>ERZ869921.1196-NODE-1196-length-11667-cov-4.404926_pt1 | contig 11667 bp, 12 predicted proteins | sample MGYA00579310_ERZ869921 | MGnify/ENA primary metagenome ERZ869921 (study PRJEB32216, sample SAMN09231816) | wastewater metagenome | place: USA: Maryland | collected 2016-06-21 | study: EMG produced TPA metagenomics assembly of the PRJNA472060 data set (Reclaimed...
ACTTGATGATCGGGGCGATGAGCTCGTGGACGGTGAAGCTGGTGCCCGAGCGCGCTGCCCTGACGGTAGCCATGTCGCCGGACCGGTTGACCGGCCAGCCCTGCCCCCATCCGCGCAGGTTCGCCGGTGCGGTCATGTCATCGCCTCCATGCGTCCGGTGTCGCCACCGGCGTGATCCCCGCCGCCGTCAACTGCGCCGATAGCGACACGACCACGCTGGACAGGTGATCGACCTTCGTTTCGAGCTCGGCGATCTGCCGCTCGAGCTTCGCTTCGTTCTTCGATGCCATCGCCGTCGACCGCTCCACGAAGTCCGCCGCCGCCCGGCTGATGACGTCGACCGCTTGCGCCTCGATGTGGTCCGCCTCGGATGATGTCCGACGGTGTGCGGCCAGCGCTGCGACGACCGCAGTGGTCGCACCACCGAAGATCGCGGACATCATGACGAGGATGCTGTTCACAGCTCGCCCTCTTCCTGGCGGCTACGGATCGCCGAGTGCAGCTCACGCATCGACTGCGCCGACGCCAACGGCGGCCAGACCCACACGATCGGCCACGCGGTCACACTCAGCCCGCGGCCGACGCTGCTCCACGTCTGCAACGGAGGATCGAACAGCAGCAGCCATCCGTACAGGGCGACGTAGCACAGGGCGAGCGACGCGACAGCAGCGTGAACGACTCGAAACCGGAGCAGCCCGTCCCGCGCCGCCCACGCATTCACGACCACCGAACCCAGCGCCAACAGTGCATTCACGGCGATGATGAGTTCTTCGACCAACGTCATCGGGTCTCGCTCACTGCTGCGTACACGGTGATCTTTCGGTGACCGACGGTCGTGATGTCGATCGTCGCGAGGGTGCGCGGGTCGTAGGGGATCGCTAGTCCCTCGTCGAAATCGAGGAGCTGGAACCCGGCGGCGGTCGTCCCAGTGAGCGTCACCGAAACGCCGGCGACGGTGACGTCCATCGATGACGTCCCACCGGCCGCGTCGTCGACGCGGGCGATCAGCTTGTGGATGAGGCCCTTGCCGGGCATCGTCCGGGCTGCGGTCGTGTCGCCGCCGTTGATGAAGTCGAACAGGACCACCTCGGTCTGGTTCAGGCCCGGCGGGCGCTGCTGGAGCGTCTGCGTCAACCCCTGGGCCATCTGCACCAGACCAGCGAGCCCTCCACGCGTGCTGCGAGCGATCCACCGTTCGACCCGCGTGGCCCGGTCCTCGACGAGCGATCCGAGCTCGACCGTGGCCACCAGGTCGCCGTCACGGTCCCCTTCGCAGGTCAACGCCTTCACCGGCAGCAACGTCGTGGCGTCGAGGTTGTCCTTCGAAGGGACGGCGAGCTGCGACCACTTGTCGAACCCGACGTACGGCAGCTGCTCATCGGGCAGGTTCTGCACGAGCCCGATCGTCGCCGTCTCCTGATCCACCCCGAGAGCACTGAGTGTTGCGTCGGCGAACTCGATCGCCGTCGCCCCCGACTCGACGTGTTCGATCGACAGCGACCCCCAGCGCGGCTTCGCCGGTAGCGACGCTGGCCGGTGGAACCAGCCCGATCCGTACCGGACGAGCAGCGCGTTGAACGGCGCCCGTTTCCCGTCCCACGACAGCTCCTTGATGTTGACGAACTCGGTCGCAGCGGCAGAGGTTCCGCCGGCGACGAGCGGCAGGGTCGGTGTGTTGGCGTGGGAGTCCTTCTCCCAGATGCTCAGCGTCTTGCCGGTGCCGGCCACGTCGAAGTCGATGTAGACCTCGGCGAGCGCCTGGACGATGTCCCACAGGGAGTCGTCGCCGATGCGGGCGGCGACGGCGGACGTGTCGGACAGTGAATTGCTGTCGCTGTCGGCTGTCGCTGTGAAGTCGAACGTCCAGTCATCGAGCGAGTCGTGATCAGCCTTGAGGGCGAGCAGAATCTCCGCTGCAGTCATGTAGAGCACAGCGTCGGGGATGCTGTAGACGCTCATCCCTGTGCCGGACGCGTACACGAGCGCGCCGTCCTCGCCTTCGGTGATCTGCCAGACGAGACCGACGTCGTAGTTCGTGTCGCGCAGATCGGCCTCGAACGCGACAAGGACGTAGCCCCCGTTGATGACGGTGAACTCGACGCGTTCCTTCTCGCCATACGCCGCGTTGCGCGGGTGGCGGCGGCCGTTGATGTAGCAGCCGGCGTCGTAGGCGGCGAAGTCGAGGACGTAGAACCCCTCGTCGAGGAACACCCACTCGCGGAAGAACAGGAAGTCATCCGCGGCACCGTCGAGCCAGATCCAGTGCGCCCCGAGGACACGCATTCCACCCGGCAGCCCCGGGTACACCGCTGACGCCTCGCCGTGCAGACCAACCTCGACGGCGGCCTCCCAGCCCGACGAGTCGTCGTAGTCCATGCCGTACCACTCCATCGGCCGGTCATCGATGGGTGGGAAGATGTCGGCGATCGTGCCGGGCGACTTGCCCGCCGGCTTCGGGAGCGTCTTCGCTTCGTCGAGTTCAACGCCGAGACCGTCGCCGGACACGGTGACCGACTCGACGCCTTCGGTCTGCTCGTCGACCGGCGTCGGTGAGACGTCTCCGATCACCCCGGAGAACATCTGGACTCCGGAGTGGCCGAGTCTGACGACCCTGCCGTAGGTGCACTGGGCCACCTGGGTGTGACCGATGGGGAGCTCGAGGCGGAACGACCCCTGCCCGTTCGGCAAGTCCTGCCACTTCACGCCGAACGCTGCGGTGAGGTCGGCAAGCGCGGCGCCCGTGTTCGAGTCGGCGTACACCGACGCGTTGACCTTCGCCATCAGGACCCGCCGATGATGGCGAGCTCGCCCCTGATCAGTGTCAGGTCGAACGTGACGACCTGCGCTCCGATGCCGGGTTCGGACACGAGGTCGTTGGCCTGCACCGGTCCCTCGTGGGTGATCCCTGGGGCGGCGGACGTGACGATCGCAGGGACCGCTCCCTCGTCGTCGCCTTCGTCGTCGAGGATCTCCTGTCGCAGGTAGATGATGTGCTCCGCGACAGCGGCTGCTTGATCTGCCGCCGGAGATCCGGCGGCGTCCCATTGGCCGTCGAGGTACACCTCGAGCGACACGTCGCGGGGATCCTTGTAGCCCTTCGATCCGAGCACGCCGTCGACGTTGGGTCGGACCTCGTTCTTGCGTCGGCGGCGAGCGCCGTCGGCGAGGACGTGGCTGTTCAGGACGCGGCGACCTGGTGCGTCGAGGGCGATGCCGTTGAGCGTGACGGCCGCGTAGTCGGGGGTTGGTAGGCCGGTCATCGCAGCGCCCTCGCTCGTTCCTTCGCGCTGACCTTGACGCCTGCTTCCGCGTTGACGGTGACGGTCGTGCCGCCGAGCCCGGCGAGCAGCCGGTTCGTCTGGCGCATCTCGGCGACCAGCTGGCCGAGCATCGCGTCAGCGAACTCCGATCCGCCCTGCGCCTTCTGGTCGACCATCGGGCCGCCGAGGTAGGTGCCGATCTGATCGTTCGGCACGACGTTCCCTGCGACCCCCTGCGGGATGTCCAGAATCTCAGGCCCCTTCTCGCCGACGAGCCAAGTGCCGGGCCAAACGGGACCGCCACCAGCACGTCGTCCGCCGAGCCCGAACGCGACGAGCAGCGAGTTGGTGATGTTGCCGTCAGCTGCGTCCTCGTTCCACAGGTTGACCAGGTTCGCGGCGTCGCCCGCCCGGCCCTGCTTGAGCGCCAACCCGACCTGCGTCTGGATCTCCTTCGGCAGGTTCGCTGCCGAGGCTGCGACCTGATCGGGCCGGTAGGCGTTGCCGAAGTTGCCGAGGATGTTCTTGCGGTCAGTGGGCGCCTGGTCGACGATGACCTTGATGATGGCGTTGCGGTCCCGGGCGAGGCTGTCGAGCAGCGCGTTGACCCCGGCGATGTTGCCGGCGTCCAACTCGGCCTGGATCTTCGACTTCTCCGGCTCGGTCACCCCGGGCAGGGCGAGGAGCTTGGCCTCGGCCGTGGCGAGCGCGCTGGCATCCGCCTCGGCCTTGATCGTCGCTTCGCGGTCAGCGGCGAGGGCGTCGAGCAATGCGGCAACGCCTTCGTAGTTGCCGGCGTCGATCTCGGCCTGAATCTTGACCTTGTCCTCTTCGCTCAAGTCCTTGATGTCGTCGAACTTGGCCTTGACCTCCTCGAGGGACGTCTTGGCGTCGGCGACATCGGCGTTGACCTTCGTGATGATCTCTTCGGGCGTCAGGTCGTACAGGCCGAGCAGCCGCTCGTACTCGTCGGCGGTGAGTACCCCCTGGTCGCGGAGTTTGATGAGCGAGTTGCGCAGGTCGGCGAGCGTCTTGCGTGACGTCTCGCCGGTCTTGTCGGTCGTCGCCTGCGTTTCGGCCAGCCGTTCGCCGGCCTCGACCATTGCCTGGATGGCGTCGGCATTCCGTCGCCCGGCTTCGGTGTTGATGTCGATGCCGTTGCCGTTGCGTCCGATCGACTCGAGCATCCGCTGGATCGAGTCGTTGTAGTCGCGCTGCGCTTCGTCGACGTCGCGCTCTGCTCCCGCCAGCTTCGCCAGCTCGTCCCGAAGGTCGCGCAGCTGGCCGACCGCAGTCGCCGCCGAATCGGCGAGTCCATCAACGCTTCCCGACACGTCACCCATCGCGATGCCTGCCGCGGCGGCGAGCTCGGGGAACTGGTCGGCCAGGCGTTGCAGGGCGTCTCGCTGAACGTCGATGCCGGCCTTGGTGTCCCGTGCTGTCGCCAGGTCCTTGAGCACGTCGGCGGTCATCTTCGCCTTCGGGATGACCTTCTCGAGCTGGTCGGCCTGGTAGGCGAACCCGTCCGCTGAGTCGCGGGCGTTCTTGTCGACATCGGTGAGGACGTCGATGATGTTCTCGAGCTCCTCGCCGGTCAGAACCCCCTGGTCGGCGAGGTCGAACAGTGTGGTGATGATCGGGCGGATCCCGGCCGGGATCTCGCCGCCCTCGCGTCGGAAGATGACCAGCGACTCGCCGGCATCGTTCCAACGCTGCCGGAACTCGTCGATGTCGCCGGCGTTCTTGTTGATGATCTCCGAGACAGCGGCGATGGAGAGGCCGGTCTGCTCGAAGTCGTCGCGTGACTTCTCGCGGTCGAACGCGTCGTTGAGCTGCTGGGCGATGCGTGACTGGACGTCGGCACCGGCGACGAGGTCATCGAACAGCTGCTCGCCTTCGCGTCGGACCTCGGCGATGTTGTTGGCCCACGTCTCGTACACCGCCGCACCGACGGTGATGGCTGCTGTGATGCCGACGAGCGCGAGGTTGAGGCCGCCGATCGAAGAGACGAGCCCGCCCATCTCGCCAGCGGTCGAACCGGCAACCCCGCGAAGTGCTTCGAGCTTCGACACGCCACGCTCGGCGGCGATCTGCCCGATCGAGTCGCGCAGGAACAGGGCGTTGTCGCCGACACCCTTGAGTGCCGATCCGATCTTGCCGATCTGGTCGCCGTACTTCACCGCGGTGAACGCAGCGAACGCCGGCACCAAGAGCCACAGGTTGTCGGCAAGGATCTCAGTAGCGTCCGCTGCGAGTCCGAGTCCGGTGGCGAGCACGTCGACCGCCGGAGGGATGACCGTTCCGGCCAGGTCGGCGAGGATCGGCAGTACGTCGCCGACGAGCTCGCCGCCGGCCGTGATCAGATCGCCGATCGCTGGGCCGAGCTTGTCGATCGCCCCGACCAGAACCGGGCCGAGCGCCTCCGCAGCATCGAACACCGCGTCGCCGACATCGGACAGGGCCGACGCGAGCGCCCCGGACAGCTCGCCCGACAGCTCCGACAGCGACCGGAGAAGATCCACGCCGACGCCCGACGCAAGCTCGCCTGCGCGGTCACCGAGCTCGGCGAGAGCATCACGGCCGGCTTCGGAGCCGAGCACCAAGCCGCCGAGCAGCCCGGTCAGCGGCGAGATCGCCGGGACCAGCTGGCCGATGAACGGCACCGATCGCAGCGCCATCGTCGACAGGGCGGTGCCGACACCGACGATGACCGGCTCGAGGCCTTCGGCGGCGTCGGAGACCTTCTCGAACCCGGTCTCGATGCGGCCGAAGAACCGGTCGACGTCCGCTGGGGAAATCGAGTCGAGGATGCCGCTGAGCGAGTCGGCGAACCCCTTGAGTCGGTCGCCGCCCTTGCTGGCGAGCTCGTCGATGTTGCGTTGGATCGCACCCCATGTCGGGGTGCTGGCGAAGTCGTTGAACACGTTGACGACTTCGGTGCCCGACTGGACGATGTTTCGGTTCACGCCGTCGAACAAGTCACCGATCCGGATGAGGGACGTCTCGACCGAGCCCTTGAACTGCTCGATGTCGCCGGCGAGGTTGTTCAGCTGCTCGGCAGCCATCCGTGACGCTGCGCCCTGGTCGGACACGGCGGCCGTGTACTCCTGAACTGCTGCCGCGCCGCCTTCCATGAGGATCGACGCGCCACGCACCGCGTCCGACCCGAAGATCGTTGTGAGTGCGGTCTGGCGTTGCTCGTCGGACAGGCCGCCGAGGCGTTCCTGGAGCTGGCCGGCGACTTCCTCGATGCCGACGAACTGGCCCTTGGCGTCGAAGAACTTGAGACCGAGCTCCTTCATCGCGTCTGCCGCCGGGCCCGACGTCGGTGCGAGCCGCTGCAGCATCGTCTTCAGCGATGTGCCTGCGTCGGAGCCGATCAGGGCGTTGTCGGCGAACAGCGACAAGACACCGGTCGTCTCCTCGAGCGACAGCCCGGTCTGTGCGGCGAGGAGGCCGCCCTGACGAAGCGCGTCGCCGAGCTGGGTGACGTCCGCGGCCGACTTGTTCGCTCCGGCGGCGAGCACGTCCGCAACCCGGGTGGTCTGGTCGCCAGAGAGACCGAAGATGTTGAGCGCCTGGGCGCTGATCTCCGCGGCAGCCCCGAGGTCGAGCTGACCGGCCGCGGCGAGGCCGAGCGAACCGGCGAGGGCACCACCGAGGATGTCGGCGACGGACACGCCGGCCTTCGCCAACTCACCCTGCGCCGTAGCGGCCTCCGATGCGGAGAACACGGTGTCGGCGCCGGCCTTGAGGGCTGCTTCGCGCAGCTGGGCCATCTCCCCGGCAGTCGCCCCGGCGACCGCTGAGACGCCCGACATCGACTTGTTGAACTCGGTCGACGCCTTGACCGCCGCGCCGCCGATCGCGCCGATACCAATCGCGGCGACACCGGCAGCGGTGCCGATGTCGCTGACGACCGTCTTCGCGCCCGCGCCAAGGGCGCCGGACAGGGATCGTCCGGCGCCACGTGCTGCTGTCTCGATGTCGCGCAGCATCGGGGTGGTGTCGCCGCGGACGTCGACCCATACCGTTCCGGCCTGTGCCATTGGCGCGTCACCTCCTCGATGTTGCTGCTGCCAGACCGGCGGCGAACGAGGCCGCCTGCGTGGTCTGTCGAACCGGCGCCCGGGGCGCGGGAGCCGCCTGTGTCGGCGGCGGGGTGGTACGTGCTGCTCGCCGTTCGTCGATGACGGCGAGCAGCACGTCGACGAGCTCGGGGTCTGAGTCCCCGAGCTCGATCAGCTCTTTGAGGCTTTGCCCTGAGTCGAGCGCTGCGTCGACGAGCCGGCGGGTGTACGACCCTTGGCCGCGCGCCCAGTAGGGGTTGGCGTCACCTCGGCGATGTCCTCGGCAGTCACGTCAACGCCGAGCGACTCTGCGAGCTGGCCGAGTTTCGATGCCGGCATCTCGTAGAGCACGGCCTCGACCGTGTCGAGCCACCTGTCGAAGTCGGGTTCGATGTCGTCGCGCTGCACGAGCGATGCGTGTGCGATCTCCTGCGCCCAGTACGACTTGTAGGTGCCGACGGCGAGCAGGAGCGCCTGGTCGTGACGCGCCTCGAAGGCCCGGAGGGCTGAGGCGGTCGCAACCACCTCAGCCTCCGAGCCGTCCAGGTACTTGACGTTGAACTTCACGACCCAGCGACGCCGGAGTCGTACGCCGGGTTGTCCGACAGGATGTAGTAGGACCGCGACCCGTCGTCGGGGGCGAGGATCCGGAAGCCGACCGGGAGGAGGGCCGGGTCGGTGCGGGAGAACCGCGCCGACAGGTTCTCGGCCTGGAAGCCGCGCTTGAACACGAACTTGGTCGTGTAGTCGCCGTCGTTGACCTCGACGATCATGCACCGCTCGTCGACCACGGACGGGTCGGCGGGGGTGAACATGTGGCCGTTGGCGGTGGTGGTGATCGCACCGCCACCGAACGCCAGGGTGATCGTCTTGGAGTCCCACTCCATGAGCTCGAAGTTGACCTGGAGGGTCGCCTCGGTGACACGGGTGGCGATCGGGTCGAACGACTGCCACGCACGGATGTCGTTGGTGGTCTTGCCGTTGCTGATCTCGGGTCCCTGCGGCGACAGGTAGCCGAGCGACTTGAACGCCGCGTTGAGCGCGCCGTCCACATCGGTCGGCAGCGCTGTGCCGGTCGGAGCGACCCACACGGCACCGTTGGAGCCGACGAGGATCTGGTCTGCGTTGTTCTCTGCTGCCATGAGGGGGCCTCCTTGGAATGGCAAAGCCCACCGGGGCATCCGGTGGGCTCATGTGTTTCACCGCGACCGGAGGCCGGGGCGAACTGTCAGCGATTCAGCTACCGGCGGGCCTGCCGGGCTTGAGGATCGCTGCGAAGTCGAACGACGCTCGTGGCCGGGCTCGGCTCACTTCCGCTGCCGTTTCGATGGCTTGGGTGACGATGGTGTCGGTGGTGCGGCGGATGCCGCCGACACGAACGCTCGAGACGACGATCGACCCGTTGTCGAGGTCGTGTGCCGACTGGGCGAAGCGTTGCGACAGCAGCGCCCGAGCGGTCTCTGCGATCGTCCACGTGGTGGCCTTCGGGCCACCCCAGACGTCGAGCTGGAACAGGGCATTGACCGCCCAGTGGACGTCCTCGGTGATCGACGGGTCGTTGATCTGGTTGACGACGAACAGCGGGAACGTCTTGTCCCGTGGCAGTTCGGTGTAGCCGCGCCCATCGACGAGAGCGTCGAGCTCGGCCTGGTCTCGCAACCATTCGGACACGCAGGCGAGCCAGTCGGGGAACGTGACGAGGCTCATGCGGGGTCGAACTTCCCGGCCGACGACGCACCGGTCCGGATCGGGGCCTGCTGGGGCTGGCCGTCCTTGCCCCACTCGATGATGTGGCCAGCGTAGTCAGTGGTCTCGGCGACGACGCCACGGTCGTCGACGGTGACTCGCAGCGACTTGTCGTAGCCGCCGGTGTCGTCGTTGTTCGATCGGCGGGCGACCTTCACGACCTCTCCGGCGATGTCGACGAGGCCCTGCTGTGCGGCTGCGGCGGCGACCTCGTCGAAGGCGGCGGCGGGCTGGAAGCGGCTCACGACACCCTCCTGATCACGGCTGACACGTAGACGCCGGCGGCGGTGACGGGGTGTGTGTGCTCGTGTGGCGGGCCGACGACCTCGTACGACAGGTCGTTGACGGTCACGCGGTCGTTGCCGGTCACCGCTGTTCCGGCCGGCAGGTACAGGTCGAGGGTGTCGATCTGCCAGTTCTCCGGACCGACCTTCTCCGAGCTGTCGCCCAGGTTGCCGCGGCGGTCGATCCAGCACACGGTCGTGGTCGGGGTGGTGGTCGTGGTGGGGTCGCCGTAGATGTCGGCGGTGGATTCGGCGACGGTGAGGATCGTGCACGGCAGGTTCATGAGGCGTTCGGGGTGCATGTCGCCTCCTTCACCAGGGCCCGCATCGCTGCGGGGTCGTTCTGTGCGTCTCGGTACCGCTTGCGGAGCTGTTGGCCTTCGACGCTGCCGATGATCCGAGACATCCGAGGTTGGGGTGGGTGCCAGAAGTGGACAAGGTCGAGCCCGCCACGCCACGGTTCGCCGTACAGGCAGTGCAGGGCGATCGACCAGGCTTCGTCCTCCTGGCCCCAGCCTTGGATGCGGGGGACAGGACAGGACTCGTAGATGTCGCGCCTGATGACGGTGACCCCGCCGCCGGGTTGGCCGCGGTACGGCTTTCGGTCCCGCTGGTTCGACTGGTCGAGCGGCAGGTTGCGCCAGTTCTCACCGGCGATCGCCCGAGCGGTGGACCGTTCGGACAGGCGGTGCACCTTCAGGTGCGGGACCGCCCACGTCGCACACGCTGCCACGGCCTCGGTCGGGTCGACCCACACGTCGGCGTCGGCGATGACGAGCATGTCACCGGTGGCCCGTGAGAGGCCGTCAGCGATCGCGTCGGCCTTGACCCACGGGCCGGAACATCGGCCCTCGACGAGCTCGCCGATGGCTTCCCAGGCCGGCCGAAGGTACGTCCACGCTGCCTCACGGTGCGGATCGCCCGGCTGCCACGGGACGATGACCGAGACACTCACGGCGCCGGGTCGTAGATCAGGTCGTCCCCCGGTTCGGCCACCCAGAACCAGCGTCGGAACACGTCGTGCAACGCTTCCTCGCCGTGCTCGGCAGCGATCCTGCCGTACTCCCGCCAGTGCCTGCCGATGTCGTCGGGCAGGTCAGTGGCTGCGTAGGCCTCGGCGCCGTTGATCGCCTTGCGGGCGAACTGCTCGGGTGAACGGTACGGGAAGTGCCGGACCACCAGGCCGGGCGTCTGTGGGGCGTGGGCGTCGTAGTGGGCGCCGTGGTTGCCCTGCTCGATGACGAGGTCTGCAGCGGCCCTGCACGCGACCTTCGGCAACGGGGCTGGCTCTCGGCGCCGCCAGCCCATCGAGTGCACGGGGGACAGCTCGAGCACGTCGACTCCGGTGGCGACGTGGTCGTAGAGCTCGGCGGTGACGACCGGCCACGCCGTGACGTCGTCGAGGACATCACCGATGCGGCCGTGTGGCGAGTACCACCACTCGTCGGCGTCGAACGGGACGACCCAGTCGGCACCGTGGTCGAGGCGGGCCGTGTGGGCGAGCCGGGTCATCTTCTCGGACTGGTAGTAGCCGCGCTCGGGGTCGTCGAGGAGGTGCACGGGCAGGCCTTCCAGGATCTCTCTGGTCCCGTCGACGCTGCGGTTGTCGGCGACGATCACGACGTCGACCTGGGTGAGCATGTGCCGCACTGTGGTCTCGATGATGTCCGCTTCGTCACGGACCATCGTCACGGCTGCGACCGTCATCAGTACCCCGATCCGGCTCGCTCGGCGCCGATGTGGTGCACCTTCGGCGGGTCGGTGCGGCAGCCCCAGTACCCGAACCGGACCGTCGGGTTCTCGCACAGCCGGATCCCGAACACGCCTTCGGAGTGCTCGCCGTCGGGCCAGCCCTTCTCGATGAGCGACCGGCGGTAGATCGACGGGTTCGTAGTGAAGAACCGGCGGTGCTCGAGCCAGTCCGACACCCCGTCGGAGCAATCGACGTAGTCGTCGGGATGCTGCTCGACGATGCCGCCGGCGGCGCGTTCAGCGTCGTTCCACGGCTGGCGGCGTAGGGCGAGCTGCACGAGCTGCGGGTTGCGGTCGAGCACTCGCTGCATCAGGCCGAGGTCGACCGGTTCGTTGAACGTGAAGTCGTCCTCGAGGTGGAACACGAACCGTTCAGGCCTGCTCTGTAGGTTCGCCCACGCCGATCGGATCGCCCCGCCGAACCCTTGGCGGGTCGGCTGGCCGATCACCTCGAAGTCGGGGAACGCCTCGCGCAGGTAGTCGCGGTGGGCTTCGTCGCCGGTGTCGTCGTGGATCAGCTTGGCGGTGACCTCGTCCACATAGACGGACCCGCCC
>ERZ869921.1197-NODE-1197-length-11654-cov-4.467627_pt1 | contig 11654 bp, 5 predicted proteins | sample MGYA00579310_ERZ869921 | MGnify/ENA primary metagenome ERZ869921 (study PRJEB32216, sample SAMN09231816) | wastewater metagenome | place: USA: Maryland | collected 2016-06-21 | study: EMG produced TPA metagenomics assembly of the PRJNA472060 data set (Reclaimed...
CCGCAGCCGATCAGCAGCAAATCAGTTTTGTGAGTTGCTGCTAGGATTGCCGATATGCTTTTATCTGCACTCATCGCTCGCTCCTGTGCTTATGTAAAGATATCATACATCTTTAGGACGGATCGGCTAGTTTGTATAGACGGGCTGATTTGATAAACGTGCGAATGCCAGCACTGTAAGCGCCAACCCCCAAGCTCCTGCTGCGCTTTTCGCAGCAGCGCCCGTTCCCATCCCGTGCTCGATCATAACCACCCACTCACATTAACCACGCCGTCAGCTTGCAGCCATTTTTTGGTTTGTTGGTATTGGTCATTGATCTGCTGCGTAGTCAGTGCAACCGAGTCGAATCGAAACTCTTTAACCCATGCTTTGTGCGCTGTGTTATCCAACACGCTAGACAGCGGTACGGCTGCGATCTGCATGGATGGGAACGAGCCAGCAAAGTTGAGTTGACGCGATGATGCGTAAAAACGCTTGTTGTCACCAGGCACAACCGTAGCTACTACCGGAGTCGCGCTAAAGCTTGGGACGTACAGTGTGAGCGTTGCAGACCCGTCCGTGTTCGATGTTTGCGTCATGGCGACGTAGTGATACGGCATTGCTGGACGCGCAGCCAAGCCTGTACCAATCACAAGATCAACAAATTGACTGCCGACTGTGCCTGCTGCGGTGCGGTAGTAAAACGCAGCGCGGATGGTCAGTGTGGACGTACCAGACACAGTTTCGCGGACAAACAGCCCCATGCCTAAGCCTGTGCCGTTGTAGTTGCCACCAAGCCATTGCGCGACTGCGCTTACGCTTACTGTATCGGTTTCAGTAGAAAATACGCCAGATAGCGTAAAGTTGTTGTACAGATGCTCACTCAAGCCCACGACATTGACGCCACCGTCCCCATTGGCGATGATGCCATTGGTGGTGATCAGTGTTGCGTCATTAACCTTGGTCAGTGTGCGCTCAGCATCTGATAGGTCAAAAAAGTTGAGCGGATTATTGGCTCGCACCAGCACTTCCATGTTGTCTGTATGCACAACACGACCGGCGACCGGGGCACTGGATGGGGCGTTGGAGTTTTTGAGAGTGACTGACAGCGTCATGATAGTGACCTCTTAGGAAGCGTTGAAACCGTCACGGCGGCTGTATTGCCACATGACGCTTGCGTTGTGCAGAGCAAATGTATTGCCCAGTGGTGATACAGCAGTGTCATAAAGACCGGCTGAATCGCGGATGTTTGTGCGTGGGCCAGTAGTTGGCCCGGCTTCATCAGGATCGGTTGGGCGACCACGACCGCAAGTCAGTACCGCATCGACAGTTGCAGCAGACGATAGCGTGATCGTGATTGTGTCAAAGCCAGTGACTGCCACACTTGAGATGCGTGACGTGTTGACTGTGCCACCCTCCCAGAGATCAAAGCCACTGTTGTGCGTTGCTGCACACAGCGCGGTATCAATAACAAGCTGTGAGCGAGCGTTGTACTTGACTGTGATGGTTGTTGTGCCCCACTGCACTTCGACGGGCTGCAATGGCTCCCAACGCGAGTGCATAAACAGCGTTTCAAACATGGCGCGGCTTTGATACTCGCCCATCAGCCATGAGCCCTCAGCATTCAAGTGCAGATAGTCATCTGTGCTATGCGGCATCATGTAGACAGGCGCAAACATAACGATATCGGGATAGGTGCGACTCATGCGCCACTGCACCAATGCAGACGACATAAAATCGTTGTTGTAGCGTTTATGCGCACCGGTCTGATAGATAAACATGCAAGGCACAAAATCCTGACCAGTAATTTGCATCAGGCGTTTGTCAAACTCTTGCTTAATGCGCTTCACGCGCTCGGCATACAACCAAAGCGCAGTATCGGAATCCGACTCGCCTTGAATGTAGCTGTACGCGGACACGGCGTAAGTTTCGCCAAGCGAGTCACACAGCGCCTTGGTGTCGGCAATATACTGAGTGGCTTTCTCAAACCATCCGACCCCGCCAAACTCGGCAGGACTGAGCGTTTCGGCAGAGTCGCCACCGTCACCATTGGTACTGCCGACAAAACAAGGCGGAGTGCCAAAACTAGCGTTAAACCGACGCGCCAGACCGTTGACCGTACCGGCCACAGGCGATTCGATTGTTGCTTCGACCAATGGCGCAAATGCTGTCGCAGCATAACCAACATCGTCAACACGAGTACGCACACCACCAGACAGCATGACGTTACTAAACGCCGATGCTGTACTGATAACAGGGCTCGCTTGAGATGTGCCACGAGATAGCGATTGACCGTAGATCAAGATATGGTTGCGATCAAGAATCTTATGTTGACCAGTCGATAGCGATGCGGCCTTATAGACCGCAGCGTAGATATCAGTTGCAACAAGGCCGGGTATATACACATTGCCATTTGGTGCGATGTATAAAAGCGACCGACCGCTATCTGTATTAATGCTGATACTGCGGGATTTGCCAAAACTAACTTTGAGATTAAATAAATGCAGCTCGCCATTTTTAAAGCTGAAAAACTGCCGTCCGGCAATATCAGACACCAGTAGACCAACCAGTTTATCTACCGCAATTGACAGGCCAAACGCGCTGACAATGCCGTCTTTGACTGACAGAAACTCACGCCCACCTGCATCACGAATGGCAAAGTTTGCAGATGGCGTTAATTCAAGGCCAGCAAGATACACACCTTGCTCGGTATCAACGCTAAACAGGATTTTATCGGTCGCCTGATGCACGACACTAAACGCTAGACGTTTGCCGTCTGGGTTGTGCAGCACGTCTAGCACCAGGCCGGCATTGGAAAGTAGTGAGTTGATCATCACCAGTAGCGCCGCATCACCTGCCAACGCAGCAGCCAATTCATCGCGGTCTGATTTCGTTAGAACTGTTCCATTCCACTGCCACAGCCAGTTATTTGCAGGGTTTGGATCGTTGGTGACACGAGCAAAGCTGTTGGTTGGCAGTGTCGCCTTGTCTGCATCAAGCGCCGCATAAGTCAGATAAGCCCTTGCTGTACCGTTGGCTAGTGCATCAATCGCACTATCAAGCAGTGCGATTCCTTGATTCGTGGTTTTGATATTTGCGCCGATTGCAGCAATGGCAGCGGGTAAGTTCGTTTCCATTTTTTAAGCCTCCAATGCCGCGTTAAAGATCGCCAGATAATCAATCTCAGTGTCTTCATCTTCTGGGTTTGGGTTAGGTGTGATAACTGTTACTGCGCCGGTCGCATTACCGCCACCACCTTGCATAATCAGGACATTAGCCCGAATATTTGCCGCAGGTGTGCTGTCTGAGATGTCAAATTTGTAGACAATCGTGATCTCGGTATCTGTGATCTCACTAACTGCGATATAGCCAAGTCTTGCGCTTGATGGCGTTGCACGATCATCGAGACTGATTTGCACCATGCGCATCGACGGTCGATACAAATACCCGTGCTTGAACGTGGCGTATCGTGGCGCGGTAGATGATGAATCCAAGTCAAAAGAGTGTGTTTTGCGTGTCGATAAGGTCTTTAGGCCGTCCTCGGAGATTACTGCATTGATATGCCATAAGGCATCTCTGCCAAGGCTTGGCGGATCGCCACTAAATACAGTTTCTCCCATCCCTACTGCGTTAATCGTCAGCGAAATTTGCTCAATGGCTGGCGTGCCTGTGGATAAAAATGCAAGCGCGGATCGGTGTACAGTGCCGCGGATGTTGTTTGCAAATCGGGTGTTGCCGTTGCTGTCTCGATGCAACGCAGCACCACCAGACTTGTTGGTCTTGACCGCAAAATTGATATCGCCGCTTTCGCCTTTGACGTGGATTGCATGACCATTACAGTCCTCAACGTCCGCTTCGATGCTTGCCCCTGCGCCGGTGTACAGCAGCGCATCCCCACTAAAAAACTCACCGGCTTCAGGGTCGCCCGGCAATCCTACAGAGTTCGAGTACAGCATATTGACGCACGCCGATGACGTGACGCTCACGCCGGTCACGCCAACAACTCGTGGAGACAACTGCTTAATGTTGCGGACGGTTACTTCGCAGCGGAAACGCTTTGATGCATTGATCGTCACGCCGTCAAATTCGGCCATCGGTTGCACGTAGGCAGGGATTGCCGCCGACCAATCGGGGTGCAGTGTCCCCAAAAAACGCACGTCAAAAAACGCACTACCATACGCGCCATCGTCGATCTGTACTTGCGAGCGGTTTGATTCGCTGATGATTCGCCCGCCTTTAGTCAAGCGGCAGATGTCACGAGTGCGAAATCCGCAGCCAGACCAGTTGGCATACGTATGGATATCGCCACACTCGATGTTTGCGCGGTGAATCACAATGCCGTCACACGGATCATCGGGATAGTAGTCAGACATAGCGATTTGCGTATGAGCCAATGGCCGTGGCAATAGACCGCATAGACCGACCCAAGCACGACGCATCAACCAATCACCATTGCCGACGCCGAATCCACCACGGATGATGATGCCTTCCTTGCCGCAGATGCCGACAATACAGTCAATGATGGTGAGCTGGAGCGTGTACTGCGATTGCTCGACGGTAGGCGGTTTGCTGAGCAGGCCAATGCCAGCGATGTTGGTGATAATCACGTCATCAAGCACAAATGCAGCTGCCGACCAATTAATGCCACCGCCAGACGTATTACCCACATCCACATCAGGCTCGTTGTACTCGCCTAGCAGATATTGACCATTAATGCGCAAATCCTTAAGCGTGACCGACTCAATGTTTGTGCCAACAATCGCGTCTTGATTCGACCCTACGATCATGCGCAACTCAGTTAAGTCTTGCCCTTTACCGATCAGGCTGACACGACTGCGCATAGTCAAGCCACTGATCATGTACACGCCGCTATTGAGATATACAGCACCACCGCCAGACAGATTGGCGTGATCAATGGCTGCTTGGATGGAGTCAGTGCAGTCTGTTTCGCCGTCCGGCACTGCGCCAAAATCAGCAACATTGATAAAATCGGACAGTTTGCTGTTGACTGTGCGCGGCAATGCTCCAAGCGCATCAAGCCGATACATGTCAGCGTTTTGGATGCGCGGCTCGTAAAAGATCTGCACGCCGTTTTTGTCCGTGGCTTTGATGCTATACGCTAGTTCGCTGGTATATACACGAGTTGGCGCTCCCGTATTTGCCGCAAAGCCAATAAGCGTTTCCAATGGATTTGGCGCTGGAACGGTGAGTTCGGCATCGTAATAAATACTGATTGGCGACGTCTGCGGATTTTCGTCAGCAACGCCGATATACACAAAACCACCATCCAATGCATCCCCTTGCAAGTCAGCAAGGTACGAATATGGATTCAGGGAGATTGCACCCATTGCGCTTCCTCATTTTGGGCAATAAGAAACCGCCAACTTGGGGCGGCGGCTGATTTACTTCTGGCTTCGGTCGTAGTCGTCAAGCATGTTTTGGAAGATGTACTCCATCGAGCACGCTTCAAACTCATCCGAGGGCTGATCCTCACGCATTGCCGATCTGACTCGCTGCCAGATATGCGTTGTTTCATGTACCAGCGTTTGCATGATCGCGCTTGGGTTCCAATTGGCCGTATCACCAATCTGCAAGATGCAATACGTCCGCTCATTTTCCACTTGGTACGAGGTCACAAGCGCAGCGCATGGGATGGCCTTGAATGGCTCTTTCCAGCCACTGCCAAGCGATTCTAAAGCTTTATCCATCTGCTCTTGGTTGCGCACAAGGCAGTACCAGACATGATCAAATGGTGATTTGCGCCACTTGGGTTTGTATTTTTTACTCAAACCATTGCTCCAATATTTTGATCCATCAAATATAGCGTCATTCTTGATCCGCACCAAGCGACGACAACCAAGCTAATGCGCCAACTTGCTTAATCTTGGCCTTATCAGCATCGGATAGGCTGTCAAAATAGGCCTTCCATTCTGCCGAGCGCAAGATTCTGGCATTCAGCACCTTCTTGGCTTTATCTGATAGCCTATCACCACCCTTGATGACATCTTGCACCGGTTGACTGCGCTCAAGTTTGTCGGCTCTTGCTCGCATGGTTTGGCGCATGGTTTCAAACTGTTTGGGTGACATGGCTTTATCAAATGCACGCTGATCAGCAGCTTCGATAATGCGGTTTTGCAGCTTTCTGCCAAGCTGTTGACCAAGCACGCCGCCAATTGTTGCGCCGGTCAGGCCGCCCATTGCGCCACCTGCTGCGGTGCCCACACCGGTGGCTGCCACCTCCGCCCCACGCATTTTTAGATTTTGCAGGGCAGACGCTGTACCGCTTGGGTTTGGATCAACACGGCGCAGCACACCAGACGCAGCCACATAGTTGCGCAGTTTATCAGCCGTTTCCTTCCCAAAAATCTCATTAAGCTTGCCGCCACGAAACGGCGCATATGCTTTGGAAATGCTGTATGGGTTTTCGGGCTTGGTTGGGTCGAATGCGGTCAACTTCTCAGCGATCTGTGCCCGAATCTCGCCAATGGCGCGTTTTGCATCGGCTTGCAATGCCTTGGTGGGCATACTCTCAAGTTGTTTGACGATCTGCCTGAATTGAGCGCTATCGGTTTCAGCAAGCGCTGCAAGTCGCTGCCCAACTTTTTCAATTGATGTTTTGCGATTAATGCCATCGGCTTCAAGCAAGGCCGCCATGCCTTTAGGATCGGTAAAGATGCGGTGATAGTCCGCATTCATCTTGCGAGCTTCGGCGTACATGTTTTCGCCAAGCACACGAAACACCGCATTATCAATCAGATCATTCAGGACGCGAATGCCGCCAGCAATGCTGTAATCATACTGGCTGTTGATGTACTGACGTAGCGATTCAGCTTGTTTTGCAGACATGGGCTTCATGCTTCCGTCTGTCCGCACCAATTCTTGCTCCTTGAGCCACGAGCCAATGCCTTTGCGTAGTGCTCGCATACCATCACGAGCAAAGAATGAGTTTTCGCGCAGCTTGGCCTGAAAATCGGTCAGTTCAATGCCGCCGGTAGATTTGGCTTTTTTATCAGCCTGTTCGTATAGCTTCTTGATTTGGTCTTTATACCAATCCTTATAACCTTCAAGCGGTTTAAGAATGGCAGCACCGCGAACCTCAGGTGCAGCTCCAACCGTGCCGCCGGTAGATTTGACAATATCATCACCGTACTCGCGCAGTTTGTCGGACTCAAGCTCAAGCTGTTGCTTCATCTTGCGACCAGCTTCTGTATCAGACTTGGCGAGCAAGGTATCCCAGCCCATACGCCGAGAATCACCGGTCACTACACCGCCACGAATCTGACCTACTGTCAGGCCAATGGCTCGCAGCACGTTATACCGACTTTGCTGCTGTCGTGGTGATACGCCGCCATCAGCCGGAGCGGATCGCTTAAAGTCGAGCAGTTCGGCGTCTGCCTTGTCTTGGCGCTTAGCTTCTTTGGCAGCATTGGCGCGAGCGTCCGCTTTGTTGCCAAGCATGTTATCCAGAACATTGGTAATGTCAGGCGATAGTTTGGCGCGTGGATTGGTTTCACCAAAACTGACCAATGATTCGTAAACCGACTCCATCCACGTCTTAAACTTTTCAAACACTTGCTTGAGTTTTGGCGTAGGCGCTTTGCCAGTCAGCAAATACTGCTCAAAGGTTTCAGCAAACTTCTCGTGTAGCTCAGTCTTTTGAGCAGCTTTCAGGTCACCATATTCACGCCCTTTGTGACCGCCCCACTCCATGATTGCATCAAGGTCGGCACGGATAACAGGCGACTCGTCGGCAAGTTTTGCATGGGACTCAAGGAAATGATGACCGAGCTCATGCACAAAACTGGACGCATTGGCTTTATCACCCAGAACCATCGAATGCCGTTTATCACCGAAGCTGATCTGAGCATTTGCACCGCTTTTGACCTCGCCAGCGGTTACGTCTAGGCCGACAGCATCAAACACCTCTTTGGATGTCTTGCCCATCGCAGCAGCAGTGGCTTTGTAGTACGCCGCAGCCAACTCACCAGCCGCAGCAGCATAGTCAGCGTCAAACTTGCCAGTATCGGCCACTTGCTTGGCGATAGTGTCGGCGATGACTTGGGATGCGGGTTTTTGGGATTGGAAAAGTGTATTTTGAGTTTTAGGTGCATTATTCCCTAAAAACTCAATGTTTTTTCCATTAACCACTAAGATAGATGACTCACCAAACTCATCATTCATTCTGATTGCGGATGCACCAAGATCTTTGGCCACCTTTCCGCGTAGAAGTTGAGCTTCGGCATATAGATCACTATCATCAATAGCCCCAAGAAGCTGCATAAGTCTGGATTTGTCGCCACTTGGAGGGTCGTCAAATGCGCGATACTCATCCTCAATAAGCCACTGAACATCGGCATAGTCATCGGCGGTCATTCGCTTTGATGCAGAGCCTTTTAAGTTGGCTTTAATTGATTTTTTGGACTTTGTTTCGCTTAAAGCAAGTGCGTCAGCAAAGCTATTATTATCAAAAAGCTCGCCTTTTACGTTCATTTCATAGCGAAACGCTCCATAAGTGGACGCATCATTTGGATCATCCAATGCAAATAATCCACCAAATCTTCCATTATCAGGATTGAATTCGGTGATTTCTTTGGGCGAGTAATGATAAAGCTTTAGCGGGTCGCCGCTATCATCACGAATATAGTCTGGTGGTGATTTTTGACGTTGAAACAAGGTTTCTTGGCTTGAATTGCTCTGCATGTAGATGTTTGGGTTTGCGCCGTCAAATGCACCGCTGTTGCCGGTGGCGGACTTGATTTGGGTGGGGTCGAAGGCAATATACTCATCATTCATCGTGTCTTTTGAGTCGCGATAAATCACGCCATCTTTACCGTCCGATGCAAGACTGTCTTTTTTGTCCTGCTTGATGTACCAGTGCCGATGATTGTTGTCGAGTATGTATTCTGGGTTGTTGATCTTTAAGTAACTGGCGTAAACAGTTGCCTGAGCGCCCCGCATACTTCCGCCATATTGCCCGCTGCCATATGCCTGAGCAACGCCATAGTCACTGGTAAAGTAGTGACCTTTTGCATCCTTTGGAGAAACGTTTTTCAACCCAGACTCGGTAAACGCATTGAACTCACCAAATGGTGAGCCATGATAAACCACCAGCGGCTCACCATTTTCATCGACGACTTTGGACGCGCTTTTTGGGTTGTTTTCCCAGTCGCCAAACCATTCTTTGAATGATGGTGTACGGACTTGAACCCACTGCTGCTCGCTTAGTTTGGTTGGCTTGCCATTTGGCGCTTTCATCCATTGCGGTGTGCCTTCGTATTGTTGGCGCACTGCTTCGGCTTCTTTTTGCTCCTTAGCAGCCTGAAACAGCGTGTTTTGGCTTGGATTGCCCTGATCCTCAATTTCTTTGATCTTGCCTTGAATGTACTCAGACACAGCCTTGCCGCTGCGAGCGTTGTCGCCGAACACCTGTAACGCTTCAAGCGCCCCTGCCGTCATGCCGTCATCAACCAGACGACCCTGAGCCATATATTCAGCAACGGTTGAGCCACTGGCTTTAATGTCGGAGTATTTATTGGCAGCCATCGCCAAATCGGAAGCAAGCGTGTTTTCGACACGAGCGCCAGCCTTAACGTCATCAGCAAGTGCAACCAATGCGCCAGCATTACGCACCAATGCAGCACTGATGCGCTTGCCCTGATCGTCTAAAGACTCATTGATGCGCTCAATCATGTTTGCATCATTGTAGGCTTTTTGGGCAATAGCAGCCTGAATGCGACGGACACCAGCTTGAGATAACGTGCCATCTGGACGCATCAGATCGCCACGGGCAGCAGTGGGCATCGAGCGCATGAACTCGCGCACAAAGTCAGTGCTGCCAGCAATATTGACCTCGCCTTTTTCTGTGATAACCAAATTGGACGCATCTGGCAACGACTTGGCATCAGTGCGAGCTTGTTCGGCGACGCTCATTTTCAGCGTAGTGTCGGCGTTTGAGTCGCTTGCCACCTTGACTGCTGTAGCATCATCGGACAGGCGACGCACAAGGACAGGGTTTTCAATACCTTCAAACTTGGCTGGATCAATGCCAAGTTCACGCGCTTTGGCAGTCACAGCAGCCTTGTACTCAGCACCACGACCAGATAGGTAGCGACGCTCAATCGCAGTCAGACGACCATGACCAGCCACCGCTTCAGCACCAAAAATTGTGGGTGCGCCCGTATCAAAGGTGGGGGCTTCAAGCAGTCGATTTGGATTCAACTTGTTTGAGATTTCATTAATCTGTGCTGTGCTTGCGTCAGTATCGCGGTTGCGTGGCTGTAATTCAGGACGCGCTGCGGCATTTGGGGTTAAGTCGGCATTGATCGACTTTTGAATAGCTTCAATCGGCACAACATCATAGACAAAATCCACTGGTGTATTATCGGTGGTAAACGCCTTGCCTTGCGCCGTTTTGTCCACGGGTGCGACGGGTTTATCATCAAGCGTGAATTTTTTTGCAATTTTAGTCGGTCGCACAGGTGTTGGGTTTGGTAAAACATCAGCGACGGATTCAAGATTCTGAATAATTTTTGCATCAGGGATAGGCATACCACCATCAAGACGCACCACATGCCCATCAGGAGTGATCGTCTGAATTTCAAAAACTTTTCCGTTTTGGTTATCACGAATAATCTTTAGCGTGAATGGCTCGCCGTACTCATTAACGCCGCCTTCATATTGCGTGATTGTTCTGTCGCTCACCAAGCTGCCGTCTAGTTTGTCATACACACGAGTATGCTGACCAATGTCATCAACTTTGGTGTATTTCACTAGGGATTCTGACTTGATCGGAACTTGCTCAAATCCCTCTGCCCTCAAAGATTCGCCCAATGCATCAGCAACAGGCCGCGTTTGTGACTCAGGCGAAATAGGTTCAGGCTGCCGACTCGTCACAAAATCACGAATCGCATCAGGTGAATTGGCAGCACGAGCGGCAGGAGATACAGGTGCGGGTGTGCCAACCGGTTCGGTGATTGGTTGTGGAGTTGGTTCGGCAGGGCGTGGGGTTGGCTGTGGTGTGGCAGTTGGTTTCGCTTTGCCAACACCACGAAAGCCAGCAGCAGCCATCGCAGCATCACCCAAACCCTGCACGGCAGCAGCAGACAGCGGATTACCATAAGCGTCAAAATTGGCTTGCCCTGCCGCTTCTGTGCCGTACATCGGGATTGCCATAGCGCCCAAGATGGCGTTGGCGGTGTTTGGTGCAATGACCGGCTGTGGCACAAATGGCTGCAACGTGGCGCGAGCGGACTCAATGCCTTGAGTAGCACTCTCAGCAAAGTCTTTGCCTTGAGTGGCACCCACAGCACCAGCGCCCAAGCCGTACAAGCCAGCAATGGACTCAGTAGCCATGCCACCCAAGCCAGTCATCAGTGCCTGAACTCCACCAATGCCAGCGCGAGGGATGGCGGTAGCAGCATCAATAACACCGTCACCAGCAATCACACGGCCAGCCTTGCTTAGCGCAGCACCGGCTTGATCGGTGAATTGCTCCATGCGGTTGCCAGTGTAGTCTTTTGGCTTGGGAGCGACAGGCGTGGCAGCAATCGAAAGGCCGAGCTTTTCGGCAATCTGCTGATCGGTAAAGCCAGACTTTCGCGAGTCTTTGTAGCGAGGATCGCTTTGTTTGACCTTCTCAAAAATATCGTCATCAGAATAGCCAGCTAGACGACTTT
>ERZ869921.1198-NODE-1198-length-11631-cov-3.855736_pt1 | contig 11631 bp, 10 predicted proteins | sample MGYA00579310_ERZ869921 | MGnify/ENA primary metagenome ERZ869921 (study PRJEB32216, sample SAMN09231816) | wastewater metagenome | place: USA: Maryland | collected 2016-06-21 | study: EMG produced TPA metagenomics assembly of the PRJNA472060 data set (Reclaimed...
CCCGGTCCCCCGCCGGTAGCCCCTCCCCTGCCTCCTTCCCGGCGCCCCGCCCCCTCGCCCCGCCCCAGCACCCGCCCGCCCCGTCCGCGCCCCTTCCCGGCGCCTCCCGGTGCGCCCCGTACCATCCCCCCGGGTGGGGCGATCAGTGACGCCGTGCTCGCAACCCCGCTATGGTCCGGCCCGATGGACACCAGCAGCCCCACCCCGGCGCCCTCCGCGACCCCTCCCCCGAAGCTCCCGCCCCTGCGCCACGGGGAGCGCGTTCCGCGGCACATGCCCGCGCGGAACCAGAAGCAGAAGCAGCCGCTCAAGCTGGCCGAGGTCTACGCCCTGGCGATGTGGTGGCGCGAGACGGGGACGCTCAAGGGCACGGCGAAGGCCTGCGGCGTGGACATCGACACCGCGCGTCGGTACGTCAACCAGGGCGACCCGGCGCGGAACATCCCGCCGCTGCGGCTGGTGCAGCCGTGCGACCTCCCGCCCCTGCCGGTGGCCTGGAAGCAGAAGGGCGGCGCGATCCCCGGGACCGATGGCATCCCCGACTCGGCGCCCCTCGGGGAGGAGCCCGCCGAGGTCGCCCCCGCGGCGGTGGTCCTGACGGCACCAGCACCCGCGTCCAGCGTGGCGCGTCCAGGCGCCCCTCCAGCGCCCGCCCCGACCCCTGGACGGGGCAATGCACCTCCCGCCCCCTCGGCGGGCGCTCCTGGCCCCTCCACGGCGCCGCAATCGGCCTCCCCGCCCTTGGCCCTCCCACCGGCCGCCGCCCCGGCTCGCCCCGCCGCCCCGGCCATGCCCGTCGTGCCCGGGACGGACGTCGGGCACACCCTCGGGGTGGCCAACGCCGAGGTCGTGCGGCTGAGCCGCAACACGCGGACCCTGTTCAACACCCGCATCCGCGGCCTCGCCAAGCTGCACGAGCGGATGAAGGGCGACCTGACGGTGAAGGACGCGCCCCGGCTGACCAAGAGCGAGCGGGACATGCTCATGGTCCTGCGCGAGGTGCGGCTGACCGCGCAGGACGTCGAGCGGCTCTACCGCCTGGAGCGGGACATCCTCGGGGTCGGCATGGGCGCCGGCGTCAACGCCCCGCCGCCGGGGCAGGAGGACGAGGGCGCCCCCTTGGGGGCGGGGGACGCGGCCTCCCTGGAGGAGCTCACCGCGCAGGTCCAGCACCTCCTCGGCGCCAACCCCAACGCGGGCCCCATCATGGCCGCCGCCGGGTCGCCCATGGCCTCCCCGCTGGGCGGGATGCCCGTCACCATGAGCGGCTCGGTGATGGACCGGCCGGGGACCGTGGTGGCCCCTCCCGCGAGCGCCTCCTCCACACCCCCCCCTTCGGGGGGTGTGGACGTGCCCGCGTGGATGACCGTCGAGGGCGAGGCCGTCGATGGCCGGTGACCGACGCACCCCGGCCCTGCGCGCGGCGCGGGACCGGGCCATGGAGATCCGCTGGCAGGTGGTGCAGCAGCGCGGGCCCGACTCGTTCGCGACCTTCTGCGCGTACTTCGTCGAGATCGTGACCGAGACCCCGGGCGTGGTCGCCCCGCTGCACTGGAACGACATCCAGCGGCAGTTCAACTACCGGCGCACCGGCTGGGACGTGGTGCTCAAGGCGCGCCGCGTGGGCTTCACCACCGTGGAGCTCGCGCGGGATCTCTGGTTCGCCCTCACCCGGCCCACGGCCAGCGTCGGCATCATCGTCCCGCCCCACAAGGAGAACATCCCCCGCAAGAAGCTGATCAGCACCATCAAGCACGTGCTCAAGCGCATGGGGCGCCCCCTCGGGGACACCTGGAGCGGGGCCACGGTCACCTTCGCCAACGGGTCGAGCGTGACGGTGCTGGACGCGGGCGGGTCGGAGCTGGCGGCGGGCAAGCTCGGGCGCGGCGACGCGTACCACCGGCTCCACATCGCGGAGCTCGCCCACTACCCCTACGCGGCCTCCATGCTGGAGGCGCTGCTGCCCACGGTGCCCCCCATCGCGCAGGGCGGGGAGCTCACGGTCGAGAGCACGCCCCGAGGCGTCGGCGGCGCTTACTACGACGTCTGGCAGGCCGCGCTCGCGGGGCTGAACGGGCTCACCCCGCACTTCTATCCCTGGTGGTGGATGGCGAAGTACGTCCACGGCACCGACACCTCCCCGGCGGTGGCCAGCGAGCCCGCCGAGGCCGAGGTGCTGGCGTCGGCGCGCGCGGTGGGCGTGGTGCTCACCGTCGCGCAGCTCGCATGGTGGCGGCGGCAGGTGTCCGCCCTCGGCCTGCGCAAGGTGCTCCAGGAGTACCCCCACGACGCGAAGCGCTGCTTCCTGCTGAGCGGCGAGAGCTACTTCGACGCCGACGCCCTGGAGCGCCTCGACCTCGCGGCGGCCACGAACGCGCCGATGACCATGGCCGCCCTGGATGCCCTGGCCGCGCGCACCGGCCCCGCGCAGGCCTACGTCGCCCGCCTCGCGGCCTTCCACCGCACGACCTCCCGAGGGGGCCAGCCCCTGCTCCGCGTGTGGCACCCCCCGCAGCCCGGCGGCTCGTACATCATCCCCGTGGACTGCGCGGGCGGCGGCATCAACGGGGACTGGCTCGTCGCCCTGGTGCTGCGGCGCACGCCCGTCCCGGTGCTCGACCAGCTCGGGCGCCCCGTCCTCGGGACAAACAAGCTCCCGCGCACCATCCGCCGGCACGAGGCCACCCTGCGCGCCCGCGTCACGCCCAGCGAGTTCGCCCGCTGGGTGCACCGCCTCGCCCTGGCCTACGGGAGCGGTCTCGTGGTGGTCGAGCGGAACAACCACGGCGGCACCGTCATCCACGTGCTCGAGGAGGAGCTGGAGTACCCGCACCTGTGGCGCGACGCGAAGGGGCGCGTGGGCTGGTACACCGGCCCCCACAACCGCACCGCGGCCATCGACGACTTCGCCGACGCCCTGGTCCGCGAGGAGCTCTGGAGCGCCGACCCGGTGCTGGCCGCCGAGGGGCGGACCTTCGTGCACACCAAGAACGGCCGGGTGGAGGCGGACAAGGGGTGCCATGACGACACCATCATGGCGGGGGCCATCGGGTGGAACGTCCTCAACGGGCCCAGGAGCCCCGCGCAGGGGCCGCGCGCCGGGCTGGTGCATCAACCGGCGCCCTGACCCCCTCGGCGCCCCGCGTGACACCTCGGGGCGCTCGTGAGAGCGTCCGCGGCGGCACATGACCGGCAACCCCGCCGGCTAGGAGGACACCATGGCCACGCGACTCCGCAAGTCTCATTTCCTGATGGCGCTCATCTCGACCTGGATCGAGGACTTCAAGCGCGCCCTCGCTTCGGGCGTGCCCACCGCCGCCGAGGTCAACGCCCTCACGGGCACCGGCTACACGACCGCCGGGCAGGTGGTCACCACCAGCGACAACCAGACGGTGACCGCAAACCAGTACGCAGGGTGCTGGCTGATCGGCGCGACGAAGGCCCCGTGCCTGATCGTCTCGCACCCGGCGGCGACCGCGGGCACGGTGGCGTTCACCGTGTACGGCGCGGCCCCCGCCACCACGGCCGAGGGGTATCGCATCCTGCGCGCCCCGACCCCCGTCACCGCGGTGGGCACCACGGTCTCCCACTACGACCGCGCGGAGTACTCCGTCACCGCCGCCAACGCCTCCAACCTCGCAACCTCGCGAGCGCTGCTCAAGGCCATCCTGGTCGCCACCGTCGACCACCGCGAGGACCTCCTGGCCCACGCCGCGCTCGACACCGACAACCTGTCGCCGCGCGCGGACCTCGCCGACAACCTGCGCAGCATCTCGGGCGCGGCCCTCACGGGCAGCGGCGGGCTCTGCGAGCGGGCGAACAACCTCAAGGGGGCCATCAACGGCCACCTGACCGAGGCGGGCGTGCACGTGGTCAACGACACGTCGAACCCCATCGCCAGCACCGACGCGACCGACCAGGGCTCGCTCAACACGCTGCTGAACGAGATCAAGACCGACTTCAACCTGCACCTCGCCAACGGTCTGCCCGTGCCCTCGTGGCGCGTGCTCGAGGACTGACCCTTCCCCTCCCCTGCGCGCCCCGGTAGCGTCCGGGGCGCCATGCCCTACCGCACACCCTCCCCGCCACCACAGACCCCCCGCAAGGCCCCCTGGCGAGCCCGGGCGGGCCAATGCCTGGAGCATGGGATCGCCTTCGCCCTGTTCGCGCTGGCCATCGCCTGGGGCGGGGAGCTCGGGGTGGCCGCCTGGGGCTTCGTACAGGCGGTGCAGGCCATCACCCCCAGCGGCCACGGGCTCGCCCGGGCCTTCGGCCCGTAGCGTTGACCCCTCGGGCCGGGGCGATGCACCCTGCGCCCCATGCCGTTCCCCGCCCTGACCTTCGCGCAGCTCCGCAACCGCCACCCCGAGCACGATGCCGCGTACTGGAACCAGCTGCGCGCGCTCATGGCCGGGGGGAAGCGCCTCCTCGGGGACAGCGCGGCGATGGATGCCCTGTTCCCCCGCCATCCCAACGAAGAGAAGCCGGTCTATGAGAACCGCCGGGCGCGGGCGTTCAACCTGCCGTACGCGGGCGAGATCGTGGGCGATCTCGTGGGCCAGCTGGCGCAGGACCCGCCATCGGCCAACAGCGAGCCCAAGGCCGATGGCTGGTACGCCGAGTTCATGGAGGACATCGACGGCAAGGGGTTGACCCTGCTGGGCTACGCGCAGGCCATGGCGCGCGAGGCCCTCACCGTCCGCACCGCGTGGGCCCTGGTGGAGCTGCCGCCCAGCGCCGAGGCCGACGACCCGACCGTGCTCACGGTGAAGGACCAGGAGGAGGCCGGGCTGCTCGACGCGTGGGTGTGCCCCCTGCGCGCCGAGGCCGTCATCGATTGGGAGGAGGACGACGAGGGGACGCTGCTGTGGGCCTGCGTGTGGCGCTGCATCAAGCCCCGGCTCACCCCCGGGTCGAGCCGCAACCGGATCACCGACGTGTTCACCTTCTATACGCCCGAGGAGTGGGCGCGCTACGAGGTCACCTACGACGCCGACAAGCCCCCGCGCGACATCGACGAGTGCACCCCCGTGAAGCAGGGTCGGCATAGCTTCGGGGAGGTGCCCCTGCTCCGGCTGCAGCTGCCGGAAGGCATGTGGGCGATGGACAAGCTCTTCGGCGCCGCCCGCGCGCACTTCCAGCAGCGCAGCGCGTTCAGCTACGCGCAGAACAAGGGCCTGTTCCCCCTCCTGAGCGCGTTCCTCGGCCCCGAGATGGCGGGCGGTGGGGAGGTCCCGAGCGAGGCCCAGCAGAACCCCGGGCGCGCCACCGGGCAGGTCTACGGCGTCGGCCGCGTGCACGTCTTCGGGAAGGAGGACCGCCTGGAGTACACCAGCCCCGACGCCGCGGTCTTCACGGTGGCCGCCGCCGACCTCCGCGACCTGCGTGACGAGATGCACCGGGTGTGCTCCTCCATGGCGAACGCGATGGACGGCAGCACCGCCGCGGTCGGGCGCTCGGGCGAGTCGAAGGCCCAGGACAAGGTCCAGAAGGAGCAGGTGCTTCTCCACCTCGGGACGTTCCTCTCCGACCACCTGAGCGACATGCTGACCATGGTCTCGCGCGGCCGAGGGGATGAGGCCGTCGAGTGGGACGTGGTGGGCTTCCGCACCTTCGATCAGGTGAGCGCGCAGGAGGCCGTCGACACGGCCACCGCGGTCGGCGCCCTCGACATCCCGAGCCCGACGTTCCAGCGCGTGTTCATGACCAGCGTGGCGAAGCGCGTGGTGGCCCACGACGCCACCACCGAGGAGCTCGAGGACATCGCCCGCGAGATCAAGGAGAACATCGCGGACGAGGACTTCGCGCGCATCCCGCCCCGGCCCGGCGCCATCGATCCGCGCACCGGCCAGCCCGTGCCCAACGGCCTCCCGCCGGCGCCCGCCCCCTCGGCCAAGGTGCCCGCTCCCGGCGCTCCCAAGGGGCCGGGAGGGCGCCCGAAGCCCGCGGGCGGGGCAAAGGGCGGGGCGCGATAAACGATGCCTCCCCGAGGCCAGCAGGCCGCCGCCCGCGCGCAGCTCGTCGAGGTGCTCCAGAACAACGCAATGGACACCGCCGCCCTCGGGGCCGAGGCGATGCGCGACCTCCTGCCGGTGCTGGCCGAGGCGCGCGCGGAGCTCAACCGGGACCTCGCGGCCTGGATCTCTCGGGGCAAGGGCGATGACCGATGGACGCCGCAGGCCTACCGGCAGTCCCTGCTCGCCATCGAGGCGTCGATGCAGACCGCGCAGGGGCTCCTCAACGGCGGCCTCCTGCGCGCCCTGGTCGGCGGGGACGCCGCCGCCCGCGCCCTGGCCAACACGGCGACCGGGCGCGAGCTGCTGGCCTACGCCAGCGCCTCGGGCGTGGCCCTCAACCCCTCCGTCCCGGTGAAGGTGGCGCACTCCCTGGTCGCGGGGCGCAACGCCCCCATGGCCCGCTACGAGACCTCGGCGGCGCGGTACGCGGGCGACGTCGCGCGGGACATCCGACGCCACCTCGCGGTCGGCGTGGTGCGGGGCGAGAACAACGACCAGCTCGTGGCGCGCCTCCAGGCGCACGGCGGGCCTCGGGGCGTGGTCGCCACCCGCGGCATCGCGGGGACCGCCGGGGCCGTGCTCGAGGTGATCCCCGAGGGCCTGTTTCGTCGGTACGAGTATTGGGCCGAGCGGCTGGTGCGGACGGAGCTCGCGCACGCCTACACCGAGCAGGTGCAGGACATCCGGCACGAGCTGCTCCCCGACTTCCCCGACATGGTGCGTCGCTGGGACGCCGCGGCCGACATGCGGACCTGTCCGCGCTGCGGCTCCATGCACGGCACCCTGAGCGACCCGCGCACCGACAAGTTCCCCGGCGACGTGGACGTCCCGCTGCACCCTAACTGCCGCTGCCGCGCGGGCCTGTTCCGCCCCGAGTGGGCGCGCTACCTCCCGGCCGGCGCGGTCCAGGCACCCCCCGCGCCGCCCCCTGGCGCCCCCACCCCGGCGCCCCCGAGGCCCGCGCGCCCGGTTGCACCTCCGGCGAGGCCCGCGCCCCCTCCGGCCCCCACCCCGCGCCCCCGCGTGCCCGAGGCCCCGCAACCCGCATGGGCGCCCCGGCCTCCACCCGCGCCCCCGCGCCCCCGCGTGCCCCGGGTGCCGAGCGCCCCGGCGGTGTTCGCGCCCCCCTCGGGCAAGCAGTTCACCAACGCCCTCGGGGGGCTCCCGACGCCCCGCGCGCGCCTTACCGCCCTCGGGGTCGACGCGGTGGACGTCGCGGCCAACCTCGGGGCCGTTCCGGACATGACGGGCCTCGGGCTGTTCCCGCACCAGAGCCCCATGGTCACCACGGCCATGGCGGAGACGCGCACCGCCCTCCGCACCATGCTCAATCGCTGGAGCGGTGTGGTTACCCGCGACGTGCCCGGGGTGGGGTCCTCTCGGGGCGGCCTCGGCTTCTGGATCGACAACGGCCTGGGCGCGCTGCGGGCGCGGGCGAGCCACAGCTTCCACGGGGTCGTCCAGGTGCTCCGCAGCGTGCGCGACGAGGCGCAGCGGGGCTTCGCGGCCATCACCGCCGGCCGCCAGCCCGCCGCGGTCGAGTGGAACGCCATCAAGACCCTGGTGCACGAGGAGCTGCACGGGTGCTCCCCGCTCCTGGAGGCGGCGTGCGTCCGTCACGCGGTGGTGTGGGAGGAGATCACGACCGAGATCACCGCCCGCGCGGTGATCCGTGACCTGAGCGGCCTGGGCGAGGCGGCGCTGCCCGAGGCGCACTTCAACTTCGCCCGGTGGTCGCAGGACCATTGGTTCCAGTGGCACCACGACGACGCCGTTCAAGGGTCCTACGCGCGCATCATCGGGCGCGGGGTCTCCACGCTGGCGAACGAGTTCCGCATCTCGCCCCAGGAGGCGGTGACCTTGCTGGAGCGGACGACCATCCTCCAGCGCCGCGCGGGCGGGAAGCGGTACGCCACCGCAGACGGGTACGTGCGCGACCTCGCCCGCCGGTTGATCGAGGTGCAGACCGGCGCCCCGGCGGCCCCCGACCGCGTACGTAAGCTCTCGTCCGTGATGAGCTCCACGCGCTTCGCCCGTACCTCGGGCACAACCCCCTGACCATGAGCACCACCGACCCCACGCCCGACCCCTGGACCGAGCTGCAGAAGCTCCCTCGCAACGACCTGGAGGCCGCCCTCGCGTGGCGGGACCGATGGTGGGGCGAGATGGGCGACGACCCCGGCCTCGGGGACGCCCTGGTGCGCCTCTTCGACGACCGGGTGGCGTTCCTCCGCGCCGCCGCCTCCCGCCCCGCCCCCTCGTCCCGCTGACCCGCCTGCTCCACCCCATCCCATCCCCAACGCTTGCTCCGCCGCTCGCGGCTGGCGTAGGTTCCGCGCACGGACAGGGCGCCCCGCACGGTGCGGGCGCTCCAGCACTACGCGAACCGAAGGAGCACACCAGATGGCGGTCAAGGCAGGACAGGGAAAGAAGAAGCCCCCGGGCACCACGGACGAGGGCGAGGAGGGCGGCGAGGAGGGCGGCGAGGAGGAGGAGTTCGTCACCGTCAAGCAGATGAACGCCGGCATCACCCGCGCCATCACCCGCTTCGGTGCCAAGCACCTCCCGAAGATCCTCCAGAAGCAGCTCACCGAGACACTGGCCGCCGCCGGGTTCAAGGCCAAGGGCGACGAGGACGAGGAGGAGGGCGAGGGCGAGGGCGAGGGCGAGGAGGAGGCCGAGAAGAAGGCCCCCGCCGCCGCGCGACCCGCGAAGAAGGCCCCCGCCGAGCAGGCCCCCGCCAACGCCGCGCCGACCGCAGACCAGAAGAAGCTCGCGCGCCTCCAGAAGGAGATGAACGACCTCAAGCTGGAGCGCGAGGAGGCCGCGAAGAAGCTGCTGGCCGACGAGGAGAAGAACACCCTCAAGGACCAGCTCACCGCGGCCGGTGTCCGCAAGGAGATGATCGGGCCGCTCACCACCTGGATGCTGGGGGAGGACTCGGGGAAGCTCGTGCGCCGCAACGCCGAGGGCAAGATCGTCTTCATCCAGGGCGAGGGCGACGACGGCGACGAGGTAACCATCAAGGACGGCCTCGCCGGGTGGCTCAAGACCGACACCGGCAAGACCTACCTCGCCCCGCGGCAGGTCGGCGGCAGCGGCCTGCAGATGCCCGGTCAGCGTGGGGCCGCCCCCGCCGCGCGCCCCGGTTCGGCCGCCGCCCAGCAGGGCCGCGACAACGCCGACGACGAGCTCTTCGGCGCCGTGATGGGCGTCGTGTCGGGCGGCAACCCGCTCTCGTGACCCGCCGAGGCCCCGCTCGCGGGCCTCTTGCACTTCCGCTCCACCTCCTGCACTAATCGACGCATCCGGCGCCCACCAGCGTCGGACAAGCCACGTCGCCCTCGGGCAACGGGTTCACGCGGAGGCCGCCGGAGGCCGCGACACCATCCCCGGCCCCATCAGCTCGTGAGGACCCGCCCATGACGACCGTCAACGTTGCCTCCATCGCGTCCGCTCTCCAGAAGCGCTTCGAGACCGACGTGGTTTCGCAGATCCAGCGCGCCGCCCCGATGCTCCAGATCCTCGGCCCCAACGTGCGCGACGCCGAGGGCCAGAACATCCAGTGGACGGTGAAGTTCGGCACCGCCTCGGCGGGCTCGGCCGCGTCGATCTCCGAGGGCGCCGACGTCGCGACCTTCAACACCGACACGAAGGAGGCCGCCGTCCTGACGTACGGCACCTATCACGACGCCTTCGAGGTGACCGGCAAGGCGCTGAGCATCGCGCTCGCGGCGGGCAACCCCCGCGCCCTCGCCGACCTCTTCGAGAGCGAGATCAAGGACTCCGCGATGCGCCTCGCGCACGCGCTGGCGGGCGAGTTCTGGAACGGCGACGGCTCGGGCGAGCGCATGGTGGGCCTGCTCGGCGGCGCCATCCTCGACTCGGGCATCTACGCGGGCATCAACCGCGCGACGTACCCGCAGTGGGCCGGGACGCTCCAGGGCAACGGCTCGGTGGCCCGCGCGCAGAGCTTCGCCCTGGTGCGCGCCCTCTCGACGGCGATCTACAAGGCCTGCGGCGTGCGCCCGACGATGTTCGCGGCGGGCCCCTCCACGCTCGACCGGTTCTCGACGCTGTTCACCGAGCAGCGCCGGTTCACCCAGGACGTGACCGGCCCCGGCGGCCCGGTGAAGCTCTCGGGCGGCCACCGCGCGCTCGAGTTCGACGGCGTGGCCATGGTCGAGGACGTGAACTGCCCCGAGGGCAACATCGTCGCGATGAACATGGACTACCTGTACTTCAAGCAGCTGCCGCAGCCGGGCCAGCTCGCGACCCGCTCCATGGGCGACCGCCCGCTGGAGTCCGCGCCCGAGCAGACCAAGGGCGGCGGGCTGCTCAACCTCCGCGTCCGCATCCAGCCGCTGGCCGTCAACGGCGACAAGTTCCGCTTCGCGATCTACATCTATCCGCAGATCCAGGTCCGTCGGCCCAACGCCTTCGGCGTGCTCCAGGATCTCCAGTACTGATCGCGTCGCGCCAGCCGTAGGGGCGGGCGCGGAGGTGTGGGGTCCGCCCTTCCCCCTCGCCCGAGCGCCCGCCTACTACCTCCCTCCCCGCTCCTACCCCTCCCCGCTCCTGGTGTGTATGTTCGGCCCCCGCCCCGCCCTCGCGGGGCGCAGGAGGACGACCGCCATGGCCAAGACCGACACCACTCCCGCCGACCCCAACGCCCGCATCACGCGCCCCGGCGCGCCCCCGCCCCACGTCGGCGGCGGCATCCCCGAGGCCGTCGACGAGGACATGACCGCCCCCGCGAAGCGCGCCCCCGTCGAGCCCGAGGGCGACGAGGCCGTGATCGCGCGCGCCGGGCAGCTCGCCCGCGAGGCCCAGGCCCGCGGCGAGGACGGCCAGAAGGTCTTCGAGGCCACCCTGTCCGCCGCGGGCGTCACGCTCCCCACGCCCGACGCCCCGAGGTGCCCGCCCGGGTACGCGATGTTCCGCAACACCGACCCGATCAACCTCGTGAAGGTGACGCTCATGGACGGGAACAACCGCCCGCGCACCGCGAAGGTGAAGCCCGGCGACTTCGAGGTGATCCCCATCGAGTACGCGCACCTCATGGCCGCCCGCGCCCCGCAGCTCGTCGAGGTCGGTCGCACGCCGGCCGACGCCGAGTAGGCACCCCCGCCCCCGCGCCTGGAGGCCCCTCCCGGGCGCTCCCGACCCCCGACCCGCCCAAGCACCCGCCCCCGCCCTCGGCGCCCCCTCGTGGACGCACCAGGGCCCCGCCTGTACGGTCGGGCGCATGGCCCTCTCCCCCACCCGCCGCCAGCAGCTCCGTCTCTATCTCGGCTATCCCTCCATCGGGCTCCAGGTGAGCCGGATGCTGGAGTCGGCCATGAACGCCGCCGACGCGAACGGCAGCGCCGAGCTCCAGGCCATGATCGAGGCCGAGCTGGACGAGTGCCTCGCCCTGGACGTGCAGATCAAGGCCGCTCGCGCCCGCCAGAAGTTCAAGCAGGTGGAGGACGTGCACTTCAACATCGGCGGCGAGGAGGCCTCCCTGCGCTCACAGGGGCGGATGCACGTCGCCCGCCTCGGGGTGCTCCTGAGCTGCGAGGTCCAGTACGACCCGTTCAGCGCGGGGCTCAACCTCTCCAACGTGATGCGG
>ERZ869921.1199-NODE-1199-length-11621-cov-6.658828_pt1 | contig 11621 bp, 10 predicted proteins | sample MGYA00579310_ERZ869921 | MGnify/ENA primary metagenome ERZ869921 (study PRJEB32216, sample SAMN09231816) | wastewater metagenome | place: USA: Maryland | collected 2016-06-21 | study: EMG produced TPA metagenomics assembly of the PRJNA472060 data set (Reclaimed...
TAGAACCCACTTGATTGGTGCAAACCCACCTGTTGAGCCAGCATCTGTTGTGTTGCCTTGGCCGTTTAGGTCGATTGATACCTGAACATAGTCTTCTCCGCGCTCGATCACGGCTGCTGTGTAAGCACCCTTTGTGATTGTTGCTTGAAGTTGAACTGCCGCTGCACCTGCGCCATACGCCCAGTTAAGAACGATTGCTGGTTGTGTGTTGCTTAGGAAGTTTGTTAGTTGGTCATCATTTTCCATGATGAATGTGATTTTGCCTGTGACTTCAATTGGTCCCAAGAAAATGTTGTATGGGTTTTGTGTGCTGCTGATGCCATAAACAGGGCTGACAGAACGACTCATGTCGATGTTGCCAGTCATTGCGTTGGATACAGCAGAGCCACCGATAGAAACAGTTCCACGCCATACCTGTGTTGGCAACAATGTGCTAAAGGTTGGAGTTGGATCAGAAACTGCGGTTGAAGCCCAGCCTGTTGTCTTTGTGTCGTACTCAAGCATTCCGTCAGCGTTGAACTTCAAAGAGAAGTCTGAAAACTGGCAGCCTGGGTAAGAGCGAACATCTGCTGCGTAGAAGTCAGTCAATGTGTAAGAGATTGGCTGATCATCGGCACCTGATGTAAGGCTGTTCTTAAGAGAAATCGTGTGTGTGTAAGGCGCTGATGAACCTGTTGTGGCAACAGAACCTAGAAGTCCTGCAATCGCATAACCAACTGTGTCGGCAAATACTGCGCCGCCGTAGTCAAATGTTGAACGAGTGCGGCCTTGTAGGTAGTTGTAGTTCACAACATTGGAGCCACGAAGCCCTGTGTCGTAAAGTGGATCTACTACATCAACAGGTTTAATGCTGTCTTTGGCTACTGGGATAAAATCTGTAGGTGCGACAATTGTACCTTTGGTTACTTCTTTAGCGATACCAAGGTACGACCTAACGGATTGCTGTACGGACATTATTCACTCTCCTTAGAGTCGGTGTCTGACGCGGCAGACTTAATTGGGGCTGGTGTTGGTGTTGCTGCTGGCTTTGAGAACCCTGGTGCTTGGCAGTCAGGATGTGCAAAACCTTCTGGTGCGTCAAACTCGTCACCTGGTTTGAGAGTGATCCCTAGCGTAGGGAACACACGCTCATCTGTTCCATTGTATTTCAGTTTCATGTTGCTCCTTATGCTTGGATCATTTCTGTAACAAGGAATTCTATCTCAGCAAACACTTCTGAAGCGCCTTCAGCAACTGTGCTGACTTCGCCATAGCGTGCATTGATTATTGGTTCGGCTCCTTGCCATACAAGATTACCTGTCGGGTCCCCAAAAGTGTGGTCCGACCGCAATCGCGTTTTGATGTTGTCGATCAACTCATCAAAATCATTCATTACATCCTCTGCGTTGCGCTGCAGGGAGTGTGTGTAGACCTGCAAAATACAGGTGTAATCCACGCGCTTCCATCCGCTCGTTGCGCCACCAATTGCTAGACGAGTTTCAGACTCAGCCGCAATAAAAACGATTACAGCCGTACGGGTCATTTGACCTGGCTGAGAGTTGACTTGGTAATTGATGCGCTTAGGGAAGGAAGTGAAAACTTGGTTCAACCCTGTGATTGGTGGGTTGGAAATAAACGCCGCGAGCGTATTTCTGACCCCTACGCGGCCTGCCATTAACGAATCCTGCGGTACTTGTCGACCATGTCCAAGGCCAGTCTGATCTCGCCGCCATAACGACTAGCACCAGGCAAGGTCATCTGAGGCGCAGTTGTAATGTTCATGGTTAAAGAGTTGTCGCCGCGTATTTTGATGAAGGCTGTGGTGATGAGAATGCACGCTTGCTTGATTGCGTTAGGCAAGTTGCCAATGGCAGCCCCTGTAGTGTGGGTGTAAACCAAAGGAGAAGCCAAAGTAACGGTTGCGTTGCCATAGGTATAAGACGAACTCACAAAGACTGTCTCGCTATTTGCGCCATCTGAGATGCGTAGCATTTCACCAGGAATGATGCCCACAGGATCGGCTACAACGATGCTTGAGGCCCCTGCTACGCCTGTTACAACGGTTGTGTTGGCGTAGCCAGCCACATAGGTGTATTTGACGAATATCTGATTAGAACCACCGATGCCAGCGCCAAAAGCCAAAGGCCCTTGAGATGACCATGTTGTTGCCATCTGAGATAAAGGAATGATGATCTGTTGCTCTTCAAACCAGCATTGAGAAGGATCGTTGACTGGAATTAAGTTAGTGGGAGCGCCACCGTAGTAAAAACTCTCTAGCGAGATGATAGGGCTTTGATTTGGGTGCAGCGCAATATAGCCGCTGTTATTCAGGCGAACTCGCTGTGTTTCTGTAGCGCGGTTGGCCACCACATTTTGATTAAGGTACTCATCCATAAAGGACGAAGCACGAAGGATAATGTTCTTTAATTCTGCGTCTTGAGCATTAGCGTTACCGCCTACGACAAGGTTATCGATGTCGATGGATGTGGGCGCGTCTTTGAATTCCTGAACTGTTAAATAAGACTGCTCAGAAAAGGTATCTGTAGTTACGCCCGTTGCCATTTAAGAATCTCCATCCGTTGGAACTTCGCCGTTCTCATGCCCGCACCGCGAACACTTACGAAACCAACTACCAAAGCCACATTCTACGCAAGTAAATCCTCTTTGGCCGTCTTTACTGTCATAAGGGTTTAATGATGCCTCGAAATAACCCTCTGCCTTCATTGCCCGAGCGTGCGATGGATTGTCTACATTGTAAATTCCACCGCGATCAGGGCGGTAAGTTGAACCGCCAATAACTGTTTCTTTTACACCTCTGTCAGGTGCCACATACCTTGCCATGCTGCCTCCTTATTGAATAAAGGAAGGGTGCGCCCTTGAGAAACGCACCCTCCCTTCTTTATTCAGTTGTATTAAGCGTTAACAATTCCTGAAACTGCACCGTTCCACGCAGGTGCTGCGCAGAAGAATGTGCCACGGAAGTATGTTGAGAAGTCATAAGAGAACTGTGTTACAGGCCATTGGATACCCATGTAATCCTGTACTAAGTAGTTCGCCCAAACATCTGAAACCTCTGTGTCAGGGATTGGAAGTGTGAATGAGAGGATTGGAGCAACGCCTTGGTTGAGCCATGGGTGAACCATAAGGTCAACTGCTTTGCCTGTTACTTCATTCTGTAGGCCAGTTACGACTGAGCCGTAAGTCGTGCCGTCTTCACCTGGGTTATTGATAACCAAGCGGTAGTTAGCGTTTGAGCCGCTCTTGATTGCATCAGAGAGTTGCTTACGATCGTTACCGTTTAGGAGAACAACATCAGGATCAGCCTTCACATTTTGGTACATAGACGCAAACGCAGTCTGGAATTCTCCACCTGGGTTTGATGTGCTAAATGTTGAGTTGATTGCGTTGTTGTAACCTGAGTTAGGTCCAAGAACTGTCGCGAGGATACCGTCGTAACCAGTTGCGTAAGCAGATGTGTCTGCTGATGCGCGTGATGCAGCGGCTCCTGTTGTTGTGTAGGCAGCGTTGTTGCCTGATAGTCCTTGTGCACCTGCACCTTGGATTGTGAATGTGCCAGTTCCCTTTAAAGTTCCCTGGTATGTAAGGTTTGCAGCGCCTGTTGTAGTTCCAACATAGATGTTGTAACCAAGTGCGCCAGTTACAGGTGTTGCGACAGTGATTGTAAGTACATCACCTGATGCAACTGCTGTGCTGCCTGATTCAGTTCCAAGAATAGACTCACCGAAGCCGTTACCTGAGATACCAGCGTCTGCAGTCACATTGATGAAGTAGTTTGTTGCAGCAAGTGCAGTTTGACCTGATGCAGCAACTGGTGAAGCAACTGTAAATGTAGGTGCTGAAAGCGCTCCTGAGTAACCTGAAGCAGTTCCGCGTGCCATAAGCATCATGCGCTCTTCCATCAACATTGTTGCATAAAGTGTTGATGTTGATGACAACTGACGGAGGTCTTGGTAGCCAAGGCCTGAGAAGTTAGCATCGAATGTAACGCTGTCAGATAGAGAGTATGAGTTGTAAGGCAAGATCAAGTCTTGAGCAGCATAAGAAATCTTAGGTCCGCGCTCGTAGTTAATCGCACCGAATGTTGTAGTTGTGGACTGTGTGATACCAGGCCATGTATTGCCAACTCCACCAGTACCTGTACCTGTGTACCCGAGGATCTGCTTCTGACGATGGCTTGTGCCTACGCCTTTCTTGCGAGGAATTCGGTTACGGAGAGGTGTTGGGCGTGGTGTGAGCAACTTAGCAGGTGCTTCAAGATCGAAGGCTGCAAAAGATGTTGAAAGTGGAGATGTAAGAGTGATGTCCTTTTGCATGTCCTGCATAGCCATACGCTGTGCAGCAAGTGCGTTTTGGAGTCCTGCTGATACATCAGGAGATAAAGACTTGTTTGCTACAAGTGCTTCGATCTGCGCTGCTGGATCTGCTGCAGGTGCTTGTCCTGGAACAGTAGATGCGTTTGTAAGAGACTTACCAAGTTCGGCTGTGTACTCTTCCATGCGCTCTGCGGCTTCGCGTGGACTTGCATCACCAAATAGGTCTGTGACCTTAGGTGCTGAAAATGTCATTGCTTATCCTTTGAGTAGTAGTTAATTAGTTATCGCTGTCGGTTGCTTTAGAGTAAAACTCTTCGGCTAATTGCTTGTAACCCTTAGCGAGAACAGGGTCTGTTGTTGCATTTGCTTTCGCTTTGTAAATGGCGGCCTTTGTAAGGTTGTCATTGATCTTGGTAGACAATGGTTTAACAGTACGGCTTGGACCACCAGCCACTGCGAGAGACTTGGCAATTGCTAACTCAGACTCAAGACCCACCGACTTCTCAAGCGCAGCCTCTTTTGCCGCGACTAGGGAAGCGATCTCTGCTCGAAGTGACTCAGTTGCGCTCTTTACCACCTGCTCTACGATGGCTTCAACATCTGCTGCATCGACTTCAGTCTTTGCTTCAGAATCCTCTGTAACAGCCTCTTCAACTGGGGCTTCGGCAGGAGTTTCCTCAACTGCTGGTTCCTCGGCTGGGGCTTCTTCTACAACTGGCTCTTCTGCTTCTGCAGATTTAGGAGTTTCAGTTGGTGGAACAATTACTGTTCCTTGTAGTGTTGCGTAAGTTTCCTGTGAAGGAACTGGATTAGGCTCTGCGCCCTTTTCAGCATCTACTTCATCATCTTCAGCGGCTTTGTAGCCACCTTCGCACTTGCACATCTTTTCTGATTTCTTGCACATCTTGCAGACTTCTTTTTCCATTTCAGCGTCTGCAGCGCGCTCGATGATTGTTTCCTCTTCCATAACTTCTCCTTCTGCTTCTTCTCCCTCATACCAGGCATGAAGGTGAGCAACAGCCTCGAGAAGGTGAGCAATAGATTGTAGTTCGTTGTGACCTTCACGCATTTCTCCTGCTTCAACAGCAATGAGGTTAGCGAGTGCTTCGCGTGCGGCTTCGTACTGGATTTTATCGAACTTAAGGATGTCCCCAACAGCCTCGGTAGGTAATTCCACGACTGTGTCTTGCATAGGGTTCTCCTCTGACTTGTTTAGAGTTAGTGATTGTAGGGCAGATTGTAATGCTTTGCGGAGTTCCGCATCTGTGCTTTTCTTTAAAGGGTTAGATCGTAAAGCAGAGGCTGTGTCTTTCATTCTTTGACGCGCCACTGTGAATTGCGGTTCATCTTTCAGCATACCTGCAGCATTATCTAGTGCGGAGGCCGCTTCGTTTGTCTTGCCTCTTGTAATGTTTGTACGAGCGTCATCTAGGTGGCCAAAAGCATCGTCTCGCATTTGAGCAGCGTTTAAAACACGCTCACGATCCATAGAAACAGACTGGCCTTGATCTTTGACCATTTGTCTGTAGGTGTCGTTCATTTCATTTTCAGCATCATCGACTGCTTTTTGGGCATCTTTCTTAGAAGTTTGGCCTTTGCTCTCATTTGCAGCAGCACTTCCGCCTCCACCACCAGCGCCTCCGCCTGAACCTCTGCGGCCGTGAGCGGATTGGTTGTGCGATCCGTGTTTCTCTAACTTAGATTTGACCGACTTTTCGCCTTCTCCGCCTCTGATTACATCAAGATAACTGTCAACTTCTCCGCTTATGTCATCAACTTTGTCTGCCATAGATTTAAGCGTGCGATTGTCTGCATTTTTTAAAGAATCGTAAGTCTCATCAAGGCGAACTTGAGCGTTTTCCATGTGGTTGTAATGCTTGGCTAAACTTGGTGCGTCGTAGGCGTTTTGTAATTCTTGTCGAGCCTCTTTTAAACTGTCCAGGCTGTCATCAATAATCATGTCATCGTCATCTGAAAAGTTCTCAATAAAGGATGGATCGTCCTCGTCAGATAAGTTGTCGATTTCATTGTAAACATCATCAGTATCATCAATGGCCTTTGACACCAACTGGTCGTCTCTTAAAGCATCTGTTGTGCGGCCTGTTGAATCCGTGTTACCACCGCGACCTGGTGCATCAAAACCTGTGGCTCCTCCACCTGCTCCGCCACCTGCGCCCCGCCGACCGTGTGATGATTGATTATGTGATGCATGTTTTTCAATTTCAGTTAATTCCTCAACTTGAATGAGGCTTGACTCACCATCAACGCTCTTAGCCAAAACCAATTGGCAGTTAGGGTTGGCAGGGCGGTCTACAAGAGAAACTTCAACGATCTGTCCATCAATGATTCGACCGTTTGCAGCCTTTTGATCACGCACAACGCGTGGAGATTTAATTCCGATTGAGAAACCACGAAGGACACCCGCGTCTACTTTCTTAACCGACACAGGGTCGACCACATGAGCCATGATGTAATGGCCGTCTGCTTTTACTTCGTATTCTTTGGCAACTCCTGCGGCAATAGAAGAATGTTGCTCGCGGATGTTTCCACCTGATTTGAACCAGGCTGGCATTGCACGATCTAACCACGCTGCATCACAGATTTGTTGGTCAATATCAATTGAGTCATCTGTTGCCTTGCCGTACACCATGAGTGTTCCGTCAGGTTGTTTGTCAGCCTTTTCAATACTGAAATACGAGGTGGTTAAATCGTTCATTCCTACTCCTTCATTAAGCACTGTAAGTTATAACAATTGCGCCAGTTGCGGAAGCCGCAGCAGAAATACCGTAAATAACATCGTTTGCATAAACATACATAATTTGATTAGCGTTTGCTGCAATTGTGCGACCAATTGTTGCACCCGATGTGGTGATAGTTGCATCGCCTACAAAGATTGCGGCGCTGTGGCCATTGTGAATGTTTACGGGCGTGAGAGGTCTTGCGTTTGGATCTACTGTGAATAAAATTGATGCCGTTGTGAGGGTGCTTGCGTTGATGTGTTTGGTTGCCATTAATTCCTCAATCCGTATAAGGCTAGGTGTATTACTTTAGCAGTTTTAATTGATGGGTATGGGAAATAGCGTAGCGCCTTCAGGAATATCTGCGCCAAAGTCGGGTATCACAGGAAGCAAGGCACATCTACAGTTTGGGTGGGCTGGGGGTTGTGTATCGCCTGAGTTAAATGTTCCCCCAATTGTCACAACTTGCCCAGCATTTATGGCGCATTTATCGCATGGGTCTGAAACTTCCCATTCCATTTGGCCTATCTGCATTTCACGGTAACGGTTGATTGTTGCAGCAGACATGGCTCGGTTCTGTTCCGTGATTGCGATCATTAAAGCCCGAGATGAGGATGCAACATTACGCCTGATAAGTTTTGCCGCTTGGTTTGCGGATAGACCTTGCTCTAAAGCATCAGCCAAAGAATTACCTATGTCGTTAACTGTTGTGTTTGTAAGTTCTTTCAAAGTGATGCCAAAAGAAGCAAGGAAGCGTTGAAAAGCACGAGTCGGACGAAGTAAAAGGGCTGCTGCTTCATCGCCAGGGTTCCATAAAGCCCAGTCAATTAAATCATCCTCGGCTGCTTTGCGGGCTTCCTTGGCTTTAAAAATTGCTTCATTGGCTGCGGCCTCACCAGTTACCCAGCCTTCGGCATAAACCCGCTCCATGACACCCATCAAAGCCATCATGTTGACTCGAACATTAAGCATAACCCACGCACGCGCTCGCGCACGATCTTGGGCAGGTTTATCTGAAATGTTGGGTTGTGTTCGCATGTAACTCTCGAACACCAGTTTAAATTCAGCAGTTTGGGCCAACGCTGCTCTTATCTTTACCGCACTCTTAGCCGCCATCCGCCCATCGGCTTGAAGAGCGCCCCAAGTCATGCGAGGTAAGCCTTAGCCAGCGCTCTAGCGCTTTCGAGGTCCCCTTCATAAGCGCAGCGGTTTAATGCATCGGCCACAATTGGATCGAGTGCTTTAAATTCAAAGAGGCGAGCGCGTTTACCTTTGTTTGCCCACTTCATAAAGGCTTTGACTTCCGTCTTGGTCTCGTTGTCTATCTCTTCCTCTTCAAGAACTGTGGGTTCCTTCTTAGGTTTTGCACCAATTTGCGTAGTTGGCTCCACGGCCTCAGCGTTAGGGCCAGCCAAAGCGGGCGCTGTTGAGGCTGTTGCCGCATCAATGATTCCATCAGGACTGAACAAGAAGGTAGTGCTACCAGCCTGAAGAATTGGCATGTCTGCTTGCGGTGTATCTAGCAACGGAAGGCCAAGTTCGGAGCGGCGTTCGTTGATTGTCTTACCACCGCTTGTAACTTCGATCTGATTCTTGCGTGCGTTTGACTCATTGTCGAGACGCTTTGATGTCATTAAGCGGAATTCCAACTCGCGTGGCATTCCAAGGTAGGTATACGAGATGTTTGTAAGCATCTTGCTGATCCAGTTGACCAAAGGCTGTGTGCCGATAGATTCTGCGCTTTCTGCGCGACCCTCTTCAAAGCCAGCCCCACCAAGTCCACCCTTTGGAGCAAATCCAATTTCAGATGGCTGCACACCGTAATGGCCGCAAATAGATGTGATTAGGTAATCATCAAGAGTGTCTTTGAACTTCTCACCGTATCCATCAAATTGAATAGGGGTCATACCTGCTGGTAATAAACGAAGGCGCTTACGCTGTTCAGTTTGACCCGCTAAGTCATCGTTGAAAATGTTCTCGTACGCACGCAAAAGGTCAGGGTTTGTTCCCCAGTTTTCATCTGTTGTGAACATTAATTCAGGCAGAACACCGTCTGTGTACTCGGCTCTGATCCATTGCTGGCGGCGAAGGTAGATGTCTGCCAAAGGAAGCGCACGCTCTGTTGGGCTAAAGCCATACACAGAAGTAGTGCGGCGATTGCGAACTAAGTATTGAAGGTCATCTGAAGTGAATTCACCATCGGCGCTTGGATCATCATCGTTGGCCGTGAACTCTGCGCGTGGGAAGCCATAAAGAATCTGCTGAAAGGCTGCGTTTGGAGCCATTGGACGCATTCCGCGATCATCTAAGAGAGGCTTGATTGTGCCGCCATCTAGGATTTGAAGGCCGTAAAGGTCTCCACCAACGGAGCGCTGTGGCCAAATGGCCCAGGCATCCACAACAAGGATTTCCTCAAGCGCAATCATCAGCCAATCGGAGAAAGTTAAACCATTAGAACGGTCGGGGTTCTCCCAAAACTCACGAAGGCGCGTAATTTCATCTGTGTACTTCTCGCGGGCCTTTGCCATGGCGCGAACATGGTCGCCACCTGATGTTGCAGCAATCTTTTCTGATGCGTCTGTGCCAAGGGTGATGTCCCAGTCAAGGCCTGTAACTTTATTTTTAATGACCTCAATACAACGGCGCAAGATGTCTATCTGATCAGCCGAAGCACGCAGCGTTTTGAATGGAACAAGGCGTGTTTCAGTGATGTTGATGTTTTGCGCAACTTGGAATTCGTAGCGGCGCGGATCAGGGCGACCGTCTTCGCGTACAGGGTTGATTGCGCCAGGTGTGATTGGCGTGCCAGGGCCAAATGGAACGCCAGCAAGCCAAGGGTTGCGAGGAAGAGGTGTGGAGTTGCCGTAGTTCTGCGCAATCTGATTAAGCGCAGCGACTCTCATGTCTTGCTCGGTCATTGTCACCGATCCTGCGGGCAGGTTCGGAGCCTTTTCTACTTCGCCTTGCAGTAGTGCCTTTGCGATACGGTCTCTAAGACCCATGTGTATCTCCTTTACTGCTTATCCGTGTACAACAACTCTATATTGGTTAGATGTTGGTGCAACGGAGAACAACAGCGTGATTGCTGTTGTGCTGGTGTGCTGCACATCGCAGATAACCTCAGCGTAAGGGCTGCTGTTGTCGTAGATGCTTACGATTACATCCTTGGTTCCAAGGTTGTGGGTAATAGTGTATGAGGTATTAGTTCCATCGCCAACATTAGCGGCATATTTTGTAACAACAACTGCGGTGTCGATATTGATGCCTGAACCGTTGACTGTGATGCCTGTGCCAGGGTCGGCCGCGATCACATTATCTGTGATAGCAATACCGTTACCTGCTGTGTAGATACCTACGCCAGCAATCTGAACCCAGTCTTGATCCGCAAACGAGGTCAGGTAGTGATTTGCCTGTGACCATGAGGTTCCAGCCTTGGTTGTTCCCTCTTGAATGTAAATGGTCGCACCGATAAGTTCGGTGTAAGGGGTTCCATCTGCTGCGCGGGTTAAAGTGTACGAGGTTCCGTTGTCGTTGTAGACATAGATACCGTTGTCCGCGTCAGTTGTTTGATTTGTAAGAACGATGCGATACCCAGCGTCAGCACTTGTAAGCGCACCGTAAGTGTCGATGTTAAGGGTTCCTGTTGATCCTGTAAGGGCAACATTCACAACGGAGAGAAGGTTGGCTGCTACCTTCCATGTAAGACCCTGAACAGCCTGGTCTACATAGTATTTGGTTGCTGCATCTTGGTCATCCGTTGGGTTGCCAAGACCAGTAATTTTGTAAGTCGCAAATGGAACATTGGCAGTTGGCACAGCAAGTGCTGAAAGGTTGATTGCGCTGTGTGCTGCGTTGTCGTGTGTTGGTGTTCCGTGTGTATGGTCGGCACGAGCAAGGTCTGCTGACGATCCGTTACCGCTTGAAGCGCCAAAAGAAGTCTGTGCAGAAACATTGCCAAAGTCAGGCATTTCATGGACATGGTCCTCACGCGCTGGTGCGGTTCCTGTTCCAACTGCGCCAGTGTTTCCAACAGATAAAGCCTGTGGTGTTGTTCCTGATAACGGTGGAGTACCGTGAGTGTGATCGGCGCGTGCAAAGTTTGTAGAGGAACCGTTGCCGCTAGTTGCGCCATAGGATGTTTGAGCAGTTACGGTTCCAAAGTTGTCGATTTGGGTCCAAGTGGAGCCGTCATCAAAATACAGTAAATAATTGTCGGTTGCATAATACAAACGGCCTGCTTCACCTGCTGCAGGACGACCCGCAAGCAAACCGTAAGTGACTTGGGCGTTGGCTTGTGTGCTTTCCCAAGTCGTGCCTGTGTAGTAATAAAGTTCATTATCAACGGTGTCGAAATAAATCTGTCCAGCAAGTGGTGACGCTGGTGCTGTTCCAAGGTTCTGAACAACCGCGTTCTGCAATTCGTTCTTGTTGAGGTCAATACCTACCAAAAACTTACGGGACATATTACATACCACCTAACATAAACGAAGGAACGAAACTGGATGCTTCAATTACTACAGATCCGCCTAATGAAACCGCAGTTCCATTTATCGTAATGCTTGAATTGGTA
>ERZ869921.1200-NODE-1200-length-11609-cov-5.514627_pt1 | contig 11609 bp, 24 predicted proteins | sample MGYA00579310_ERZ869921 | MGnify/ENA primary metagenome ERZ869921 (study PRJEB32216, sample SAMN09231816) | wastewater metagenome | place: USA: Maryland | collected 2016-06-21 | study: EMG produced TPA metagenomics assembly of the PRJNA472060 data set (Reclaimed...
TCATTCTTCGACAGCGCGAACAATGTCACCAAGCTGGTAAACGAGCTTGTCAAGGATGAAAATATCAACGAGGTTAAGTATGTGGCTGAAGTCTACCTGAAGCTGGACACTATCCTGAAGGGCTTCCCGAAAATCCGGAAGGCTTTTGACAAGGTGACCGGCCAAACTTCGGACGACGAAGCCGAAGCCGCATAACAACTAGTTGTCTCCCTTTTGCAACACCCCTGTGGCAGAAATGTCACAGGGGTTTTTCTTTGTCTGGAACCAAGGGTTCCTATCATCAGCGGCTAATGCAGGGTGTGACCTAACTGTGTCTTCGTGGGCACAGGTGTGGCTTTAATATCACACTAGGAAATCTTCCTATCATCAGCGCTTGGCTGGGGTGTGCCCATAGCTAAACCAATCTTAATCAAGGCTTGGTTGTACCTCTGCCTAGAAAATGCAAATTCCACGGAAAGTACAAAACCCAGCTTGCAACAACTTTTAGATTTGGCGATAATATTACGTAAGCTGGTAGAAGGTACTGGCTAATAAGTGAAGGGGTTCACAAATGCATATCATGACTAAGGATGGATGGAAGCCTATCCATTGCGAAACTGTGTCTCCGCAGCATGTACCGTCGTTGACGGAGAGTATGGGTATTCCCAACCACGTCAAGCCGGGCATGATCGCAGATCGCTATTGTGCGATTGTGAATGCGTATCTGCGCGGGGAAATTGACTGGGAACGGTCACTGTCCTTGAAGTCCGCAGCAATCCGGGGACAATTCTAATCAAACAACTGTAGCGTGGTGTAAAAGCCACGCTACTCTTGTATTTGAAGGGGAACTAACATGCACAAATTTGTCTGTAAAGAATGTTTCCAAAAAAGCGAAGCAGAAGAAGGTGATGACAACTTCGGCACTGATCTTTGTTGCTGGTGTTTCGAAGACGGAGTAGAACGTGCAGATGAGAGTAGGCGTGAGCGTATAGCGCTTGCCAACGAGTATTAGGGGGTTAACATGTATGTTTACTACTTCTACAACATTGCTAAGAATACGTGGGAGGTTGTGCCTCCGCGTTCTGAAACAATCAGAGATATCCCAGGAATAGACTGGAATGCACTCTGCACTTGCAACGAATGTGAGTGGATCGTTCCGGGGACGCTTCAGCCATGACCATCAGAGACAGGATAATGGAGCTGCGTAAGCAGGCTCAACAGAAGATGAACCAGCTTGATAAGGCTATTGTCGATAATGACAATAAGCAGGCGGTTCAGCTTACGCTGGAGATATCTCAGTTACATACGGAGATATCTACCCTCGCCTTACAAGAACTAAAAGAAAAGAACCCGAATAACCCATATACGTATGGGAGGCTGCAATGAATGCAGCTATCGTTGCAGTCCTAGGTGCGTTGAGCATGACCTCCGCACAAATCGACAGGGTCAGGGTGGAAACTCCACCTTGGGAATACGACTACCCATATCGTGGTACTCTGTCCGTCATGTACATGGAACCTGAGTTGGTTCAATTCGTGTGTCGGGCAGGGTTTGGTAAAACAGCGGGAGCTAAGGTTCCCTCACATATTCGCATCCTTGCATGCGCAGGGGTGTACGAGGATATGTCTGTGTGTGAGGTAGTGATGCCTCAAAAGCACTACTATTTGGAGGATATGTGGTGGGCCATATGGCGTCATGAGATGGCCCATTGTAATGGATGGAACCATTAGCCATGCCTGATTACAGCGATCAGTACCCTGATTACTGGACTCGTCTGCGTAATGCAGAGCAACCACCTTCCCTACAGAACGCCTCTGTAGGGCATAGAACTGCCCGTGTACGCATTTCTAGAGTACGCCCTAAGAACGTACCTCTGTTTACATACTTAAAGACAGCCTACAAACCAAGATTTTATGTAATGCACCACTGCGAAGTGCCTGAAGATTTTAGAGAAGGAGGTTGGGGGAGAGTAAAAGATGAAAAAGGGTGAGTTTTCCCCGCATGTAAATCTGATATTGGATTTGTATGCGGAGGGATTTAGTCCTTGGCAGATCAGTATGTGGTACAGCCATTGGACTTGGCGTTATGTTCAGGACATAATAGTTTCCCATAGAAGGAAGCCTGAGCCTGATCCACGTGTCTACGCCTTCAAAGGTAGACGCAAAACCTATTCTCTGGAGAATTTCATGGCACACCAACCTAGGTTCTTCGTGGGCATAGGGTACAAATGTCTGCGATGTAAGGCTACGTGTGATGGACAAGAAGAATTTGATTACTTCAAATGCACGGGCACAGAAGAACAGTTCGGTAAGAACAAGCGTGGCCGTGGGTCACCCAACTATGATCCCATGAAGAGGTTGAAACATGGCCGAAAACACTATAAAAACGGGTGACTGTGTATGGTTTGCCTCGTTCTACTATGCGCTTGAGGCAGGCCAACAGAAACAACCCAACGGTCATATATCCCGTATTGATTGGGGTAACAGACAGGTGTGTGTCTTACACAAACACCAAGACAATACTAGTGAGGCTACGTGGTTGGAGTTCTCCGATCTGCACGGTAATTGGGATCAGAGCTACAACTGCTGGATGATGTGGGACTGGTGAAACTGAAGTGATGATAGGAGGCTGCGGTGGTACGGTATAGGTTGTCACACTGGTATGTTGAGATAGCGTTGGTCCTTGCCATACTGGCATTGTTTACCAGCTGTGTCATGAAACTGACCTCAAAAAGTCCAGAAACCGTGAAAATCGTGAAACCCAGCTTGCAATAAGAATTATATTTGGAGATAATACTGGGTAAGCTGAAAAATGAATGGGGGTTAAATGAGCAAGACAAAGCGACGTGGTATGCGTAAGGCATACCTTAAGCGTTGGAGTGCTGAGTATCTTAATGTTGGGGCAAGTCTTACAACAGCAATAAGAAATGACTTCTTCAAACATGACATAGGTGCGTACGGTAAACGTGCCACCAAAGGTTTACCCTTCATGCTAGAGGGTAAGCCCCTTAGAAAAGTGATCGAGGAAAACCTCGGCGAGTTCAACAGTATTTACTTCATCAAGACAGAGAACCAAACTCTGCAACTATATTTCTCCGGTAATACCGCCTTCTTTATCTCAACCGTAGGCCGCGTTTGGAAGCGTTCTATTGTGTATCCAAGCGTTGAGAGAGCCAAGCTCTCCATGAAAATGCAGGCCATTACATGGGTTGAGAACGGCGTCGCGTCAGGTAACCCCCCTTCAGCCTGACGTACAGGGCTGGTGGTCCGCCTCCCCCGCGTTGATCACCAGCCCATTCTTCCCCTCCTCAAAGGACAATCCAATGGACACAAGCAAGCCCTACAAGGGCCGCATCCGCGTGCTCGGTGAACACCCTTGCCCCGGCCACGGGTTAGGCTACCTATATTTCTGTGAATTTCTAGACCACCCTGAGTTTGCAGGTAAGCGTGGCCATACATCCTATATAGTTAAGGATGCCAGAGACGAGCCACGTCATCGTGACCAAGGCTATGAGATTTCAACAAGGAACAGCGTATACACTGTTGTTCCTTAACAGTTAGCCCCGCCTCTGTCGTGACTTCCGCTGATGGACTGCGTTTGCTCATCCCATAACGCAGCATGGAGTCTGTGCCCCCGCACACCATGATCACCACAAGCGGGGCGCCCTCTTACTTGGCCGGAGGCTCTGTCCTACGTAAACTGCACGCGCTTTGAGCGCTGAGGTCAAGTAGATTCGACATCCTCCGGTCCTTTTATTCAGGAGACTATTATGGATAAAACCAACAAGTACTACGAATGTCATATTACTTTGCTCTGTGACAGTGACAAAGACATTGACACAGTAAAGTGGTTGACCGAAGCACGTGGTTGGTCTTTCTCCCGTATTGACGGGGACATAGTAGAAGGCGCTGGCGTTAAATGCTACGCCACACGCCATTACCACTCCAAGTATAGTGTTGAAACAATTATTGGGGAGCTGAATAGGCAAGCCAATATGTACAGGCACGAATTTGTTACAAGAAAGAAGATCGAACTGGTAGTCTACGACACCAAGTCCGACAAGATCAGACCTGACAGTATCTAGCCCACATGGCGGAATTGGTAGACGCAAGGGACTTAAAATCCCTAGCCATTAACTTGGTGTACAGGTTCGAGTCCTGTTGTGGGCACCACCCTTTAACTGTGAAGGAGAGAGCATGGGTTACAAGCAGGAGAAGGTTGGAAGAATTCGCAAAATCCTTGCGAAGAAGAAGCAGGAGGCTAACCGCCCTCTGCCTCTTGGCCGGCAGGTCCATCTGCATGAGCAGATTGAGCGGCTGGAGAAGGTCCTCAAGCAGAGGTCGTGACTTAACCCCAAACCGAAGGAGTAACCATGGACTTCTGGGGTTTTGTTGAGGCATCGCAGTGGTACTTCCGCATGTTGTGGCGGTCGTTCTCTGCTACGATGCTGTCCGGTACAGCTATGGGAACATATGCTGCACTGGCAATAGTGCTCATCGTCGTCGTGCTTGCCTTGTATGTGTTGTATACACTCTCATGGCGAGTGCTTTCCTTCAGGCGTAGAAGGGTTGCTAGGCTGGTTGCCAAGCATAAAGCGCTACTGAAGGGGATGATGATGGATGAGAGAGAGAGGGGACGACTCGTCCAGATTATGGCGCAAGATGCAGTAGTTGACGCATTCGAAACGCTGTACTGTCGGGAGGAAATTACTCTCGAAGAGAAGGACGCCCTGTACAAGAAAGTTGCTGAAGCGTGTAAGTGGTACGACCTTGCACGGATGGGGCAACTATCCAAGAAAGAACAAATCAGGGCCAGGACTGACCCAAGTTCTGGGCACTACCTGTATAAGAAAGTTAACCTCCCGGATATTTCCAAGGCTGTCAAGAAGGCAGCTGGTAGGTTCTCCGGCAGGCTCTTGTCCACCAAGCGTTCTGCACGTGCCTAACTTCTGAAACGACAACTCAAAGGAGCTAGAAAGTTATGTCGTTCAAAGGAACAATCGTCGTACAAAAGGCGGACCAACTGGTACCGGAAGGTCTCATCAGACACCTGATGAAACAGTACCCGACACTGGTGTCCATCGCCTCGGTCTCTGGTGACAAGATCGAGATGGATGGTCTCGCCGATGACCACTACACGTATGAGAACGTGAAGGAATTTCAGGAGCTGTTCAAAGAACAGGACCTGATCATGTATTTCCTGAACGGTCCTGCGGAGTTTCCAGAAGAAACTGTTCCGCCCTTCATCATGTACGAGAAGAGCGAAGGCCATCCGGCATTGGTGCTGTTCACCGATGGCGACTTCAGCAACTATGCCAAGGCAGAATCATCTCATTCTCCCGACTTCTTTGCTGCTCAGAACTACTTCGCCCCGAAGATTGGCAAGTGGCTGGAAGGCAAGGACAATCTGACCAATGTTCTGGCCAAGCTCAAGGACGATGACGTCGTCGAGAATATCCAGAACTCTTTCCTGAACCGTGGCTGTGTGATCTTCCAGTCGATCACCGGTGAAATCGTCTGCATCGAGAAGAACAATGACAAGGAGCAGCTGAGCGGTGACTGGGGCTATGTCTCCAACGCCCACGGCTGGACCGAAGAAGAAAAGAAGGCAGAGCCTGCTCCGGCTCCTGTCGAACAGCCCAAGCCTGTGGCTGCCGGCCGGTTCCGTCGTGGTGCCCCTGCTCCCCAGCAGGTAAATACGGAGGCGGCTAACGATAAGCCCGCTCCCAAAAGTGCAGATGCTGGAGAAGCTAAAGAAACTCCAGCAAAAGTTACCAAGTCGACTGTCCGAGAAAAACCAGCCACTACTCCCGTCGTGGGAGAAGGTGACGGCAAGGAAGAAGATCCGACTGTGAAGGTTGTGAAGGACGTGCCTCACAACTTTTCCAAGAAGCAGAAGCAGGAGTGGTTCAATCAAGAACTGGGCCGTCTTCCTCTTGGTTACAAAGACCTTAAACAGGTCGAGCAAGTTATTCCTCAGAATAAGCTGGTGGAGTTTCTTGCTATGGGTTGGAAGCACGCTAACGGTGCAAAGATCACGGTTGAGAAGAAGAACAATCGTGACAACAAGAACATTACACCGCAGCATATTCCGACGGCTGCTACTTCTGTGCCCACTGTTGACCCACGTCGTGCCTTGCCCACCAAACAACATGATGGCTACAAGGCATTTTCGGGTGACAAGCAAGGAAAGCCGCTGGCTGGTGTCAAGTCTGTCGAGCAGCAGAAGGAACTTCAGGCGGAGATGCGTGTCATCCTCGGCCTCAATTCCCAAGACCTGCCCGTCAAGCCTGGGCACATCCACGAGCTTGTTGCCAAGTACCCACTTGCCCACGAGCAGGCTGGCCTCAAGTCCGTTGCCCATCTGGCGTACCTTACCCCCGAGAATGTTACCAATCTCCGGGTTAAGTACCCTGAATGGTTTGAGTCTCAGTTCATGTACCTTCTCTCCTATGTCGTCAAGGACATGGAGTCGAAGGGCCTGCTGAAGGAAGAGACTTCGACCACCGAGCAGGAAGATACGGCGAAGGAAGTCGTGCAGGAGAAGCCCAAGCCAGCTGCTATGGCCGGCCGCTTCACCCGCAAGTCGGCTGCCTAATAAGGTAGCTCACTATGTGGAACCTGTTCAAACGAAAGGAGGTTGAGCCTACTCGTGATGAGTGGGCTTACCTCAAGGGGTTCTCACCCCACTCTCCGGACTCGGTCGTGTTACATCAACGGCCGTACCACCTGCTGTTTGTCTATGGTCGCATGCAGTCCGGCCATGCCGATCATGAGTTCTTTGGCGGAGAGGCTATGGAACTTGGTACTGTCTTTACCAAGGACAAGTTTGCTCTGATCAAACGATCTCTCATGGCAGACAGCTACCCAATCCCGTTGGACCGCTCACCCTTCAGTATCCCTGAGCTGCCCATCCGAGGGGAACTTCGACTTGTACCTACCAACAAGCTGATTGACCTTGACACTGATCGCAAGAATGGTGTAAAGTTCGTCAGACGTATGGTGTGGGTCGTTCTTCCATTCCGATCAAGGAATGGTAGCAGGCTGATGCCTGACCTGAAGTTCCACAACATCAAGTGTTGGATGTATGTTGGCATCCAGGACTTCTGGGAAGAACTGTTCGACAACAACTTCGATATGTTTGATGCTGTCAGCAGGTATACCCCCAACAAAGAAGAGTTGAAAGAATACTATTACTTCACGAACAATGAGTACAACTCCAGCTGATAAACGCCACTTACCATGCCCGTCATGTTCATCCTCCGATGCTTATTGTGAGTATGACGACGGGCATGGCTACTGCTTTTCATGTAAGACATATTTTCCAAGTAAGGAGAAAGAAGCTTTTGTGACTGATAATTTCTCTTATGAGTATTTGGCTCATAGGGGTATTAGTAAAGATACTTTTGCCCGTTATGGAGTTAAGACAAAAATAAATGGGGAAGGTAAACCCATAGCCGTAGGTTTTCCTTATCCGAATGGTGCGACTAAGGTACGCAACTTGGATAAGAAAGAGTTTTACTGGGAACAGAACGGTAAGGAGGCATCGAAGGCCGGCTTGTTCGGCATGGACAAGTTCTCATCTGGTAGTCATAAGTATGTGACAATCACTGAAGGAGAGTATGATGCTTGCGCGCTTTACCAAGTCCTTGGTAGCCCTGTCGTTTCTGTTCAATCTAGTGTTAGTGCTCATCGTGATTGCGTGGTGGCACGGGATTGGCTTGCAGGATTTGAAAGGATATATCTCGCCTTTGATGCAGACGCCCCAGGCCGAGAAGCTGCGGCAGCTGTTGCCAACCTTTTCGATTACAATCGGGTGTTCTTCGTAAAGTTCACTCGCTTCAAGGATGCGAACGATTACGTAAAGAATTCTGCTTCAGACGAACTGAAGCAGATTTGGTGGAACTCTAAGACATACCAGCCAGATAATATTCTATCTACATTTTCTGAATTTGAGAGTGCTTTAGATAGATCTCCCTCTAAAGGATGGATGATCTACCCATCGACTACGTTAAACGAGATGACCTACGGGGTAAGGCCCTCGGAGTCTGTACTGATTACTGCACCTGAAGGGGTGGGTAAGACTGAGCTAATGCATGCAATCGAGTACAACGCACTAACGGAGCTAGACGATGATTTCAAAGTTGGATCTATCTTCCTTGAAGAACCAAAAGGACGCCATCTACAAGCGCTTGCAGGAATACATCTCAAAGCTCCAGCGCATCTACCAGACGCAGGTATTACCCGAACTGAAATCGCTTCCGCTCTCAAGGCGGTTGTTCGACAAGATGGTCGGCTTAACCTGTATAGCCATTTTGGTAGTGATGATCCACGAATTATTGAAGACAACATTAGGTTCTTGGTATCTGCCGCTGGCTGTCGTCTCATTCTGCTGGATCACATCACTATGGTTGTTAGCGCGCTGGCAGGAGAGGACGAAAGAAAAGCCCTCGATTACCTCTCCACGCGACTAGAGATGATGGTGAAGGAACTAGACTTTGCTCTAGTTCTAGTTAGCCACGTCAATGACGACGGTAAGACTAGAGGATCGAGGCTCATTAGCAAGAATTGCGACGTGCGCATCGACATGCATCGCGACACCATGGCCCTCGATCCTGTAGAACGTAACACCACTTATCTGTCTATCCCTAAGAATAGACCAATCGGTAAGACGGGACCGGCAGGTAGCATCATCTTCGATGTGAACTCCCAGACATACAAGGAACCTGACAATGACAATGTTTCGCCCGGTGAAGCAGCGTTCCCTAAAGCAGCGTAAGCTAGCGCAGCATTGCAGCCCGGCTGTAGACCCCACTGAAACGGAATATAAGATTGCATTAGAGAACAATCGCATTCCGTTCACCCTTCGTGCACAAGTAATTAATTCGTTTGAATATGGAAAACCAAAACATAAAAAAGTGGAAGGACCTGAAGTACTGGAAAACCGGTGAATGGCAGGTCATAGATGAGAGGCTCAAGGAACTCAAGAAGAAGGGTAGGCCGTTTAATCCTACTAGAGATAAGCTTTTCGCTGCTCTCGATATGTGTCCTTACGACACATGCCGCCTGTGTATTCTTGGGCAGGACCCTTATCCTAATAGCGAAATGGCTACGGGTCTTGCATTCTCAGTTCCAAAGGAAGTCAAGAACCTCCCGTCTTCTCTCAAGAATATACTCCAAGTCTATCAGGATGACCTACATCTACCTCATCCGGGGCATGGGGATTTAACATCATGGGCACAGCAAGGTGTCCTACTTTGGAACGCTATCCCCTCTTGTGAGGCAGGACATGCTGCCAGTCACTCTGACTGGTTTGAATGGGACTACCTCACACAGGAAATCATTGAACAGTTATCGGCTAAAGGAATAGTGTTCGGCCTATTCGGTGGATTTGCTCGTAAGTACAGAAAATATATTAGTGACGAGAGCAACGCCGTAATCGAGACAGCACATCCTTCGCCGTTAGCTGAGATGCATAACCCTGGCAATGCATTTAGTAAGTCTAGGTTCTTCTCAACAGCCAATGCGGCATTAGTTAATTTAGGCTACGAACCCATCGAATGGAGATTACCATGAGTGAATTCTACTGTAAGGCTTTTGTCACCAACAAAGGTCTACTCACCGGCTGGATGTCAGTTGAATTCTGGGTCATGGCCAAGGACTTGAAGGATGCCTACGACGTGGGTATCTCCAAGCTCAACGAGATGTTGGGTAACGACGGGGACGAGTACGATCTGTACGAAGTCTCCAACTGTGGTGGTGAAGAAGGGGAAGAGTAATGAATGACGAATATCTTCTGGAGCTGATGGCTTTCTCAGCCGTGCTAAGGCACGAAGGCAAAGCCTGTTTCTCTCGTGGTGAATCTCTCGAAGCAGTTCGAGGGATCATCAAGAATGTGAGGGAAGCTGCCGACAAGATGACGGATGCCTGTGACAAGCAGGAGCTTTCCAATCTTCAGAACCTTCAGATGCCCGCAGGCATCAAGGAACTTACTCCCGAAGAGTATGAAGCCAAAGTTGCGGCAGGCAAGAAGCTTACCTTCTCCCCTGACCCTGGTTCCAAGATGAAACAAGGCGATTGAGCATCGTTGATGATAGGTTGTTTTGGTTGGTTGCCTTAAGCTTACCTAGGCAAGGGTAGCCAACCCAAGAATAAACGCATCCACGGTCATTTATGTGGAAACCAGAGGCATTTTAAAACAGGTGGAACATGAGGTTTGAAGGCAAACTTCTCAAGAAAAATAAGGCTAAACCCACCTTTCAGGTCATCGAAGGTGGTCTGAAGGATGAGGAACCGGAAGTTACGCCTAAGTTGAAGTTATTTGGGGAGGGGCCGACTGTTGAGGACTGGCTTACGCCGATGACCCCTAACACAGTCTTTCTGGCTGTGGAGAAAAAGACCCGTAACTCTGTTTGTACTGAGTTCACGGTTTGCAATCATTCAGAAAATGCAGTTAAATTAAAAGCAGGTGAGAACTCTTTCTGGGTTAAACCCCTACTATTTTGTGAAGGAATGGAATTAGTTGATGTGTTGCAACGAGGATACGACGATTAAAGGGTCGTATAGCAGATTAGACTGGCAGACCATGCTTAGGCTAAGACAAGTCCTTAGCTATATGCGTAGAGACCCTAATAAATTTAGTAGTCTTATAAAAGAAGACGAAGAAAGACTAAAGAAATACTATAACAGGATACTACAGTGAGTAATAAATCCGTTAGAATTACTCCACTAGGAGTATTAGAAGCATTACCTAAGGTAATAAAAGATAATAAAGGTAATAAGAGTAATAAGCTACTAACTATGTATAAACCAAAGGATACTAAGAAATATCCTATGGAACACATACTGCATACGTATGTATACATAGGGAAACAGTATCCATACAACAGCACGAAAAGAGGCTGGTCAACAGCAGAAGAGGGTTGACATATGGCATACTATGGTTTAGAAGAGAACGCTTGCTGGGTCTACCACCTGAGGAAGATTAAACCATTTCTAGGTGGGTACTGGTGTCCAGTATGTGAGAAATTAAGACAATTAAGAAAAGAACCTAAGCATCCTGATCTGGATGAAGAGGATTAATTATGAAAGTCTATTTAAGTAGTTCTGACTACGGCATCTATGATGCAAACAAGGAAAGACTTTTCTCTGGTGACCAAGAAATAGAAATGTCAGAGAAAGAGTTTGAAGAGTACCAGAACGCTGTTAAGCAGTATTACAGCTGGCAGACGTTTTTCGATGACAAACTACGTGTATCTTGGTACGATGAAATGAAACAGCGTAAACCTGATCATTCGGTACCATTTTGAGAGTATTAGTTTGTGGTGGAAGAGATTACAAAGACTGGTCAACATTATATAGAACTCTCGACGCTATCCCGAACATCTCCTGCATTATCCATGGAGCAGCTAAAGGTGCCGACTCTATTGCTGAGGACTGGGCATACCGTGGCAGACGCACTATGGGAAGTGCTATTGAAATCAGAAGATTTCCAGCTGACTGGGGAATACACGGGAAAGCTGCGGGGTATATACGAAATAGAAAGATGTTAGCGGAAGGAAAACCAGACCTCGTAGTAGCATTTCCTGGTGGACGTGGCACAGCAAATATGGTACAACTAGCCAGAGAAGC
>ERZ869921.1201-NODE-1201-length-11584-cov-4.302108_pt1 | contig 11584 bp, 24 predicted proteins | sample MGYA00579310_ERZ869921 | MGnify/ENA primary metagenome ERZ869921 (study PRJEB32216, sample SAMN09231816) | wastewater metagenome | place: USA: Maryland | collected 2016-06-21 | study: EMG produced TPA metagenomics assembly of the PRJNA472060 data set (Reclaimed...
TACCGGAACAGGGACGCTCGGCGCACGGTGCCGCTGGTGTCGGGGCCACGTTGAGCACGATCGAACGTGGTGATCGTATCACTCATGTTTCAATCCGTCCCCCAAACGCGAAGGCACCCCCGGCGGCGGAACCGGGGGTGCCTATCTGAACCCGCTGGCGGAAGCGGGTCAGATCAACGGCGACGGCGACGTTTGGGTGGTGGGAACGCCGGCGAAGCCTGCATCTTCATAGAGTTCTTGCGACGATGAATGACTCGACACCGGTCCGCATGAAACGTGCGCAGCATGCGAACGCCGTTCGGGTTTGGTGATCCGCCGAATACAGTCACTTCGTCTCCACGAACATACTGGAAAGCGAACCGACCTTTCACACCCTCGACGCGCACTTCGGTGTCTTTTGAAACTAAATGCCAATCGGTGTCTGTCATGATGTTTTCCATCTCGGTGGTGGTATTCATGATGATCCCCTTGGGGTTGAGCGCCGGAGAGCGTGTCCGGTACCGCCAACGCTAGCCGCTAGCCCTAGCCGGCGCTAGGACCCCTCAGGGGCGCTAGGCGCTAGCCCCGGTACCCACGCCGCCCGGACCCGCCGAAAGCCGGCACAGCGGCTTCTAGAGGCCGATTCGGGGCTATTAGGCCCTGTTCTCAGCCTTACACCGGGGACACCGGATTCGCCAAGGACGCGTTAGGGCCTCGGCGAGCATTCTTCCGCATCGCCAGCAGCGAGGCGCTTCGTCCTCAACGGCTGCACGGCCATAAGCGTCAGCCGGTACAACCTCGTCGTTCATTCGATTGACTCACCGCAGTCGGGGCAAACCCAAACCGGCATTCCGTCACCGAGCGTCGAGACTTCGATTGCGTCAGGGTGATGGCAAGTGTCGTCCTGAAAGTAGTTGTCTCTCGCTTCAACTTGATCCACGAGTTCGTGAAGGAGCAGCCGAGCGCTCTCGAACGACCGGGCCGCAGACTCAAAGGCGGCTATCGCCGCAGCGATGAGCGGATCGCTAACCATGTGTAACAGCGAACGTAATGGCTATCCGCTGCCTCTCGTTATCGTCGAAACCAAGCGGAACGGGTTGACCGGACTGTTCAGCACGGAGAAGGCGGATCGTCGCAGCGGTAGTCTCGTTGATGTTTTCCATCGCCGTCATCACGGATTGAATCTTCGTTCGAGGCGTCTGATAATCCTCGCGCGCTCCCCGAGCCACGATCTGTATGTTCGTAACCATAAGCACAGGCCCGATCGTGCCTTGCGTGTAGATCGGATAGCCGGCACCCGTTTCGTAGACCGTTACGTTCGCATCGGGGCTATCGGGCATACGGGAAAGAAACAGCGTCGACGCGAGCGTTCCAACACCTGCGGTTTGCAGGACGGAACCAACGGCGTCGAGGATTGCGCTCATTCTTCTACTTTACTTTCAACAGCCTCGCGAAGATACGGAGCAATCCTTTCGGGGAAACCTTCTAATGCGGCAGTAAAGGGGATCTCCAAATACTTGTAGGTCTTGCCCTTCTTATGTCTCGCCTCAGGGTCCTCATGAACTATGAGCGCATAGGAAGCGGCAGGTCCGCCATAACCCACGAACGCCATGCCATCACCGGACTCAACGACTCCCGATGCCTTCAAGAAACCTTTGTCTACCGGAACGAGCCGTTGCGATTCCCTGAAGATTGCTTGCGCCTCACGGTAAAGAGCCTTGTCGAGCGCAGTCGGGACCGAAGTCTGCAAGTCATTGAGTTTGTTGAACAACCCAATGAACCCGGTAAACGAAACAGAGAACGAAGTCATTCTATGTCACCCGTAATGAACGATGGTGTGATGAGTCCCCTGCTCATCATGGAACTCATCAACAGCGATGATTGGGGCTAGAACATTCCCCGGAAGCAGCAGCCGGTCGTTGATCGTTACGGTTGGAGCGTTAGGTAGATACACACGGCCAACCGCAACACGCTCCTGCCCGTCCGGTGCTGTGACCTTACGGTTCCCTGTTTGTATGCGGCACGCAGAGTAAGTCGTAGGCGTACCATGCGTGCGCTTGCCGTAAGAATCTAAACTAGACACCGCAGCGATAGTCACGGTGTCCGTCATAAGTTCAACCAAAGCAGCGTTGAGGGCCATGGCTACAACGTGTACTTATCTAGAAGGCCGATAGTGAACTCCGCTCCGAGCGCATTTGCATTAGCAACAGGGATCGGCGGCAACGCCGCACTATTAGCAAGCCCGGACAAGTGATCGGCTAGGTGCTGATACTGCTGCGACTTCTGAGAGAAAGACTCGGAAAGAGAGAGATCGCCGACGGATCGAGACTGATCAGACTGTCGAGCGAACTTCGCCGCAATAGAACGAGCCGCTGCGATAGCAGCGAACGCCGGCTCATTGTAGACGCTTAGCGTGTAGTTGATTTCTTCGTTGCTAATCAACTGATCAGTCGTGTCGGTGTCGCCGACAAGGAACCGAACGGCATCGGTATCAGATGATGCAGGATTCCCCGAATACGACCAAGTCACGTGATTTCTCCTTCTACGGAATCTGTACCACCTATTGTGCCACGAATCATCTTTGGGCGATCGTCTCGTTCCTTATGCGCCTCGGCGTACTCCCTCAAAGTAAAGGCGTGCCACATAACAGCGTCAAGGTGATGCGAACCCAACTCAGGGTCAATGTCCTCACCATTCCACCACGCCCATAGATGTCGATTCAATGCGTTGAACGAAATCGACCATGGATAACCTCGACGCCAGTTGTGGTCGTCGTACTTTGCTGCGCCTCTACCGCAATGTTCGGCGAGCGCATGTAGCGGCATTTCGGGGATTAGGTCGTACCGGGCAGGTTTCGTGCCCTTCTCTCCGCCGGTTTCAGGATCAACGTAGCGGACCTCGCCGCTATTGATCCCCTTCGGCGAGTTCTCGCCAAGTAGCGAAGACCCGTCGCCACCGCTGCGAGAGCCGGCGTCGAGGTTGCTTCGTTTGTTGTTCTCCCGTGGCATGAGACTCCCGTTCGTTACGTTCTTCTACATCATCGTTCATCGGACACCTGTGTACTTATCAGCATGAAAGGTCTTGCAACCTATCAAACGGGTGGAAGATGAAGTTACAAAACTTCTAAATCGCCCCACGGTCGAGCGCCATATCCGGTGCCGACTCCAAGCATTAGTTGACCTGCCGGCGAGTTATTGCCGGTTTGTGCGGTCCACCAATACGAACCGCCATCCTGAGCAGGGCATTGGATGTGCGTGCGTCCTGTTGATTCAGCGATGACGAGATGATGGAAGTGACCGTTGATGAGAATGTCGGCATCGGCGATCGCTTGCCTTCCCATGATCTGTCCGGTCCACCACTTTTCGGCTTTCATGGCAGCGTGACCGCCGCCGTTGAACTGATGCCCGTGCGCTAGACCTACGTTCACGCCGGATACGCCGAGCACCAAAGTAAGGTCGCGTGGCAGTACGGCTGTTACATGGCCATAACGCTCGACGTTATGTTGGCAAATCTCAGCGACTTCTTCGATTACCGCTAAGTCATCGTTGTCGGTCCAAGTGGTGAACGCTTTGCCGTCTTTGCGGTTCTCTCCGTGGTTGCCCGGTATGCCGGCTATTACGACACGGGGAACGAGCGCAGAGGCTACGTCAACGGCGTGGAGCCACAATCGTCGAGCGACACGTTTCTGTTCCCTACGGTCAAGATCGGTTTGAAACGCTTGCATGGCATAGTGACCGGAGCATTGCTCAACGGTGTCACCCATGCCGAGTAGGTAGATCGCTTCGGGTGGACGATCCGATGCTTTCATGCGCTGAACTTTTGCGATCATGGCATCAAGCCCGTTGAGGATGCGCTCGACGGTAGCCGGCGTACCACCACCCTCGCCCTTGCCTATCTGCCAATCAGACAACGGAACGACAAGGGAAACGGATGACGCAACACTTGACGGTTGCTTGCGTTTCTTTCGTTTCATTATTGCGGCACAAAGTTCATCTATGTCGCACCGATCGCCGGATGCAGAACGGTTGCGAATAGTTGCCCGGTAATACCGCAGACGACGGATCTGTCCGCCACCGACGTTTGCGTCCCAGCCTCGAACCTGCACTGAGCCGGGAACTACCTCGGTAGTAGACGGATCAAGATTCCAATCAGCGAGCAGTTCGCTCCACAACGCATCGTTAGGCTCAACTTCAAGTGCGCCGGTAGTTATCTGCCCTTCGCTGCCATCCCAAGCGATACCGGATTCCCACCCCGCTGGAGCGGGAGTGGCTTTGCGATCTGATCGTCGTAGTGCAGCGTCGAGCGCATCAGGGTCTTGACCGGGAATAGAGATTGCGTCGTGATACGAACCGGTCATGTGTACGCCTCGTCAGGGCAAGAACATGAGCGTCGTCGGTGCCGACCAAGAGTGTCAGGTCGCAGACTAATCCCGAGTGTCTCGTTCACTGCGGCGATGATCGGAGCGTGTGTCAGTTCCTCCACGGGGAGGTTGATGTATCCGACTAGCCGGGTCCGATACTCGCCGGGATCAAGTTCGATGATGACTCGACCAACGGCGCATCCGCGCGCATACCAAGTGTTTCGATGTCCCTCAACGAGTGAGGCGAGAGCGTCGGCATCCGGAGTTGGTGGTTTCGTCATGAGGTCCATTCTTACCGATAGGGGAGAAGAACTAACGCATGGTGCTAACGAACAGCCCCAACTTGAGTGACGGTGAGGATAACGGATGGAACAGCAGGTCGAGTCGGAGAACTACTGGTCCCTTCGGACTTCAGCCGCATCGACGCATCGGGAGAGGACCACATGAGTTGGAAGTATTGAGCAGCAGCAAACGTGTAGACGAAGTTCCATGCTGCAATGACTCGCTCATTGTTCCCTCGAAGGGTGAGGTCAGTCGCCGATCTTGGGACATCTGCTCCATCGATACGAAGCCAGATCGTCACATCGTCAGAGCCGGTATCGGTCTTGTCGAGTTGTGCTGAGAACTGGACGTTGTATGTGCCGGGATTAGCGATGACGATCCGACTTGTCGGCGAGCCGACAGACACCCCGAACGATTCTTCGGTGGTATTGAAGGTCATGGCGGTGGCGGTGTTGGCCGTGATCGTCTGAGTCGTTGAGTCGGAGAACACTCCGTAGTACCCGAAAGCAAAGCCGGTTTCGAGAGCATCGGTGGCGTTCTGCCAGTTGCCTTTGTCGGAGTTCTTGAAGAACTGCCGATCATCAAACGCCATGAGAATCTCCGCCGGTAGTCACTACGATGATGGGTTCTTCGTTGATGCCCGTTTCTTGACGGGCTTCTTTGCCGGCGTTGCCTTTGCGGGCTCGACGACGACTTGATCCTCAACGGGGATTGCTACGAGATAGCCACGATCAACGAGTTGGAACGCGTTACGCCATTCCGTAACGTCAACGATCTCGCCGGGATTCATGCGAACCCCATCAGCGTCGAACGGACGACGAACTCGATGAGGGCCTACGGGTGCAACGGCCACTAGGACACTCCTTGTAAACAGACGAATCTCCCGCCTACGCCGAGGGGATGGCAGCGTAGGCGGGAGAGAATGTCAGGGTCAGGCTACGGCAGTACCGAAGAAGAACCCAAGGTCAGCGCCGGTCACCTTGTTGGCGAATGCAAGTTCGCCTTCAATGCGGTCGGCCTTGAGGTGCTCCATGCGGATGCGGCTAACGCCGATCGTTGCGCCAAGCCCACCGGAAACTCCACGCCATGCGAACGTGTAGCCAGCAGACGGAGTCATGAGGCCGGGGTTCGGTGCGGAGTAGGTGAGAAGGGCAGACTTGCCGGTGTTGAACGCGTAAGCGGCGGTTGCGCCTTCAGCGTTGGTTGCACGAACTGACGACGACACAAGGACACGCTCAACATCGAACAGGCGAGCCATGATGTCAGTTGTAATGACGTTCGAGGACGTGTACTTGATGCGGTCGACAAGGTCGGGGTGGTTACGCAACTTGCGGTACACCTGATAGCCAAGGACGAGCGTGTTCGGCATGAAGCCGGTGGTGCCGAGAACGGTTTCCTTGCCGGCTTCGATGTCCTCAATGGGATCGGAGTTGGCGTAGTCGCTCCACTGCTTGAACTCGTTCGTCGAGGGGGTGCCAGCAACGCCGGCCCAATCGGTTCCCCAAACGCCAGTCGTGATGAAGTCAGAAACAAACTGAACTTCTTGACGAAGAAGGAGTCGGGAGGTAACGAATTCGGTGGCTTCACGATCCGGGACGAGCGGCGTGTCGCTGTTCGCACGGGTCTGATCGCCAACGTCCTTGTGGAAAGCCCACACGTCAGCGTTGTATGACGAGGTTGTCAGGTTGTAACCGGAGCCGGCGGACTCGGTTGCGTCTGCTCGACGCTGAGCCTCGTCACGGAACCAATCGTTCTTCGTGTAGACAAAAAACTTGTCTGACTTCTTGTCGACGGGGATCACCGGGAAAATCTTGTTCGCGATGAAGTTCTCTTGCGCCTGAAGATAAGCGATAGAGATGTTCGTCAACGGAGCGTCGACGTGAACCTGATTCAAGTTTGGCTGTGGCATTAGTCAGTCTCCGATCACGCAGCGCGACTTGGCGCAGCGCAGTTGACGATTGCGGACATGATGTCGCCCGATGCAGCACCCGAAAGTGGTGAGGCAACAACATACTTGGTGGTATCGGTGCCGGCGGCAAGCGGAGTTGCGGTGCCGGTCGAGGTTGTACCGAGCAGGAAATGAGTCCCTTGCGTGATGGTTGCACCAGCCTTCAATTTGGTGCCACCTACCACAAGGATTTCGGCTTCCTGTCCGGAGGTCGGTGCGTTCTGAAGAACACCAATCGGGATGTCAGTTGCTGCTGCAACGGCGACGACCTGATTGCTGGAGTTCTGCTTCACGAATGTGTACTGGAGCGCCGAAAGATCAGCGCCAGCGACGCGAGTGATCTTGACGGCGTATGCGGAGATTTCGTATGCCATGTTCAGGCACCCTTCTCGGTGAGGTGACGGAGATACAGTTCAGGGTTCTGCTCGGCGACCTTTACGAACGCCTGCTCGAACGTGGGTGAAATGCCGGCTTCAAGAGCCGACTTCGCTAGACCTTCCAGCGTCTCGTAGGCATCGCTACCTTCGGGACGACCGGCCTTGCCGATCTCAGCGAAAATGCCAGCGCTTTCAGCCTGCGCGTTAGCGGCGGAAAGCACCGTCTCAATAGCATCGGCAAGAGCCGAATCAATGTCTGCGACCTTACGCAGCATCGGTCCAACCTCGGCGGCATCGAATGAAAGTGAAGTCCACTCGGTAGCCTTAGCGATAGCGGCCTCGTCAGCGCGTGCTGCACGCTCCTTGCGGAGTTCGTCTTCGGTTGCTGCTGCCTTGGCAAGTGCTTCAGTAACAGCGGCCTTCTGATCGTCGAACATCTTGCGAAGCGATTCGGGAACGGACTTCATCAGTTCGTCCTCGACATCTTCGACAGCAGGTTCGGTTTCGGCGTTGGCGTGGAGTGCCGCTTCAAGTTCGGCAATGCGCTCGTTCGCCTTAGCGAGTTCTTCGGCCAGCGTGTTGTCGACCTCAACCTCAATGGTTTCTTCAGGCATTGATGCCTCCGTGTTGTCGGGGTGGCCAGTAGCGGCCTTGATTGCGTCGAGGATTTCTTTTGCGTCGTTAGAGTCGGTCGCCTTCATGACCATCCATCCCTCACGAAGATGGGCTGGGTGGTCAACGCCGGATGTTTCCTCAATCGTCATACTTACGAGTTTGGGCATCTTCACTCCTACAGCAGAGAACGAGCCGCCGGCGACGTTGCGGTTGCAACGCGAGACGACCCGGAGTCTCGACGACTGAAAGAGTATCAGCGACGAAACCTACGTCAAGCAATGGCGTAGCGATCTAGATAATCGCGTTAGGACCGCTACGAGTTCTCAAAGAACTTGCGCATATCGTTCACCTTGAACCAATCGCACCAAGGTCCACCACCGGGAACTGATTGCCACGATCCCCACAGTTCGCCATACGCTGCGAGTTGCACGACGAGGCGACCGTCTGCGGCTTGCTCAGCGAGCAGGTTCGAGCCGGAGATACCACCACGGAGTTCAACCCACGGGCCAATAGGTCCCTTCGGTGTTCCTGACCAGCAGCCAACAACTTGACCGCCTTCAGTCAAAGCGATGTATTCATCGCGTCCATCAACATTCTTGAAATGAAACATGGTCTTATCTTTCGTTGTGCTGGGGCTTGGGGTTGGGGCGATTGCATATGATGGTCGAGCGATCTCAGCCATGCCGCCACCATCAAACGGGAACCAAAGGTCTTTCACGCGTGACCCGTTGACATTGCCGTTTCTTGTCCACGCCCCGGATTCGGTCAATCCGATAATCATGGCGACGTGATCGTATCCGCCCGGAGTTGATCCCCATTCAAACGCGACAAGATCGCCCGGTAGAGCGGTACGGACATTGTACGAGTTGCGGCCTTGCGCTCGATAGTCATCGAAACACGCAGACACCCACGCATAACGAGTCGGGATTCCGCATGAGGAAAGCGCCATGCTTTGGAACGCCATGCACCAAGCAGTTCCCCGGCTAAGCGGATACCAAGCCCAAGTCTCGTCGCCGCCTTGATTGAGGCGAGCGCCTTCAAATGCAAGTACCTCGTCGGCGGTAGTCATGCTTCTACGCCTTCGAGGTTGGGGTGGGGCTCGCCGGGTGGCGGATCAAAGTGTGGGATTAGGCCGGCAGCGTCAGGGTTCGGAATAGCGTCGGTGTCGGCGTAATCAACTTCGGGTGATGGTTGATCGGTCATGCAGCGAATGTATCACCATCAACGATTTACTGGACGGAGAAGATGTACCACGCCCATGTACCACTAAGAATCAAGATAGCGATAACGCTGACAAGCACCCAAAGGTTCTCAGTGTTCACGTTGCGAATCCTAGCCAACTTGCTGCTCTAGTTCTTCGTCGAGCCACCAATGCGGACCCCATAGTTCCGCCGGGTGATGACCGATAATGACGGCGGCCCGGTCTGCCCGTTCGACGGGAACGCCTTCGGCTCGCCATCTACGCAAAGTGCGTGGGCCGATGTGAAGGGTTTCGCAGATTTCCTTTTCCTTCACGCACATCTTTGAGTTCTCGCACCCGGAGCAATACCGGCATCCCCCGTCAATGTGGATAGGCCGTCCGGTGATGGCAACGATCTTGTCTAGGAGCGGTTGCGCTGACAGTCGTGCGTTCGATGTCATGGCGCTGTTTGCGCTGCTTCGATGAGGGCGTCGAGCAGGACGATCGTAGTGCCGAGTGTGTCAATCGTTTCTTGCCGTACGTTCGGGTCAAGTGTTCCGCCGGCGGTGTCGTCTGTTAGAAGCCGAGCAAGTCTGTCTTGGCAGGCTCGACGAACTACGCGTAGAGAGAAAGGTGAAAGTTCAAGATTCATTGTTATCCCCGTCTGTCAGTCTTCGTCCATGAACGAAACGTTGAGTGCTTCAATGAGATCATAGACAATCCAGCACAGCACCTTGCGCGCCATGTCCGTTAGCGTCTCGCCCTTCTCGGCGGCACCTTCAATGCCCATCTCTGCTGCGTACTGGTAGGCGCAAAGATCGGTGAAGACTCGCCAAACTTCGTAATCGGCAACAGGCACGGTCGTCGAGGCCACGTCTCTCATTAGGTAACTGAAGTCGTCGTAGTCGTGACGGGTTTCTTCCCAAGTCTCGGCGATGTGGATTAGGAACTCTGCGCCGGGGCTTGTGTGACCGTCGGGTTCGGCGATGTGCTCGACGAGTCGTTTGAGAATGAACGCCTTCTTGAGTTCGTCTTTCGTGAGTGTGCTCATAGTGTTGCTCCTTGTGGTGGTCGGCGGTGTAGCCGAAGGGTGGTGGAACGCTAGCGCGTGCGGCTAGCGGCGTTGCGGTGGTTCTACGATTCGGTCGTCGAGCGAGCGCCGGCGATTAGGCGTTCAATGCCGGCCCAGTATTCGCCCTCTAGGGCTACGAGCCACTCCGGGGCCGGTACTACCGGCGGATAGGTTCTAGGCCGCCTGAGGGCCGCTGAAGGCTGCGTAGCGCCGGGGTTCGCAGGGTCGGGGCCGGCGCTAGCCGCTACACCATCCGGGCGCACGAAACGACCTCCGGGTTGGCGACCATTACGTCATGTGGATCGATGTCCTCGACCGGGACTCCGCAACAACCAGTCCATTCGTCATCGCCCATGAACACAAGCAAATGTGTCGTTGGAATCGAAAGTAGATTGCGGTCGATTCGTTCGTGCCGGGAACCGACCTGCACTTTCGCAACCTTCGAGTGCGGATGGATGTAGAGCAGGATTCCAACACGACCGTCCGGCATTCGAACTACTCGACGATGACGGGCGTCGGTGGGGCGAGGCTTGCGGGTTGCCGGCATCACGTCGCCTTCAGCGTGGCAGCGCTGATTGCTCCAACCGCTACGCCGGCGGCTAGCCCTACCGCTAGACCGAACGCAACAGCGACGGCCGCTGTGGTGCAACTGACGAGGATCAGTAGGAAGCGGGCTTGCCTTCGCCCGGTCACGACAGAAACCTTCCGGGTGCGAGGTCGTCGAGCGTGTCGAAGAACTCGTCTTCGGCGAGGCCGGGTGGGAACTGTTCAAAGTCAGACAGAACCCAGTCGCCGGCATCGTTGCCGATCAGATGACGTTGCGATGGATGTCGTTTGTCTGCTTTGCGTTCGACCGCAGTCAATCCAGTTTCGGGGTCATAGGCGAAACGCCAATGCCGATAGGTGAAGATCACATGCCCTCCTTTATGACGGCACGGACGGCGGCGATGATGACGGCCGCTGAGAATCCGCAGACAAGGATTTGAATGCCACGGGTAATGAGCCAAGTCATCATGCTCGCTCCATTCCACGGGCTCGACCACAGCGTTCATGGCAGATAACGGATTCAAAGTCGGCGTAACGGTCGGCGTAATGAAACATGTCTGCCTCCGGAATGCCGTCGGTGAACTCTTTGCCGCAGATTTCGCAGCAGGAGTCGTCGGAAGTCCAATACTTCTTGAACGGATGGTCGGTGGTGATACGGACTGCGGTAGTCATGCTGCTGCTCCTTCGTTGTGGTGGTTGGTGATGAAATAGCGTGCGTCTCGCAACGTGTTGAACGTGTCGCCGGTTGAGATTAGTTCTACATCGTCATGCTCTTCGTCGAGTTCGTAGCGTGCGAGATTCCAGTAGGGACGACCTTCGCTGTCCTCCTGTACCGACACTACGAGTGTTCCGCACACCGGATCGCCGGTCGTGGTTTCGTACCACCCGGCTCGAACCTTGTGTAGCCGAACCATACTCGACGACTTGTTGACGCTCATGAGTTCACTTCTTTCCGGTAGCGACGCGCCTTGCGAATGATGAACTCAATCGCCGGCGAGTCAATCTTTGATCCGAGGTCGATGCCGGCCCAACTCTCTAGCCGGTCAATGAAGTCGAATCGGTTGATCGGCTCGTCGAGGTAATACCCCTCAACGATTCCGTATGCGTGTTCAAGGATTTCGTCGGTGACATCTTCCTTGGCGGTCACCACGATCGGGGTCGCATTCATCCTGCTGCCACCTCCGGATGCTAGATCGGAAGAGCGGTTCAGCAGGAATGCCGAGAC
>ERZ869921.1202-NODE-1202-length-11566-cov-9.672487_pt1 | contig 11566 bp, 11 predicted proteins | sample MGYA00579310_ERZ869921 | MGnify/ENA primary metagenome ERZ869921 (study PRJEB32216, sample SAMN09231816) | wastewater metagenome | place: USA: Maryland | collected 2016-06-21 | study: EMG produced TPA metagenomics assembly of the PRJNA472060 data set (Reclaimed...
CACCAATGATGTACCCGTTAGCGATTGTTAATGATGCGCTTCCGATTGTGCTAGTTGCCACAGGTTGGAAACTGCTATTAAAATTAGTATCTATCGCTACCGCTGTTATTGCATAACCAGCCGATGTGTTATGAACTCTGATTGTGCTGAAATCTACGCTTGTCGGTGCAACGCGCATTTTTACAGGAAGTACCATTGTCGTTACGGCTGTTGTCGTGCTTGCGCCGTATCCTGAAGCCAAAGTCTGAAACGCTGTGTCTCCACCTTGTCTAATGTAATAACGCTGACAAGCGGCTAATTCTCCTTGGATTGTTGCGCTGAAAGTTCTAAAAGGTAATGCCACGCTGCCCACATCTAACTGAATACCTGTGATTTCGTACCAGTCGTTAGCCCCAGCCGTACCCGTTGGAGTCATTGACATATAAAGACCTAATTGTGTTGCGGTTGAACTAATTGTTCCTGTGGCTGTGTAGCGTGTCCAAGTTGTTGTCAATGTTGGCGATGTCGAAAATGCTTGAGTGCTTCCTGTAAAGAAAACAAGCACATTTTGATCTGTTCCTGTTCCTGTGTAAACGCTTGCAAAAAATCCATTTCCAGTTGGAGAATAGTTGGCACCTGCGCGGGCATAAAAGGATAAGGTTATAGTTTTGCCAGCGTAAGGAATTGAATTGACAGTCTCGATTGATTGCCCAAGACCTAGCCCACCCGTTCCCGTTTGACCTGAGTTTCGTTGCACTCTTAACGCATATTGAATATTAGGTAAGTTGGTCGTGTCGCTTACTGTTTGTCGTGAAATTGTAGATGCCTGATTTGCTTGAGTTGCAACCTGCCATCTATCAGCGGTGTAAGCCTGTGTTGATGCAGCGACAGAAAATGAAGTGCCACGCTGCCACACCTGCATCGCTGAGTTAATTACTGGGTTTTGATTTACATTTCCAGCCGTATAGCGCAAGCCTGTTAAAGTGGAACTATCTGCTACAAGAGTTTCGCCATTGTTGCCTACAGCTAGGCGAGCAGGTGTATCAGCTGCGGTTGCTGCAATCAAATCGCCCTTAGCATCGACGATAGTATTTTGGATAGCGTTGCTGTCATCCTGCGCAACCCAGCTAAAATCCATATCCGTATTAGATGCTTTAGCTAGTACCTGTCCCGTGGTACCGCCCTTAAGATCTACCATCGATGTATCGATAGCATCTCCTAAAGCCTCCATAGCTGTAGCGCCATCTTTAACGAGGTCGGTGCTCGTAGGAACAGGCCAGCCAAAGTTTGGGGTCGTAGTTGCCATTATGTTAGTCCTCCGTATGCGTTCTCCCAGATAAGTGTAGCGTTTACACCTGTCCATATTAAGGATCCCGGGCTCACCGTTGCCCATTGTGGCGCAATTAGTGAGAAATCTGTAGGGCTTAGGGTTAAAGTAAAATCGACGTAGCTAGGTGTAGCTCTAATAGCGAAACCCTCTACAAAGCCGTTAAATTGACCGTTAAACATATTGTTAGGCAGGTCGCTAATGATGACCGGCTCACCAAAAAAGATATCGATAATCTTATTACGCTCACTACTAGGCATATCAGCGTTATCTAATCTAAAGCTAATCGCTTGTAGCTGCTCGCGTGGAATAGCACGGAGGCCTAGCTCGCGATCCATTACATCGACTACATCGGTTAGGTTATGTAGGTTGCTACTAAAGCTACGCTGATAACGGCCATAAGTGGCGATTGATGTAGGGTCGCTATCGGTAGCCTGAGAGTTATAGTTATTACCGTAGTTAAATACTAAAGAGTTACGGATCTTGCCGATCTGTAGGATCGATTTAACACTTGTAGGTATGGCGTAATTAGCTGAGATAGTTTTATAGCCGTTGGCTGAGAGATAGGCCGTACGGTGATCGGCATCGGCGTAACACACTTGCCCGGCTTTATTCTCGTAGAGCTGACCGAGTGCACTCTGAGCGATCTGAGCGCATAGGTTATAGCTACTGTATGGATCAGCTGAGCGGCTAATCATCTCGTATAGGCCCGGCTGATCGATCTCGCCTAACCCTACGTTTTCAGCATCGGCCCACGTAGTAGCCGGGTCATAGTCTGCCCATTGGAGCGACGGAGCTACCTCAAACCAGCTATTAATAAGTAACTCGTTAAGGATGTCGTAAATCTGATTACCGTCGTAATCTTTAATAAGCGCATCGGGAAAGAGTGCCTTAGTCAGCTTAGCGAGAGATCCCACCGCTAACACCGTACCGACGGTCACAAACCCGTACTCCTCCGGGCTACGTACTGAAATACCAAAATCGGATACCTGCCCACCAAACACGGGTACGTATACGCCTGAGCTGTTTTTCAGCTCGAGTACCAGCGCATCGGTTACGTCAATATCGAAAGCCTGAGAGTTAGTATTTAGGATCTCCATACGGGCATAGCCGGCGTTGCATTGGAGATCGATATCATCGCGGCCAGTAGCCATATTTACGCTTAGTACGTTTGTGTACTCGGTCGTACCTACGATGATTTTCCACTCAGGTAGCCACGCGCTCACGCTATATACATCCCTGTACCACGATTAACCGAGGTGCCTCGGTAGCCTGATTGATTGAGTACATCCTCAACAGCTCTAGCGATAGCCTCAGGATCTCCAATACCGGCCTCGATCTTTACGTTTATGTTTGTTGCATATTGACCTAGTGGCCCACTCATTAGAGCGGCTTCATCGGCTGCATTTTGTAGATCTAGTAGATCAGCGAAAGCATTAGCGCGAGCTGCAGCTGAGTCGGCATACTCCAAAATAGAGTCGATAGATCCGCTTTTTGCTAGCTCTTTAGATATTGGAGCTATGTAATCGCCGGGAGTAATACCGCTACCGAGGCTACCGCTCGTAGGTACTCCGACCTTACCTAATAGATTTATGTAATCTTGTAATGACTTTAACCGAGCTGCATCGGCCTCAGCTTGAGCCTTAGCTACGCGATCGATCATAGAGAGCTCAGCCTGCTCACGTAGTAGTACTTGAGTCTTTAGAGCACTTGTCGTATTACTCTGAGAGGCTAAACGTGCTATCTCGGTTAGTTGGATCTGTACGCGCTCGCTATATTGCTCTCTAGCCGCTAGCTGACCAGCTGCCGTAATTGCAGCGTTATATTTCTTAAACGCCTCCTCACGAGCTAGCTCCTTATCGCCCTCGGCCATTTTAGATTTATTAATCGCCTCAAGCTCGGTAAGGAGTTGCGTATTAATAGCTAATAGCGTTGAGTCGCTAATCTCTTTAATGCCAGCTAATTTTGCTAGATCTGCATTTTTTTGTAATGCAGCGAGCTCAGTAATTTTACGTAGAGCCTCCTCGCCGTTATCGTCCTCAATAGCCATAAGGGCCTCGAGGCGTAGGCGTGTCTCTTTGTCATAGGTAGCCTTAAGAGCCGCCGCGATCGAGATCCGCTGAGTATCAAAAACGGCAGCGGCTTTAGTTAAAGCTAGTTTATTTTTCTCAGCTAGAGCGCTTTTCTTTTGTAGCGCTAATAACTCTTTTTGGCGTTTAGCTGCATCGGCCTCAGCCTTAGCTCGAGCCTTAGCGTTAGCTGCCTCTTTTTCAGCATTGTACTTATCTGCATATGCGCCGCCGTATTGTTTATCGCGACCACTTACCCGGCGGCCCTCCTCGATCAGCTTATCGACTACGCCGCCCTGTCCTAAATAACCTCCGAGGATTGGGATAAGCCCCAAAAAGTCTACGCCGCCGCTACTTGTACCCTTGAACTTATCGAGGATCTTGTCTACGTAGCTAGCCGTACCTACTAAAACATCTCGAGCGGTTTCGCCAAACTTGCTCATAGCATCGGTAGCACCTGCGATACCGCCATCGCCTGCGAGAATAGCAAAAGACTCTACGAGCCCCTGTCCTACTGTCTCTTGTAAGTTTCCAAACGCTACGCCTAGAGCGGCGACCTTGCCCTCGTATGTATCTAAACGAGCTGCATTTTGTCCGGCGAATTGTTTATTAAGTAGATCTTGTATCTCATTAAAGCCCTTACCGGCTAGCTCAGCTTTTGTCAGGCCTAAGCGGTATTTTGCTAAGCCCTTAGTATTACCTACGTACGCCGCTGATAAATCAGCTGCAACGGTAGCTATATCCTCACCACTACCGGCGGCAACATCTAGCGAAAGAGCTAGTAACTTTTGTGATTTAGCTACTGATCCTGTAGTAGTCAGCAACGAGCTAAACGCCGGACGTAAAACGTCATCGGCTACGTTAGCGGTCTTTTCGAGGTCGGCTATAAATTGAGTAATGCGAGTATTCTCGAAACCTAAGCCTAAGTTTTCTACTGTACGAGCTAGGCGAGTAGCCGCCTTTTCATCCTCAGCAAAAGCCTTAACCGAGGCCTTACCAAAAGCGATTACCCCAGCTGTACCAAAAGCTAGCCCAAGAGATCGAGTCACATTTTTAGCAAAAGAGGCTACGGTCTTTTGACCTTTAGCTAAAGCCTTACCGTCAAAGGTGGTTACGGCATTTACTAATAAACTTGGTAGCTGCGCCATTATGCCGCCTTAGCGTAACGGCCTTGATTAAAGGCCTCGATCGTTTTAGTAATTGCATTTACGACGGCTGCCTGAGCTTTACCCTCGTCCTCTTTCCACGCTCTAAAAATCATACGACCGCGCTCGGCTTGATTATCACCGTATAAAGGCCCCATACGGCTAATAAAATTAGCACCGGCTCCTGGGTTATTAGATTTACTGTTTGGATCTCCACCCGGATTTTTACGGCCAGCGGTTTCATAGATAGCGCCGGCAGCTGATCGGTTAGCTACAAAGTACAGCGCTCGCCATCCGTTTTTATTACGCTTACTTGGTGCCTGGGAGTAATAAATACCCTTTTTAACTGTCTCGTAATCATAAAGCGGAAATAGGCGTAAACGGCCCTCGGTGTTAAAGGTTCTAAACGCTGAGTTTTTAGCCGTTATCTTTTTGCCTACTGTGTTCTCGTTCCAGCCGTAAAGATTACCCGGCACCGGAGACGGTGCGTACCCTCGCGCTTTATCACGCAAGGGCACCATTACCGATTTAATCTCGGAGTTCATCTCTTTTAATAGTTCAGGATCAAACTTACGGAGTGCCTTGATGGTTTCCTTAACGCCTTTTACGTCTACTGGCATTTTGTTTAACCTCCTCAGCTTCCTCGTTTAATACTTTTATTAACATCTTAAACATCTCGGGTTCGAGATCGAGTATCGCCTGAGGCGCGACCCCTAACCTAATTGATAGCTGAGCTACTAAGTAGGTTAGAGAGCCACGCCCTAAGCTAAAGGTAGATCGTCTAGTACCTCGACCTTACTTAAGGTATCTAGAAAATCTGCTCCAAACGGTTTAACCGACTCGCCTTGAGTACGTAAGCACTCCCACGCTAGCCAGTAAACGTCGCTTTGTTTTTCGTCATCTCTAAAGGCTTTGTGAAAACCTTTTTTAGCATAGAGCTCAAAGGCGTACTCAATACGTGGAGTAATCTGATGCTCAGATACCTCACCGGTAGCCCTTGTTATTTTGAGTCGTGCCATTTTTTGCCCCTTTGTTTATGTCTTAGACCGTGGTGTCTACGACGATTGGTGAATTACAGGTAAACGTAATCGACTGGGTACTAATATCGCCCACGGCGCCATTAATATCGGTGGTATTGTTTACCAAAATCGTAGTCTGATATTCCGGATTGGTAGCTGAGATAGCTGCGCTAGTTTGCTTAAGAGTTAGCGGTACTGTTGTACCCCACGCCGCTTGGAGAGTCTGTAGGACTTCACCGGCAGCTGTATCGTTAAGAAAATCTAGAGTTACTGTCGATGTCTCTAGTCCCTTAGTGTACTTACGGGATGAGTCACCCATAGCTGTAACTTCTAGCTCCTCAAAGACACGGTTAATAGTCGCACTCGTAACGTGATCGGAAAGGTCTACCGAGTTCAGGGTAACGACCACTCCATTAGATAAGAAAATAGCCATTGGCCTATTCCTCGCTTTCGTTTGTTGGTTTAGTTTCGGTTTTTACTTTTGCTACTTTAACCGGTGCAGGCTCGTCTACGATCTGCCCGATCTTTCGCAAAAACTTTAGATCATCCTCGGTATATGCCATTGTTTAGCTCCAGCTCGTTAGTACGGATATATTAAAGTCAGCCGTTAGTAAATCGCCGCTTTGTACGCTTAACACGGTTGGAGCCGTCAAGCTGCCGACGTTCATAACGATATTAGAGGTAGCTAGTTTGTTAAACACAGCTACAGCCATAGTTTCGATACCGTTGAGGTTCCCACGGTTATCCAGCATTGGCACCGTCATTACGATCCGAAAATTAGCCATAGGCGAGATCGTCGCGTAGGTATTGTTGCTCGGAGTAATGTAATTATCCGCCGGGATCACGATCACGCTGTTAGCCGTGATTGTTGGCGGTGGAAAATCGTAGGTATTCCAAACGTTTGTATTACTTAGGGCCGCTGCAATAGAGGCGCGTAGTGTAGTTATAGGAGCTGTCATTTTTAGCCGACCATAGAATTAGGGTTCATATAACCGGCGATAAGTCCTCGGATCTTGCCGATCATTGAATTACCCATACGGTAAGGGCTAGGACTAAAACCGTCTACGGATACGCCGCCTGTTTGGCTGACCTGCCGGGCCTGCCATATATCGACCGCTAAGATCATCGCTGCCTCACGTACAGCCGGAGTAGCTGCATACGCTGTAGCTTTTGTATCTGCTCCTACGGCTGAGCCGTACGGCAAAATACGAGCAAAATTAACGTTAGCGGCTGTCTTAGAAAATTGGATAAAGCTATAGCCGTTTGGCCAGTTCCACGTATAAGGGTTCCAAACGAGTGTAGGTATCTGATTGACCGTACCTGCGCTCCACGGCATCGTGCCGGTAATTGTGTAAGTGCCGTTATATGTCGCACCGCAATTACTCAAAGTAACGCTCTGACCGGTGCTAAAAATAGCCGGGTTAGCGATCATTACGGTAGCTACATTATTTTGTAGCGTAGCTCCTACGACGGGAGCTGAGTCAAACCATAAAAACTGATTAAGGATATCTTGAGCGGTTTGGCATACTTCCTCGACCACGCTATCAGGGTAAAGATCCTGAATACCGAGGTTATCGCGTAACTCTTGCTCTGTTACGTACGTAGCCGCCACCGTTTGACTCCTTAGTTAATAGGGCCGGTAGGGCTCAAAGGGCTAAGAGCCCTACCGACTATTAGGGTTTTACTTATGCCTTTTGGTAAACCTGAATACCAGCTGGCATTTTCGCGATTGTTGCCATAAAGCCGTAGATAGCTACCTGAACCTGTAGGTTCGATACTACGTTTACTGACATATACGCCTGTGGTGAGCGGTAAACAGTAAACGCCTCAGGTGCCAAAATTAGCGCTGAGCCGTCATCTACTGTTGTCGCTGCAAAGTTCTTGTCTACGAATAGATCAAGGCCTAGTACGTTACCGCGAATAGACTGAGGGCCTACCTGTCCGGCTGCGTTCATTGGCTGAATAGCGTTATAGATAGGTCGCTTTGTGGTATCGGTTGCGCCCATTAGGAGCTGCCATTGTGCAGCATTTCCTACGTAATTCTGAGCGAAATATCCGGTTCCCTTGTATACCTTAGCTGCCGCTTCTGAGGCGAAAGCGATAACGCCATCGCTATCAGCTGTAGTAGCTGTAGCTGATTGACCAGCTGAAATAAGAGCAGCTAGTACGGTCGTATCGATTGTAGTGAGGTATGCGTTCTGTAGTTGCTGTGTTAGTTCAGCGTAGAAATTAGGATCTGAGCGTTCTAACAATTCTACGGAGATCGTATTCATACCTGAGTACTTGGATACATTTCCAGTTAAATATTCTGTGACCATCCCCTGATTAGCAACAGCTCCGGCTTCTGCCTCTACTGTTACAGATGGTGCAACACCTGAACCGCCACCAGCTGAGGTAACGAGTGATGGGACTGAAATTGTCATACCACTTGAGGGCAAAACTCCCTGCGAGCACGCATCAATGGCAGGTGTGCCAAATCGGGTATTAGTTACAAACTCTGTTAGGTACTGAGTAGGGTTAAATGCAGGGTTTGTAGAGAAAGAGTCATCGGCTGCAGTTACGTAGAGCTTTGACTCATCGCTACCTAGTGCAGCTTTAATCTTGTGCTCTGTGTATGTTGCCATAGACACAATAGGAGTACGTACTCGCTGTGAGTCTAGTACTGATGGACGGATAATCTTACGAGCGGCCTCGACCTTTTCAGCCTCGACCGGTGTATCTACCGGAGTATCGTCCGGTGTATTTTCTGGGGCTGTAGTCACAGCTTCCTCGCTTTCGGTTTCTGTTTCTGTTTCGACCTCTACGATCGTCGTAGAGATAGTTGTAGTTTTTTCTTTTGTACTTGTCGCGGCTTCGAGCGCTGCTCGCGCTGCGGCAATATCAGTAACGGAGGCGCTTGAGAAAGCTGCACTCTCTACGAGGCTAACTTCCTTGAGGACAGCCGCCGTAACTAACAGGTAATCTCCCATCGGCTTAGAGGCCGTTACATCGACCCCTACGGATAAGCCGGACACGAGATTTTCCTGAGCGAGTACGAGCGCATCTTGTCCTCGAGTGCTACTCGATAAACGGAAAGATCCATAAACGCCCGCTGTGTCCTCGCTAAAATTAATTGCGCGACCGACCGGCTTATCCTGTTGATGCTGTGATAATAATTTTATTTTTGAGGCATCCGGGATAGCGATAGCACCGCGCTCGAACATAACAGGGCCAGCGCTTGTAAATCCGACCTCGCCATATGGTGCAACGAGTCCGGAAATTACCCGGCGCTCTGTATCGGCTGCTTGTATCTCTTGGCTAAACGTTAGTAGCACTTGCATCTCCTAGCGGTGTTAGTTGCTCCATTTGTCGAGCTTGGTCTGTATTAATTAAATCTAGATTTAGCATCTTTTCGATAATCTCTAAACGATCTTTAGCATCGCTACGTAAAAATGTATCGTCTACAGCAAAACGCACTTGATTAGAGCTATTAGTAATATCGTTCATAGATAAACGATCCTCAATAGCTGAGATGTATGGCTGTAATGAGTAAGCTACAAACTCTTTACGACCGTCAATAATATTTTGGTAGGTCATTGAGTTATTCATATCGCTAGAGATCAGATATGCCGGTACGTTCATTGATCGAGCGATTTCTGTACTTAAGTACTGGCTCATTTCTGTGTAGCCCATATCCTTAGGTGAGAAAGATGTAGGTACATACTCAAGAGTGCTCGTTAAATATGCAGTACTACGGTTTTGGCGAGCGCTCTTGAAAGCTGCGAGTAATCCTTGTACTTGAGACTCCGGTAAATCTGCACCGTTATTTTTTAGGATACCTGTAGGCATTGGTGTAGCTGCACTTACCGCGCTTGCTTTTTGGATGTCATAAGCTGCGCGGATAGTAGTACTCGCTGTTTGTAATACTCCTGGTATTAATGATTGAAAAGTAACGAGAGATCCGATACCTGCCATCGGTACTAAATTACCGTCTACAAAATAATCTTTAACCTCAGTACCGTATTGGTTTGTAGTGTATGTAACGCGATTATTAGCGACCCACTCAAAGCCGCTAGGCCGTCCATCGTCGGCGTACAAACTCGTTACACGCCAATAAGCGACCGAGTAAAAAATCAAACTATCGACGGTCGCGCTAATCGTTAAGCTGCGAGGCTGTCTAATATCAGGTTGCTCTAGCCAAACCGGAGATCCTAATTTTTCGCCTGTAGATTTTTTGTATAAAGCTAAATCGATACTCGCGATAGTGCCAGCAATTAAATTACGGCAGCGGCTAACGCTCGCTACCTGTAGCGCAAAATTACGATCAATACCTACGCCGTTATATCCGTAAGCGCTATTAGTATTAAAAGATCCGTAGCCGTATGTAGTGTCCATTACGGCAGGTGCATATTGAGCCTCTACCTTAGGGGCAGACTTTAGGCCTAACGTTTGGAGTATTCCCATAGAGGGCATTTTCTCAAAAAGTCAAGCATAAAATCAGTTTAGGCGTGGCGTGTCTAAATATAGATTTTGGCCTCGCCCTGAGGTTGGTTGAGTACGTGTACGACCATTGATAAACCGATAGCTATATCGATCGGCCCGGCGGATTTACGACGTACTAATCTCCAGCTGGCATCCGACTCCTTAGCCGCGCAATTTTGCATATGCGCTACGAGTTCAGCTTGTCCGGAGTGTACTAGCTTTTTGTTTGATAGCGCTTGATGTAGATCTCCGGCAGCTTGGTAGCTTTTTTGCCCGGAGATGTCCGTAATCTGTATGCCGTTTACCTCGAGGCGTTTGGCGATCGAGGCGGTGGTGTACTTGTCGTAGCACACCGTACGCGGGTAATACTGTTTAGCCCAGTAAGCGATACGGTTGGCCATATACAGCTCATCGATTGATACGTCGCTATGAAACATCTCGAGTACAGCGACTCCTATACGTCCATCCTCGAGCAGCTGGCCCATTACGACCGAGCCATCGCGCCTCGACGGGCTTACGTCAAAGCCAAACACGGTAAGAGGCCCGGGTACTAGCTTGAGATCCTTATCGCCTGCATCCTCGACCGACATATACGGCCACGGGCTTTGAGTGCTCGAGATCCATTGGCATAAGAGCTCTGTTTTTGTAGTCTCGATCGGTTGAGTAGCTACCGCTTCCTCAAGCGCCTCGAGTGTCACCGTATAGCCTAAAGCCGGGTTACTCATAGCCCACGCCTCTACGTCATCGATCCGGGCAAACTGTGGAGCGCTGTACTCGTAAAACCCAAACGTAGGAGGTGGGTTACTTAAAGCTCTCTCGCGTAGCTCATTAAGCACAATACTAAAAGCATCGCCGGCGTTAGAGGTAAGCAAGGTTTGAGCGTTTGGCTTAGCTCTAGTCGTAGGAGTAGCTGCTCTAAAGCCCTCCTCGCTGATCTCGCGTACTTCATCGATGTATAAAAATGAGGCTGACCTGCCTCTACTGCCGTCTCTAGTAGCCGCTACTACGTCGAGGCGGTGCCCATTTTTGAGCTCGATCGACTCCGTACCATTGGCATACCGGATCTGTTTGACTTGCTTAGCTAGCTCCGAGTTAGCCTCGATAGCGTAGGCCACCTGCCTAAAGGTGTCTAAGGCCATCGATCTATTAGAGCTCATAATCAGCACGTTAGGGCTATCAAATAAAAACATATGACTCAGCATCATCATACGAGCGAGGTGGGTTTTACCTTGCTGCCGGCTACATAACACGAGGTTTGTTTTGCGTATGAACATATCCTCATCATTTACCGAGGTCATATCGTCAATTACAAACCGCTGCCACGGTAATAACGGTACGCCGATCGAGTCGGCTAGCTGCGAGATCTCCTCGCCTTTGTTTTTAGTCTTTAGGTATGGACTGTGTAAACGGGGCTCAGTAGCCCCATAGAGCGGCGTAGTCATCAGGTGAGTATCCCTATCAATTCTGCTCGGTTTGGCCTGCACACGGACCGGCTGGGACCGTTGAGGTGGTTTTCGGGGAGAAATTGCTCGGAGATCGGAAGAGCGTCGTGTAGGGAAAGAGTGT
>ERZ869921.1204-NODE-1204-length-11545-cov-8.346475_pt1 | contig 11545 bp, 16 predicted proteins | sample MGYA00579310_ERZ869921 | MGnify/ENA primary metagenome ERZ869921 (study PRJEB32216, sample SAMN09231816) | wastewater metagenome | place: USA: Maryland | collected 2016-06-21 | study: EMG produced TPA metagenomics assembly of the PRJNA472060 data set (Reclaimed...
GTCGCATTCCTGCAGGGGGCTGGGAAGGACCCAAGCATTGTTTCAACAATCGTCATCCTGTCTCTCGCTGGGGTTAACGAACGGCCTGTTGAGAATGGTGACAGAATCAGCCAGTTGCTGGCCCACCCGTGCGACGTCTTTGCGATCCATCAGTTCACACCAGAATAGTTCGAACAAGTCGTTCCGGGTATGGTCAAGAAGACCCATCCGCTCGGACGCCAGGTAGATCCTTGTTTCGCTGTCATCACCGAGTTCGTGGTGACCTGTATCGAGGACTCCATTGATCAGCTTGCCGATGATTTGCCTTGTGTTGTTCAAACGAGCGTCCCTGATCTCCTCAAGGCGGTCGAGAAACGCCAGGGCTGCTGACAGGTCGCCATCAATTACGGCCAACAACAGTTGTCTATCCGTCTGTGTCATGGATGATCCTCGTCGATGGTGTAGTCCTTGATGTCCACGTCCTTGATCGTCACCCAGCAACAGGCTGGCATCCCTGGCAATGGCAGCAGGTAGACGATCTCCTCGTGGACCACATACTGACAGTTGTCGTCGGGTATCCTCCTGGCCTGCACGAGAGCGTCCAGTGTGGCCTTGTCGGCGTTGCCGATGTCTCTGCTGTTCAGCCAACCTTTACCGCCTCGAATCGTGATCGTGACCTTGACTGGACCGGCGAACACCGGCAGCCCGACTCGGATGGTCGGTATGGCGATTCGCAACCATTGTCTGTAGTTGTCTGAACAGATAACACGACTCTTACCACCTCGCCCTTTAACAGACCTCCATATCCGGTTGACGCTCGGAGGCATGGGTATCTCGATCGTGGACTCAGTCATGGTGCCCCCTCAATACTCAGGCCCACGGTCCTCGATCGGCCGTCCGCACGGGTTAACGTCCGCGAACTCGACGTTGCCGGTTTGAGCCTCTTCGACCGGTGCGAACCTCGGAACCTTCTCTCCGTCCTTCGATGGCGTGATCCTCATGGCCCACTGGGCCAGGTCGCGCACCCAGATTGGACCGGCACCATCGGCCGGCTCGTACACCACCTGCTCTCGGTGGTCCTGTTCTCGTACCGCCACACAGAGCACCCGGTACAGGCCACCCCGGAAGTGACGCCAGAGCGAGCCTGGCGTCGGGTAGGCGTGCTCCTCGATCACCACGTCTTCAGCCACGTCCTCAGCCACGATCGTTCCCCTTTCGTTCATCAACAGCCCTCTTGAGCCATCGCAGTTGTTCGCACGCCTGAACCTTGCTTGCCGACTTCAGCCACCTGGCGAACGTGTCGAGGTCCGTCAGGAGTACACCCTTCGCCAGAGTGATTGGCGGGATCATGGCTGGCCTGGCCTGCTCCCACCAGACCAGGAGGTCGCCCAGGTCGTGGGCCTCGTTGGCTGCCCTCTGGGGCTGCTCGCTGTCCGGTCGTGATGCCAGAGGCCAGATCCGTTCCACCTGCACCCTCAACCGAAGCAGGTCGGTCAACTCGGCCTTGTGAGCCCTGATCCCCCGTGTCTGCTCTGGGCTCAATCGATTCGAGGGGCTGACGCCGAGTTGACCGTCCTCACGGACTCGCAGGTGCAGCCCGCCGTCTTCGAGCTGGTACAGCAGTAGCACAGCAGCGTCAGTCATCCCGCATGGCCTCCTCTCTCGCTATCTGGGCCGTGGCCTCCTCAGCCCACAGGGCACGCCTCACGGCAGCAGTCAGGGCCTCCAGATGCCAGTCGGAGAGCAGTCCTTTCTGGTGCATACTCCTGGCAAGATTGAGGTCGGCACGCAGGTTGCGGTCACGGTCTTCAGTGGTCGGGATCTGGGGCATGAGTCCTCCTTGGTCGGATCAAAAAAAAATCAGCGCGCGCCGTTTTGTGCGCGCTGATTACTCCTGTGTGTCGCACCCTGCAAGGTGCGACACACACAGGGGGGTACTAGGGGGGACGGCGCGCGCGCGCTGATTAATTTCATGGCGTCCCTCCGTGGATGGTTGATTGCTCAATTGGCAGCGTCGATATGAGCGCCGGCGTTCTCCGTCCGGCCGTCAGTTGGTAGGCCAGCTTTCTATCCAGGCACACGGCAAGCAGCGCTTCAGCCGCGCGTTTGGACAATTTTTCTACTTCCGTCGAGTTGGTGCTGAACTCGATGGCTTCAAAAATGACGGTTGTTTTTGCCTTTGGTTCCTGGCTGATGAACGCCGAGGCGAACATGGCCGGCGTCCAAGCTGTCGGCGCTGGCTTGTTGGCCTCCTCTTCGTTTTTCGTTTGCCGCTGTCGTGGAGGCCGTTCTGGCTTCAGGTTGGCCGGATCGAATTCCGTTGTCGGGTTCCAGACGGGGAACTCCCACCGCAGGCACTGTGACTCTGGCGGTCCCCAACTCCGAGTTACAGCCTCCATGACGATCACGCCTGGTTCCTGGTGCTGCCGTAAGATCAAGTGTGTGTCAGCAGCGCGGGATTGAGACCCAGCCCCGGCCCCCATGTCGGTGATCCCCTTGCCGGACTGGTTGCCCTTGGTTGAGTGGTGGATGAGGATGAAACTGGTCTGCAGATACTCCGCGTACTGATCCACCAGGTTGTACAATCCAGTCATTGCGGCATTCCCGTTTTCATCCGTGCCAACGGGCTGGAACCGGTAGAACGCATCCAGAACGACGACCTGAAATCGCCCTGGCTCCATCGTCTCAAAGAACGCGCCGAGGCCGAGCAGATCAACAAGGTGACCCCGTAGGTTTTTGACGTGGAGATTCTGGCCGTAATTGGCCAGGCTCAGACCGCGAGCCTCGCCAACCTTCGGGATGCGCCATGCAGACGTTTCGGCGTGGAGTTCGTTGTCCACTATCAACACATCGCCTTTTTTGACTTGGTGTTGCCCGAGCCACGGCTCGCCTGTTGCGATCGAAATCGCCAGATCAGCGACGAACCAACTCTTGCCAGTCTTCGGGCTGGCGATGACGTTCATCGTCTCGCCGGCACGAAGGAAGCCGTCAATGACTGGTTGGCGAAGGCTCGGAAAGCGAACGACCAGATCGGCAATAGGGATCGGCTGGTCCAGCACCGGCTTCGGCTTCCCGCTGTCGTCGAACGCGGGGGCAGTCGTGGCAGATCTGGGCTCTGGCCGCCGTGGTGTCTGCAAGCCAGCATCGAGACCACGCTCCACGGTAGCCCGATCCTTTCTCGGATCGTCACAGCCGGCTGCCTCCCCGGCCTCAAGGATGGCTTCAATCACCTCCCCACGACCGAGCAAGCCAGAGGCCACGATGTTGCCCATCGCCGCGGCGGACTTGTACAGTTGACTGTTGAGGTTGCCAGGGCGAGCGTCATGCATTCGTTCGCACTCGTTCGCGAGCGCCCGCCTGGCCCATGCCAGATCCGCAGTCTCTTCCGTCATGGGCGGGACCAGCACCCACGGCGACCGGCTGGGTTCTGGCACCCTCGCAGGAGTTTCGGCCTTCGCCTCAACCGGCTGGACCAGTGCCGGCGTTGACTGCCGGACCAGATCCAGCGAGACCATGCCCGGCGCGGCATCCATCGACAGGATGCACGCCATCCGGTGGGGACGCTCGCCCGATGCCGGCCCCTTCCTCGCCCAGGTGCCGGGGAGCTTGCTGATCCGTCTCGCGTCGTGTACGGCCCTGTCCAGTTCGCCGAGTGGGCCGTCGAAATGCACTGCGAGTCCCTTCAGGAAGGCCGATAACACCTTCTGGCTCTCCGGTTCGTTCGCCCAGTCCACGCGGTAGAGCAGGTGCGCGCCGTTTCCACTGTCGAGATGGAAGCCGGGGTCGGGCCACCCGAGACCATGAAGATGCTCCCTCACTTCCTCGGCCAGCGCCAGAGCGTCGGCGTGTTCTTTGGCTGTGGCCGAGAGGTGTTTGTTCTCGGCTGTTTTGACTCGGTCCACATCGATCAGGAGCCAGCGACGCCGCAGAGCGTCGGAGTTCTTGCACCTCGCCGCAAGCTCCGGACTGACTGGATTCAAGGCGTAGTAGATCCCCTGAGCGTCTCCGTGGCTGCTCACCCAGTTCGCCGCCTGATCGATGCCGTTCCCGGCACCTGGGAAGGTGCCCCAGGCCCAGGACGGCATGCAGGTCAGCTGAATGCCCGCAGACGGGTCGGCCAGCAGGCTCAGGGCCTGCCGGACGATGTTCAAATCCGGAACCCTGCCGGGTCCGGGTAGCAGCCACGGATTCGCTGTCACGGCAGACCTCAAAAGGGGATTTCGTCGTCCTCGTTCGGCTCCACGCTATCGACCGCATGAGATCGGCCATTGCTTCCGGCCCCTCCCGCCGGCTTTCTCGGGGCCTTCTTCCACGCCTCGAACTTGGCCATCGTCGTGGAGTGTTTCTCCGCGCACTCCGACCGGATCTCTGAGAGCAGTCTGCCGTAACTGCGCGGGAGCCAGTCGGGGATGTCCTGGTCGTCGAGGTTGACGACCAGTGGCTTGCGCTTCGGCTGCGGAGCGGCCATGCCCTTCGGCAGCCGCGAGGCTGAGTCGAGCGAGTTGTAGGTCCGCTCGCCGTTGTCGGTTTTCTTCGAGTGAGCCGACACCTGGAGCAGGCACGGCTTGCCGAGCAGGTCCAGCAGGTTGACGCCTTCGGTTGGCACCTTGCCCTCCTTGGACAGGGCCGCCAGCCACTTGGCCAGGTTGCTCTTGGCGTTGAGGTTGGCCGAGAACGCACGGCCCAGGACCGGAGATCCCTCCACGCTGGGAATCTCCCACGCAAGGAAGATCTCACGCCGATAGCCGATCACTCCCTTGTAGTCGTTCTCCTGTGTGCCCAGATCCACCAGGCAGATCAGCACGGCCGGATAGTTGTCGGCCTCGATCGCCGGAGGGGCTTCGCCGCCCGTTGATGGTTTTAATTCCCACGGATTACTCATCTATCACCTCACTTACTTGGGGTTGACCAGCCCGAGAAATTGCTTGCTTCGTGTCAGCGCGACATAGCGCAGATTGCATTCCTGTTGGTGCTGCCAGAGAGACCTGCTGCGTCCGTCCGGCTCCTGCTCCAGCAGCCACACCCGTTCAGCCTCCAGGCCCTTGGCGCGATGGATGGTTGAGAAAACGACAACCGAATCCGAGGGAGAATCCTCGGTGAACAGGGAGCCGATCAGGGTTTCCACCTGTGCGGTGCTGATGCACGCAGAGATTACCGCCTGAAGGCTGGCCGCCCGGTCACGGACGCTCTCGATCACGTCCTCTGTGCCGTCTCGTGCTGCCAGGCGATTGATTTCCTCGTGCTCCCACTGTCCCACGAACTTCGCCTTTTCGAGCACCGAATCCCCACGCACCGTTCGGTAAACGGCCAGCAGAGAATCCCCAATGGCCCGACCTCGCACCGCGCACCGGCGACGGTCACGGATCAGCGACAGGGCCGCGCGAATCAAAGGGGCGTTCGTGGGACAGAGGACCATATCCCCAGGCATGGCCATCACCATTGCAACGACAGGCGACAGATCAACCTCGATCTCACCCTCGTGGTTGCTGGCGTGCGCCTGGATGTCTGGGACGTAGGCTTGAGCAAGAGCGACATGCGACTTCGGACAGCGGAACGTCACGGTCAGATCGTGCCGCGTCAAGCCCTGCGAGGATGCCTCCATGCTCTTGCCAAGCCGCGGCATGGAATCAGGGTCCGCCCCACGAAAGGCGTAGATTGCCTGGTGCCGATCCCCCACGGCAACGACTCGTCCGCCGCCCGAGATGTACGGGATCAATTCATGCTGCGCGGGGTTAAAGTCCTGCACCTCGTCGATGAACGTCGTTGCTGCTGGAAGTGGATCCAGGGATAGCACCGAGGGGAGCCACAGCATGTCGTCGAAGTCAGCACAATCGAGTCGATCAGCCGACGCCTTGAGCACGCGGATTGCCAGGTCGATCACCTCGTCACGGCGTCCGAAAAGTCGGACATCGTAATGCTCGGCAATCTGATCGAGTCGTTCAGCAAGATCGCTCTGGCTTGGTCGCAAGGCGAGATTCTTTGCGAGGCTGACCAGGCTGGATACTGCCCGTCGCCGCCAGCGTGGAGCCAGGAGCCCGTCCGCCTGGGCGTCCAGCAGCATGTACGTTTTCTTTGCGTCGATCTGGATTGCCGGTCTGGCACGACGCAGTACCTGCAAGCCCAGGCTGTGGCACGTTCCGACTGCCACACCCGGAGGGCAAGACGAGCGGAATTCGTCTGCATTCTGCTTGTTGAAAACCGTGTACCGGATGTCAAGATCCCGGTCGGCATCGAGCATCCGGAACATGCCTTCTCGGCAACTACTCGACTTGCCAGAGCCGGCCCGCGCCTCCACCAGCACGTTGGCACCAGACCCGTTGAGAGTGTCCCACAGGGCTGCTTGCTGCGTCGTCCCGGCCGCAATCCGCGGCACAGAGACGACAGAATCCCCACCCTGGAGCGTCCAGGGGCTTGCTGCATTCATGAATCCAACTCCTGGGTTACTTGTCAGTGAATAGTGTGGTCTGCCGGTATCCGTGCCCGGCCGGGATCTGGCCAGTGCGGAGCGTCTAGTCTACGAGAGCCTCCAACTTGCGGGCATTCGCGGCGGACGTGGCCGAATCCCCGAATCGCTTCTGGGCCGCCCGCATGTCCTTCACGAGTTCGACGAAATCAACTCCGAGTTCCATTGGCTCGCACCTCCTCTTCTGGCACCATCAACTCCTTCAATTTCTTGATCGCCTTGAGTTGGATCTGCCGAACCATCTCCTTGGAAAGCCCGATCACCGCCGCCACCTGGGTGAGGCTCTGGCCCTCGAAAAACCGCAGTCGGATCACCAGGGCCTGCCGTGGTGTGAGGTGTGAAACTGACTCTCGCAGGAACTCCATTTCGTCGGCCTCAACAGCAATCACTTCCTCTGGCGCAGCAAGCTGGAAAGCCAGATCGTACCTGTCCGCCTGATGCTGAATCGGGATGATGCGGATCGGCGGGTGACCGTAGCGGGCTCCGCTCTTGCGACGGATGACCCCATCCCGCTCCGTCTCTCGTTGCAACGCAGACCACATGATCTTGCTTGCGAATGTGCTGAACTTGCCGATGGCCGGATCGTACATCCTGGCCGCATCCACCAGCGCCTCGCCTGCGATGCTCTCGGCCAGGTCGCCCATTTTCTCCTTTGCTTTCGGGTATCTGTTCACGGCCCAGGCAATCAGCCCGGACCACTGAGCGACCAGTGCAGACCGCTCCTCGTCGAGCCTGGCAAGTCGTGGCGTCCTGGTATGCCTCTTCCTTTTCATGCCCGCACCTCACAGACTCCGCCATCGCGGGCCAATCGAAGACGACGCCTGAGCCGATCGAGAGCATCCCTCTTGACCTGGTCCACCCTTGACCGGCTCAGGCCCAGGGATGCCCCGATCTCGCCCATTGACTCGCCACCGAGGAAATGCCGCTCGACAACTTCCCGCTCCCTTGTGCCGAGAAATCGCATCGCACTACGGATGCTTGCGATCTCATCCGATTCCAATTCCGGCGTCGGCTCATCCCGCGAAACCAATTCTTCAGGGATGTATTCCTTGCCGTTGTGAACGCGAACAAGAGGCTCCGGAATGTTGCGATCCTTGCCACGCTGACAGGCCTGGCTCAGTTTGCGGAAGATTACCTTTGCGATGTACGTTGTCGGGGAGAAACCCAACTCGTCCCTGTATCCCCGGGCAGCATAAATCAACGCCTCCTGGGCCAGGCTGAACGCCTCGTCCGGCCCGAGGATTCGGATGGCCCACGCATGCCGCCTGAGTGCCCACTTGGGGAACTCGGCATAGGTCGCAGCAAACTCCCGCTGCTCGTCAGTCAGCGGCGTCAGATTGCAGTTGCCGTTCAACTCCCCATCTCCTTTTGGACAAGAAAAATAATGACTGGGGCGGGGGTAGTCCCAGCCGCCCCCCTTCCTCACCAACAAGGCGAGGCATTTACCCCGGAATGTGCCGGGCGGGAATCGAACCCGCCTGCCGCCTCTGTCTCTCCCCCCAGAGGCGGCCGCCCTACCCAGGGCCGGCACTGGTAGCTATCCGTTGGCTTCAGTCCGGTGCCGACGACAGTTCATCAGGCTCCTCAAGATCAGGTCATCCGGCAGGTAGGAACACTTCGCACGCCTGCGGACGATGATCGCGAACTCGAGCGCCTCCTGTGGGTGGCAGACCAGTTCGTCGATACTCCACGACGGGTGAAGGCCCGCGTGCAACTCCATGAGCATCTCGCGGAACTCGTCCGCCGGCATCTCACAGCCGATCGCCTTGAGTTCGCTGGCGAGGTTGACAGCCATCAGTTTTCCTTTCGTGCAAGGTCGGCCACGGTCGCCTTCATGCGGAGCGTGGCCAGGTGGTGGATGGGCTCGCGCTTCTCGAAGCCGAGGAAGCGACGGCCCGCCTGCAGTGCCGCAACACCGGTGGTGGCGTTGCCACAGAACGGATCAAGGATGAGGTCGCCCGGCTCGCTGGCACAGGCGATGATTGGACGGAGCAGGGCCAGCGGGAGCTGGGGCGCAGGGCTGCCAGGGATGGCCTCGGCATGAGTACCGCAGACTCGCGGGATGGCAGGGTTGATGCCCCAGACCGAATCCCACAACTTGCCGCCCTCGGCCGCGCGCGGGTCGCCGTATTTCTCCTGACGGTCGCTCGGTCGACGGATCTCAGGAGCGCCGGCACGAAAGACGTAGTCGCTTTCGTCCATCACGAAATGCAGCAGGTGCCGGTGGGTGCGGTTAAATTTGCTCTGACAGTTGACGCCGAAGGACTCGTACCAGATGAGCCACTGGCGCAGGTGAAACCCGGCGGACTCGGCGGCGATCTTCAACTCGGCCGCGAACTCGTCGCCGATGAGCATCCAGAATGAGCCGTCGTTAGTGAGGAGGCGTCGGATGGCGGATTGCCACTCGCTGCACCAGCGGACGAAGTCCCGGGAGTCGAGCGAGTCCGCTGCCTTGCCGTCGCCGTAGTCCCAGGACACGTTGTACGGGCTGTCGGCGAACGCCAGCCGCACGCTGCCCGGCTCGGCCTGGGCCATGCCCTCGATGCAGTCGCCGAGGCGGATCTCCCACGCCGCGGACACGGGAGCTTCGGCCGCCTTGCGCTCGAGGCTCTCCAGCCTGGCCGCCTCTCGCTGGGCGGTCCGCTCCTCGCGAGTCTGCCGCACCTCTGCTGATGGTGGAACCTCGGGGGCTTCTAGCACCTCATCCCGAGGCACCCAGGCATTCTGGGAGACGCTGTAGGTGAACTTCGACCCGTCAATCAAGTCTTCGGCCTGGTTGTCGTCGCTGTCGTCGTCGCTCTGCTCGTCATCCTCGGTCAGTGAGTCCGCCCACTCAATAGCCTTGTCCCATTCCTTCTGAGCCGGAGTTTGCTCGGCAGGCTCCGGCAGCGCGGGCGGGTCGTCGGAGACTGGGGCCGGGTGATCCTTCGGCTTGCCGATATTAGCGGTGTTCTGGATGTACGTCTGCTCGCCACGGGTAACGGTGCGGGTTTCTGGCATCTGGCAACCGTTGCCAGATAACTCCTCCCGAACCTTGCTGACGAACGTGTGGCTTACCCCGACCTCAGCCGCAATCGCCCGATCACTCTTCCCAGGGTGAGCCTCGAGCGCCGCCTCCACCGCAGTCCGCTTCTCCACGTTCGTGCGGGCCTGGCGGATCTCCTCGCCGGTCAGGTGTCTTCTCGCCGTGTTCAGCGAGAGGGCGATTCTCCGCTTCTCATCGGGGCTCAGTCCGGCCATTACCTTGAACGGTACCTCGATCGGGTGCAGGTCCAGCTCCACGGCGACCGACAGGCGGTTGATCCCGTCGATGATTCCGTTCGTCTCGTCGATCAGGATGGGCGTCTTGATCCCGTCCTCAAGAATCGACTCCCTGAGGTACGCCCGCTCCTCGCTGGACATGGGACGCAGGAGGTCGGCAAACAGGGCCGTGAACGTCGTGTCGTCGAACAGGATTTCCATCGCCTCACTGGCCCCTTTCTTCCGCTCGCACTCTTGCTACTTCGCTGGGGCTACACCCCACCCGCCCGGCGATCGCAACATCAGCCAGCGGCTCACCGTTCGGCCTGCGGGCCTGGAGTAAATCCACGATTGCCTCCCGCTTGAGCCGGGCCGTCAGGAGGCGACCGGCTCGCTCTTTTGCTGCACCTGGCGGGTCTTCCTCGAAGGTCATCGCGTGCCCTCGTGTTGGTTTGAAAGTGCCCCCATTGGCACAGGGGCGGGTGTCGAGGCGTCATCACTTTGTTGGGATCTCTTCGCTTCCCGGACTAAACCGGCGGTGGTACGCGCCGAGGATAGAATCCCTGGTGGCGTTGTCTCTCAGCGAACTCCCGGAGCGTTGTCGTATCCTCACCTTGAACCGCACTTGCTCAAGGCGCGGTTGCCGTCCATTGCATCTGCCCGGAGTCGAACCGGGTATGAGGTTGATCTGGGGTTCGCCACGGTCAACGCGGCTACTCTGCCCCATGAGTTCGCGCCTCTAGCACCCCTGCCTGCGTGTCACCCTGCACGCCCCAGATGCACGGCCTGCGCTGTGTCACAGCACCCAGGCCAAGGCCGTCTCGTGTGGTCTCGACGATCCCCTTACCCCCATCTGCCAAGCCCGGCCGAACCCTGGGGGGTACGAGACGTTAGGGGATGCGCTTGAAAATCGCGGTTGAATCCACAGGCCGGGTGGGATTCGCACCCACTCCACAGCTGGCGTGTCGCCCACCCACGCCGGCCAGGTCGTCAGGTCTCGCGGGTGTCTGCGTGAGTCGCCCACTCTCACGGAGCACCTGCCAACCCCGGCACTGTTCTCATCCGCCGAGCCGACGCCGGACGGCCTCTTGCTCGGCCTGGAATCGCTTCTGCTTCTTGCCTTCGGGCTCCACGGCTGGCTGCTCCGACTGATGCACCTGCATGGCCGCGAGGTACTCGCGGAGCCATCGACGCTTGACGCAGTACCGGGAGCCGATCCGCACAGCCTGGAGGCGACGCAGCGTCCCAGCCACGTCCTTGGTGCCAGTCAGAACCCAATTTCGGACTGTGGCCGACGTGACGCTGAACCTCTGGGCAATCTCAGACAGCGACAGCCACACTGTTGACTTTGCAGGTTTGGCGAGCATTGGTTGCTCCTTTCGACTCTTGCAACACTTCCAACTTTTGCGTGATGTCAAACTAACCAGGACGGTCGAAAACCTATCAGCCTATGTCCAGCCCATCCGTCGTAGGCTGGAGTCTCATCCCTCGTCGATTGTGCGTCTCGATATGCCCCTCCTCTCGCAGCAGGCGGACGCACTTGATCCAGTGCCCGGATGCGTTGTCGGCATCGCCACCGATCTGGGCCGCGACCTCACCCCCAACCATCCACTGGCCCTCGGCCTCCCTGAGCACCTGGAGGATCTCCTCGGCGAGCGGGGGCAGGTTGACCTTTCGAGGTCTTGACAGGGCCGACAGCCACGCCGTTACCGCCGAGGTGCGCCAGCGTCGGACGCCATCGTGCAGAATCACCGGGGGAGGAAAGTCGCCCCGTGCAAGCCACTCCCTGAGCGTGGCCCTGGTGACGGCCAGCAGGCGAGCGACGGCGCGGAGAGTCAGCAGGCGGTCCAGCATGGCAGCCTC
>ERZ869921.1205-NODE-1205-length-11541-cov-11.487028_pt1 | contig 11541 bp, 14 predicted proteins | sample MGYA00579310_ERZ869921 | MGnify/ENA primary metagenome ERZ869921 (study PRJEB32216, sample SAMN09231816) | wastewater metagenome | place: USA: Maryland | collected 2016-06-21 | study: EMG produced TPA metagenomics assembly of the PRJNA472060 data set (Reclaimed...
CAAAGCGACCGCCGCTGGTCGTAGTAGGCTCAGATCGGCTGCAGTCGGCTGAGAGGGGAACCTTGGAGACGGTATATGGCATTCCAACGCCAAGAATCCACTCAAAGCTTCTGGATTTACCAACTCGCGGCCAAGAAGTCATCGACTTTGCCGATTCCATCGGGATCAAGATGCTCGACTGGCAGAAATGGATCACAATCGAGGCTGGAAAGTACAAGCCAGATGGTCGTCCGGCTCATCCGCTTGTGTGCATCGTGGTCGCCAGACAAAATGGCAAGACGACGCTGATGAAGACTCAAATCTTGGCCGGACTCTTTATGTATAAAAAGAAGCTACAAATCGGCACGGCTCACCGGCTCACGACTTCACTTGAAACATTCCGCGATCTAGTGAACATCATCGAGGAAAACGATTCGCTGGCAAAGCAGGTCAAGCGCATCAGGTGGGCGCATGGATCAGAAGAAATCGAGACGCTCGACGGCTGCCGGTACATGGTCAAAGCTGGAGCATCGGCCGCGCGTGGTATTTCAAAGCCGGAGCTTGTCCACATCGACGAAACTCGCGAGCTGAAGGATGAATCCACTTGGGCATCGCTTCGATACACGATGATGGCCGCCGAAGCTCCACAACTCTGGACTTATTCCAACGCCGGCGACCAGCACAGCGTAATCTTGAACCAGCTACGCGAGCGCGGCCTTGTGGCGGCCGCTGGCGGACAAGACGACATCCTTTATGCCGAATGGTCATCTCACACCGACGACATCGCCAATATCGACGGCTGGCGTCAAAGCAATCCGTCGCTTGGCCACACAATCCACATCGACAACCTGAAAGCCGTGCTCAATGATCCGCCGGACGTTGTACGCACCGAAGTCTTGTGCAGGTGGGTCGCCACAATCAGCAGCGCGATTCCATCTCAGGAATGGCACGAATGCGCCGATGAAGACATCGATCTCAATCCTGAGAAGCAGACGTGGATGGCCATCGACTGTGCTCCGGACAGACGCGCAGCCGCACTTGTCGCAGCTCAGAAAATCGGCGATGACAAGTTCTTCGTCAAACTGCTCCACACTTGGCAGAATCCGATCAATCTCGACGATCTAGCTGTGGCAAATGACATCGCGCCTTATACGCGGATGTATCCGACCGAATGTGTGGCTTATTCCAAGCGCACGTCATCGGCTGTGGCCGCCAGACTCCAGCCAGCCGGAATCCGGATTGTGGCTATCGATGGAAGTGAATATTCGCAAAGCTGCGATGAGCTTCTGGGCAGTGTTACGTCAAAGCGATTTGTCCACAGAAATCAGGCGGAGTTATCCAAGCAGATTCTATCAGCGACAAGATTAAATTATGGCGATGGCGGCTGGGTCATCGGTCGTCGAGCTTCACAGGCCACAGTCTGCGCCGCAGTGGCCGCAGCTCTCTGTTCACACTTCGCGACACGGCCAGAGACGGATCTTGACATCATGGTCGGCTAGTTGTACGCGCTGATCTAGAATCAGCACATGGGATTCTTCGATTCATTCTTACCAGTGAAAACAAACGCGCCGCAAAATACTAGCGACGTCGAAGCAGCAAGTATCGCGCCTTATTACGCGGAAACTTCGTCAATCTTCTTTTCTGGAATCGCACAAGCTACTCGCGCAGAAGCTATGAGCATTCCAACAATCGCACGTGCGCTTTCAGTTATGCAGACAATCGCATCGCTACCAATGGAAACTCGCAACGTGGCAACCGGCGAAAAAGTTACACAGCCACGCGTTATCAATCAGCCGGATCCACGAATCGCTGGAACTGTCTTCTGGTCTTGGATGATTTCAGATCTCTTCTTTCATCCTTACGCCTTCGCTCGCGTTATGGAAAGATACGCAGACACGGGAAAAATCCGCGCAATGGAAAGAATCGCACCAGAGCGCGTAACGATTACAACTAATGGCATGGGATACGAAGTGAACTTCTATTCCATCGATGGCATGTACGTCGATCCTAATGATTTGGTCGTCTTCGCCGGAAATGATGAGGGGCTTCTTTCAAGAGCAGGCCGCACTATCCGCGCAGCCGCTGCGCTCGAAAAAGCAGCGATGGACTTTGCCGTCGATCCAATTCCACAAATGATTTTAAAGTCCACAGGTACATCACTCCAGCCTGATCGCATCGCAAAGCTTCTTGCAGCATTTGGCGCACGTCGCAAGAAGTCAGTCGTGTATCTCAATGCAGACGTATCGATGGAGACACTTGGCTTCGATCCTAAATCCATCCAGCTGAATGAAGGGCGCAATTACGTCTCGCTTGAACTCAGCCGCGCCTGTGGCATCCCTGCCTACTTCACGGATTCACAACAGTCCAGCTTTACCTATTCGAATGCGTTAGATAAAAGACGCGATCTTGTGGACTTCGCTTTCAGAAATTACATGTCAATCATCGAGCAAAGACTTAGCTTCCAAGATTTCACTCCACTCGGCAGCGAAGTTAAATTCGACTTAGACGACTTCTTGCGTGGCAATCCACATGAGCGCGCGCAAGTGTACGAAATACTCAACAGAATCGGCGCAATGAGTGTCGAAGAAATACGCGAGGAAGAAGACATGCTGCTATGAAAATAACAACACCGATGACAATCACTGCTGCGGATTCAGAGTCTCGAACCATCAGCGGTCGTATTGTCGCATTTGAAGAACCGGCTAATGCATCAACTGGCAAGGTCGTCTTCGCTAAAGGATCAATCAAGCCGCAGTCGGTCAAGCTCAATCTGGAGCACGATCGCACTCGACCAATTGGCAAGACTCTCGACATGACTGTCAATGAGAATTCAATCGACGCAAGCTTCAAGATTTCAAATACGACAGCCGGCTCTGACGCCATCGCGGAAGCCATGGACGGATTGCGAGACGGATTCTCGATTGAATTAGCAGTCGATGAATACACAATGGAAAAAGACGGCACAATGCGCGTCTTGGCTGGAGAACTGACCGGCGTCGCTTTGGTCACTGAGCCAGCAGTCCGCTCAGCTCGCGTCGAACGCGTCGCAGCTACAGAAGGCGAAGAAGAAGCCACAGAAGATTCTGACTCCACCGTGGAGCCGGATGCAATACCAACAGAAGGAGACGAAGTGGAAAACACCGTCACAGACGCTTCAGCCGTGGAGACGGTAGAAGCCGCTCAGTCAGTAACAGCGACAAGCAAGCCAGTCGCATACTCAAAGCCACGCATCGAGATCAGCTCATCACGCTATCTTGAAAATAAGATCAAGGCATCAATGGGAGACGAAGATGCTCGCCAATACGTATTAGCTGCTGATAATACAACTGACAATGCAGGTCTGGTGCCTACACGCCAGCTCGCAGAGGTGGTCAATGGATTATCTACAACAATTCGTCCATCAATTGACGCAATCTCACGCGGCACCTTGCCTGACGCTGGAATGACATTCGAAATTCCAAAAATCACAGTTGCTCCTGCGGTGGGAGTCGTTGCAGAAGATGCAGCGTTCACAGAAACAGATCAAAACTCTGCCTTCATTTCAGTGAACGTTCAGAAATTCGCCGGACAGCAAAAATTCTCAGTCGAACTGCTGACAAGAACTTCGCCACAATTTTATGACGAGCTTCTTCGTAATATGGTTGCAGCCATGGCTAAGCAACAAAACGCAACTGTAAACGCAGCTCTTATTTCAGGCGCGTCACTAGACGGCACAACCGTCTCAACCTATCCAACAGCGGCCGAGCTGCTTGGAATCACAGCTCGCGGTGCTGCATCTGTTTATTCAGCAACAGCTGGCCTTCCAAATCCATTTGCTCGCAATATGATCGTATCGACTGGACAATGGTCGAACATCATGTCACTAGCGGATAATGGAAGACCAATTTATACAGCGACAAATCCTATGAATGCCGGCGGCGCAGTGGTGCCTACCAGCCTTCTTGGCAACGTGGCAGGCTTGAATCTTTATGTCGATCCAACAAACGCTGGAGATGGCGATGGAACAATCCTAATCGTAAATCCAGATGCTTATACTTGGTACGAAGGCACAAATTATCAGCTACGCGCTGAATCAACTGCTGACGGATCCATCACTGTGGGCGTCTATTCGTTCGGTGCTATCGCAACAAAGATTGCGGCTGGCGCATTTAAGAACAACAAGGCTTAATCGCCATAATCAATCATCGGCCGTCGTCGCTCCCGAAGGCGGCCGAGCAGTAGAAAGGGATGGGCTTATGCCTTCAATAATTACAGCTACGCAGCTGCGATCCGTCTTAGGCGTAAGCTCATCCCTGTACTCTGATTCTTATCTTGACCAAATAATCGATTCGGCAGAGGCTGTGATCCTTCCGCTTCTTGTTCAGAATCAGGTCGCCGTGGACTATTACAAGCTCGACGCTAATGTCGCTTACTTCTACACATCACGCGCACACAACTTCGTCGCTGGCCAATCCGTGATTGTTGCCGGACTCCCAGCGCCTTTCTCAGCGACTCACACAGTCGTCAAAGTATCTGATTTTTATTTCACAGCAGCTCTTACAAGCTCAGACGTCACCGTCCGTCCAATCATTCCTAACGGCACAGCTACTCTGTCCGGATACTCAGCGGCTACTTTGTACGCTTCGACTCCGGCTATCGAAAGCGCGATGTACGCCGTATCCATCGAAATCTTCCAAAGCCGGACAGCGGCTGGTGGCCAGATTGAAGGCGTGGACTTTGCCGGTACGCCATACAGAATGGGTCGCAGTCTTATGAACAGAGTGTCATCCCTGCTTCAGCCATATTTGGATGTCGAAACGATCGTGCAGTAATGCCAGCGTCATCCATCGCCGTCGATGTCCGCGGCCTTCTAAAGACTCAGCTCGCATCCATCACGGCTAACGTCTATGACGTGATTCCAGAGTCGCCAATCGTGCCATTCGCAGCGGTGCTTCCAATGAATCCATATTTAGAAATCGAAGTCTTTACAAAGAACACCGTGCGGACAAAGGTCAATCTCATGATTGTCGTGGGCGTGGCTTCATACTCGAACGCGGCTTCTCTCGACAACATCGAACAGCTCATCATCAGCATTCTGGCGGCTTTGCCTGCCGGATACGAAATCGGCAACATCTCAAGTCCGACGCCGCAGCTTCTAGCTTCGGGATCTGAAGTCTTGGCAGCCGAGATCGAAGTAACTACTCGATACACACAAACCAACTAAGGAGCAACAAATCATGCCAACGACCGTCATAACTGGACGCGATCTCGTATTGACGATCGCGAGCACAAACTACGACGCACAAGCTACATCAGCAGTGCTCAGCAACTCACCAACCATCGACGTCTATCAAACACTCGATGGAAAAGCGTACCGTCACATCGATGATCAATGGACTTTCGATGTCGAAATGCTTGCTGACTGGGGCGCAAGCGGATCACTCTGCGAAGCTCTATGGACAGCCTGTGAGTCCGCACCGAATACAACTCTGGCGGCTTCTCTAACAGCGGCAACCGGATCAGTCTTCGCATTTAACGTAATGCCAGTATTTCCAAGCGTCGGCGGTGCTGCACCAAGCGCGCAGACTGTCTCGCTATCATTTACTGTCGTCGGTACACCTACCGAGACATTCAGCTAAAAAGGAGTCGGGAGCATGAAACTACCAATAACAATTCAATACTCGAATGGTGAAGAAGCTACATTTATTGCCGCGCCGCCGGAATGGATGAAGTGGGAGCAGAAGACAGGCAACACCATCAGCCAAGCGCAAGACAAGATTGGAGTCGCAGATCTTCTCTTTCTGGCGTATCACGCTATGAAGCGCGAAGCAGCTGGCAAGCCGGTCAAGCCATTCGAGGCTTGGGCAGAAGGCGTCTCGGACATAACAGTCGGTGATTCCAGCCCAAAAGCTACAGCGTCGGAAGTTTAAATCGATTGCTCTGGGAACTGGCCATTGCGACAGGCCAGTCTCGGAGCGAATTCGAAACAGCTGAAGACGTACACACAGCAATCGAGATTCTGGAGAAGAGAAATGGCGCAGCTGACAAGTAAGGCAGGTCGAGGCAAATTCGCCATCGAAGTCGAGCCGTACGAACTCAAGCAGCTCTTTTCTCTTTTATCAGCCTTGCCAAAAGAAGCTCAGGATGAGATTCGAACTCAAGCGCAATTTCTATCTAAACGACTTGCTGGCCAGCTTCTGATGTTCTCGCAAAGTGCTCCAGCTCCACAGACTCGTCTTGTGGCACAGACAATCTCAACGCCACGCGATCGTCTCATCCGCGTAGATATTGGCGGATCAAAGAAAGTCGGCCGCAAATACGGCGGCGAGACTTCAAAGAATGGCAAGACTAGAGTCCGTCAGAATCAAGCTCCAGCCGGCGCTCTTCTCTGGGGAACAGAATTCGGCGGTCATGGTGGAGAAGATTCCATCGGCCGTCGGTACACAAATCGATTTAATGCTCCAACGAAAAAGAGTGGCTACTGGATCAATCCGGCTGTGGATTATTACGTACCAGTCGTCGCGCGAGAATATAGCCAGCTGATACAGGATGTCGCAAAGAGAGTGGGGCTTTCCTAATGGCCGGAATTCCAAAGGTTAAAATAACCTTCGATGCGGATCTCGATGAATTAAAAAAGGGAGTTAAAAGCGCAACGACTGAAGTCCAAAGTTTCAGCGATCGTGCGGCAGACTTTGGCAAGAAGGCAGCTCTCGCATTCGCGGTCGCCGGCGCAGCGGTTACTGCATTCGCGGTCTCAGCGGTTAAAGCAGCGGCAGAGGATGAAGCCGCACAGAAGAAGCTCACAGATACAATCAAAGCGACCACCGATGCCACAACTCAACAGATAGCCGGCATCGATCAATATGTAACAAAGACTTCCATCGCCGCCGCTGTTACCGATGACCAGATTCGTCCGGCCTTGGCTCGACTGGCCAGAAGTACCGGAGACGTCCAAGAAGCACAGGATCTCTTATCGCTTGCGCTTGACCTGAGTGCGGCAAGCGGCAAGTCGCTCGAAACGACAACAAATGCGCTCGCAAAGGCGAACGAGGGATCTAATACGGCTTTGAAGAAGCTTGGGCTTGGTCTCGATGAGAATTATCTCAAGACTGCATCCAATGATCAGATAGTTAAAGATCTCACAGCTACTTACGGAAACTTCTCAGAGAATCAGGCAAAGACAGCTGAAGCTCGATTTAGATCAATGTCCATCGCCATCGAAGAATCAAAGGAAGCAATCGGAGCGGCTCTGCTGCCAGTGGCTGAGAAGCTTGCCACCTTTGTACTTGAGACTCTTATTCCAGCACTCGATGGATTCATCGCCGGCTTAACTGGTAACTACGGATTAAAAGCAAGCTTGACTGAATCCCAGAAAGACTTATTCCTATGGGGCGAAAGAGTTAGAAACCTGATCAAAACGATTTACGATCTACGCGAGGAATTGACAGTCATCGGCACAGTCATCGCTGGCGTATTCGTGGCGGCGAAAATTGCAGGATTCGTGACGGTCATTCAAGGATTGGTCTCAGCGTTCATTGCTTGGCGAACAGCCGCAGCTGGCGCGGCGGTGGCTACGGCTGCCGCAACAGGTGGCGTCTCACTTGTGGCTGCTGGTGCTGGCGTCGCTGGCGCGATAGGCCTACTTGCTGGCGCTGGTATCTTTCTAAATCGCTCCGGCGGAGATAGTGGTGGATCTACTGAAACCGGCTCGCTTGGTAATTACCAGATGAGCACCGGCACGATTTTAGGATCATCTGGCTCTGGTGGTGGTGGAAGTGGATTTGGTGGTGGCAGTATTACCGGCGGCACTGGCGGCAGCGGTGGTGGTGGCTCAGTCACAACACCGACAGGAGCGACCAGTCTAGTTAATCTGGCCAAACGACTTACAGACGTCTCAGACAAATTCACTGATCTCCAATTCCTAGTGGATACTGGCGGCATCAGTAAAAGCGCCGGAATCAAGCAGCTCGATGCACTCACTAAAGAATTCAGAGTCTTAGAAAAGCAAGCTAACAGTCTCACTGCTTCATCATCTAGTGGCAGCAATATCAGCTCTGGACGTCTTGCGGACTCGCAGTCAATGGTTACAATAAATATGGGCGTTGTAGGCGATCCTGAAGGCGCAGCGCGCGCCGTCGAACAAGTTTTCCAAGACTCACTGGCTCGCGGCGGTATCAGCTCCACAGTGGGCGCATACGACCGATGAGCAACTGGACGCCAGACTGGTCGGTCACGATTGCCGGCGTGGATTACACAAATATAACTTTAAGTAATCTTTCAATTACATCCGGCCGTACCGACTTTTACGTCCAACCGGCTGCCGGTTACTGCTCAGTAGAGATTATCAATCTGGATGAAAATACGACCATTGACGCTGATCTCAACGACCAGATTGCCATCCAAGTCAAAGACTCCACTGGCACATTCGTGCCCATCTTCGGCGGATACGTCACAGACATTTCACAGACTGTCCGCAGTGCCGGCTCAGTGATGATCACGCAATCCTTCAAGATTATTGCGATGGGCGCACTGGCCAAGCTTGCCAAGATTCTAGTCGATGGCGTCTTGCCTAAAGAATTCGATGGCGACCAAATCTACGACATCCTTGAGCCGCTTCTCTTTAATACGTGGAGCGAAGTGCCACCGGCTCTGACGTGGGCGACTTATAATCCGACGACGCAATGGCTGGATGCTGAAAATTCTGGCATTGGTGAGATAGATCGACCCGGCGACTATGAGCTGGCAGCTCGATCATCGTCACGTGCTACGGCTCTAAATATTGTCTCTGGTCTGGCTCAGTCCGGTCTTGGTTATTTATATGAAGATGGTCAGGGAAGAATCTGTTATGCAGATTCCACTCATCGCAGCCAATATCTCGCAGCTAACGGATACACAGAACTCTCAGCCAATGACGCGCTCGCCAATGGCATCTCGGTGGCTAGACGTACTGGCGATCTTCGGAATTCAGTCACTGTCAAATATGACGCGACTTCTTCATCCGAGCAATCAGCTAGTGACGCGACATCGATTGCGACTTACGGCCAGCAGGGCTACATCGTGACGACCACGCTCCACAACTCAGCAGACGCTCTGAGCCAAGCAAACTTCTATCTTGACCTGCGAGCCTATCCATCCGACATCTTCAAGACTCTGACTTACGAGCTGACGAATCCGGAAATTGGAGACGCTGATCGTGACGATTTGCTTGGAATATTCATGGGCTTACCGGTGGACATAACTGACCTACCTGCCAACATGATTGGCGGCACATTCCAAGGATTCGTCGAAGGCTGGACATTCTCGACTTCATACAATCGACTATCACTGACGATTAACTTGTCGCCGGTGGCTTACAGCTTGCAAGCTTTCAAATGGAGCGACGTGCCCGTGACAGAGACATGGCAGACAATATCACCGACTTTAGACTGGTTAAATGCGACAATAGTCGCCTAGGCATAAGGAGAAAAAATGGCAACGACTACGAACTACGGCTGGACAACTCCAGACGATACAGCTCTGGTCAAAGATGGCGCGTCTGCAATTCGTACACTTGGATCATCGGTAGATACAACCGTGAAAGCATTGTCTCCGGGAACGACAGCCGGTGACGTCGATTACTACACATCCAGCACCGCAAAAGCTCGTCTAGGAATTGGCACAACTGGACAGCTTTTAACGGTTGTAGCTGGAGTGCCAGCATGGGCAACACTTTCAGCAGGTGGAATTACTCTACTCGCAACCACAACACTTTCGGGAACTAGCACAGTTGTATCTTCAATCAGTCAAGCATACAAAACGCTTTTTCTTGTAGGTACAGGCATTAACTGGACTGGTAACGCTATTTTCCAAATCAATCCAAATTCATCAGCAGGTCAAGTGACGTGTTCAGGAGTCGCTACTGCCACAGCGAGCCAATTTACCAATATCCAACCAATTTCAAATGGAAACGGCAGCGCGAATACTGCAAACGGATTTGTAATGACTATTAACAATTACACAAGCACTGCTAGAAAACCACTTGATTTTCATGGCAGCATGGGAAGCACTTCCATAAATTATGGTGGAACATCAGATTCAGGTTCAGCAATTACATCTTTGGCTTACACATCATCAGTGGGAACTGCAACCTTTACAGGCGGAACTATTCTACTTTACGGAGTAAACTAACATGGCTACATCATCAACTCGACCAATGATAAGAATTCAAGATTTATCAACGGATGAAATAATTGACCGCGAAATGAATGATGCTGAATTTGCTCAATATCAAGCGAATCTAGAAGCTCAATCATTAGCGGATGCGGCTAAAGCTCAAAAAGACGCCGATCGTGCAGCACTTCTCACACAGCTAGGCATCACCGAAGAGCAAGCAAAGCTCTTACTCGGATGACGTATCCAACTGGCACAGCCGCTCGACTCATCGAAGTGGCGTTGGCAGAAGTCGGCACCGTTGAAGAAGGCGACAATCTGACCAAGTACGGCAAATTTATGAAAGCCGACGGCTTGCCATGGTGCGGATCATTCGTGAACTGGTGCGCGGATCAATCCGGAGTCAAGATTCCATCCATGGTTTCCACGGCACTCGGAGCAAATCGGATGAAAGATCTAGGCCGCTGGATTACCGACAAGCCACAAGTGGGCGATCTTTGCTTCATGGACTTTCCACACGATGGCATCGACCGGATTTCACACATCGGCATTGTGGCCAAGGTGGGAACATCGTCGGTGCTCTGCATCGAAGGCAACACGTCCGGCACTGGCGATCAGCGCAATGGCGGAATGGTCATGATCAAACAGCGTTACATCGGAAAGGAGATCGTGGGCTTTGCTCGCGCTCGCCTTGTTGCTTATTCGGGAGAACTTCCAACTGTGGAGATTCCAGATGAAGCTCCCAAGAAAGGCAAGAAGAAAAAATGAAACAGATCCAAGCACTAGCAGCATCGTGGCTTCGCTCATTCCTAGCCGCATCATTGGCCGTCTATATGGCCGGAGTTACCGATCCGAAGACAATCGGCATGGCTGGCCTTGCGGCTGTACTGCCGGTCATCCTTCGCTTCCTAAATCCACAAGACGCATCGTTCGGAATCACCAAGGGAAAGTGATCCGGAAAGCACTGGCGGCAGCGGTCGGAGTGGGGATTCTCCTTTCGCTGTCGTCGTGCGCTTACCAAGGATGGACGCGTTATGACTGCCAAATATACGAAAACTGGGATTCTCCAGAATGTAATCCGCCGCAGTGCCGTGCGTCCGGTATATGTACGGAAGACATCTTCGGATTCGATCCGCGTGAAGCGCAGCCGTTACACAAATGAGCAGCTCAAAGCTCGACTCATCGTGTTCATCGGAGTCGTACTAGCTGCCACTTTCTGCTTTTCAGTCGCCGGCATGTTGTACGCACTGATCTTTGTAACTCAGCCACTTGGCGACCAAGCTCCGAATGATCGGGCTTTTATCGAGCTTCTATCTACGCTGACCATCTTCTTAACCGGTGCGCTTGGTTCGGTCTTGGCGTCGAATGGACTCAAAGACAAGCCAAAATCGTCGGATGACACGCCGAAGCCTGAGCGCGATTCTTGACCATCGC
>ERZ869921.1206-NODE-1206-length-11517-cov-17.822108_pt1 | contig 11517 bp, 15 predicted proteins | sample MGYA00579310_ERZ869921 | MGnify/ENA primary metagenome ERZ869921 (study PRJEB32216, sample SAMN09231816) | wastewater metagenome | place: USA: Maryland | collected 2016-06-21 | study: EMG produced TPA metagenomics assembly of the PRJNA472060 data set (Reclaimed...
CAGGGTGTAGTGATAGCTCGGCTCGGTCATGGGTCTATCCGTCCAGTCGTCGGGTTGCCAGCCGGACGGTGATCTCATCGGCCACCCGGCCCTTGGTCATGGCGTCGGCCCCGCCGATCCCGAGGGACCGAGCGAACCGGAGTTGACCCTCCGAGGCCGCTTGGTTGCTCACGCGCCACTTGGCCGACTTGGCCGGGAAGTTCCCCGAGCGCGCGGCGTAGATCTCGGCGGCCTCAATGGCCTGTTCCAGGGTGCCTTGGGCACCGTTGCCGAGCCACCCGCCGGTGACGTTGCCCTTGGCCGAGATGTGGCCGACCTTCACCAGGCCGCTCTCCAGGTCGGCCGGGTCCTTGGACTCATCGGCGGGCCACAAGAACACCAGCTCATCCCGGCAATCCAGGAACCGGACGCCGCGCGCGGTGTGCATCCAGTTTGCATCCGACCCGGTCAACAGGTCGATGTCCTCCAGGTCAATGACGCCGATCCGCTCCCGCGCCGGGACCTTGTCCAGCACGGCCTCCGCGTCAAGGTCCAGGGGTAGATCCTCCACAATCGTGCCGTCTGCCTTGACGCGCTCGGTCTTGGCCTCGGAGTGGAGATCGGTGAGGGTCACCAGGGACATGTCGCGCGCGGTGCCCGTGAGGTCCAGGACCAACGCGTCGGTCTTGTTGGGGTACGGGCGGAGCGCGCGGCCGACCATCTGGGAGTAGAGGCTCTGGGACCGCGTCGGGCGGCCCATCACGACGGCGTCACACCGCGGGAAGTCGGCTCCCTCGGTGAGGACCTGAACGGTGACCAAGGCCTGGATCTCCCCGCGGGTGAACCGGCCGTAGGCGGCCTGGCGGTACTCACGGGAATGGCTCCCGACGACGGCCACCGCGGAGATCCCGCGCTGGGTGAGGAGCTGGGCCAGAACGTCGGCGTGGTCCACGCCGGTGGCGAACACGATCATGGCGCGGTCCGGCGCGTGGGTCATGATGGCCTCCACGGTGGAGTCCACGCTGGCGGCCATGACCTCCTCCAGCTTGCCTTGGTTGTAGTCACCGGCCACGTTGCGGATCTTGGCCAGCTTGTTGAGGTCATCCATGACCACGGTCTTGCCTCGGGGAGCCACCAGGTAACCCTCCGAGATGGCCCACGCCAGGGATTTCTCATAGACCACGTCCTCCCAGATGGACCCGAGGGCCTCGGTGTCGGCGCGGACCATGGTGGCGGTGAACCCACACGTGAGGACCTGGCGGCCGAACGAACCGAGGTTGTCCAGGACCCCGCGGTAGGACTTGGCCGGAGCGTGGTGAGCCTCATCCACCAGGACCACGTCCCGGTGACCGACCGAGGCCAGTCGGCGGGACTTGGTCATGGTCTGGAACGACGCGGCCACGATGGCGGTATCGGGCTCATCCCGGTCCGCGGCAACGATCCCTACCGGCTCACCGGCGGGGTCCACGTGGGTGACGCTGGCGGCCATCTGGTCCAGGAGCTCACCGCGGTGGGCCAGCATGATGACCCGGCCACCGTTGGCCCGAGCGTCCACGGCCAGCTTGGCGATGACGGTGGACTTACCGGTCCCGGTCGGGAGGACGACGGCCGGACGGCTCATGTTGTGAGCGGTCCAGGCGGCCTGTACCGCGGTCACGGCCTCGGTCTGGTACGGGCGGAGCTGGCGCGGCTCGGGCATCAGATGACCACCCGGATGACCTGGGCCAGCAGGTAGAGAGCGGCCAGGATGATGACGGTCCAGCAGATCGCCACGCCGACCATGTCGGACTTGTTGTTCATGGTGTACCTCTCGGGATCGGGTTGGTGGCTACACCCTAACCCGGTTAACGCTCCCCGTCAACTTGCCCAGGTGGCCCAGTGGACGCCGGACATCGGCCTGGGATCTCCCCCGACGACCGACGTCTCTTCTTCGGCCGGCACCCCACCGAGCGCGCCGATTAACTGCCGGCGCTGGTCGTCGTCGAGGACGAACGGCGCCCACACACCGGCGGTGTTGATGACGGTGAGCTGGGTGGCTTGCTCGCGGCGCACGACGACGAGCTCGGCGCCATCGGTGCGATGGCAATGCGACACCAACTCCAGATCCCCAGCCAAGCGCTCGTCGACCTCGTCCCGCGGCATCACGACCGACTCCCTTGCGACGGGAGGACGTAGCAACCGACCGCAGTCGGCCGCTCGTCCCACACCATCCGCAGATCGCCGCGCCACACCTCACACTTGAGCGGCACACCCACCCGGCGAGACGCCAACCGCATGTAACCGGTGAAAGATGTTGTGTACGTGCGACACTGCCAACCGGTACCGCCGAGAGGTCCGTCGATCCGGGACGCACCACCGGTCGGCGAGCCGAAGTTCTGCGACACGACCTCGCCACCAGGGGCACAAGCGATCTGCCGATACACCGCAGCCGCATCCGAGGCCGGCGCAGGCACGACCAGCACCCCGGCGGCCACCAACAGGGCAGCGGCACCAACTGCCGCCCGCCCCCGACGGTCCGACAGCCCCGCATCAGCAGACGGGGACTGTCGGACCCGGCCCACCTCCACGGTGGTCCCCACGCGGAGGTGGATCTCTCCCTGGCGTCCGTCGTGGAGGTAGGACACCACCATGTAATCGTGGGTGCCGTTTACCCGGCGAACGCCGACCACCGAGAGGTGACGCTCCTCACGGCCCATGCGGACCTGGCGGAACGTCTGTCCGGCGACCAGATCCGTAACAGGCGTGTCCGCGTAACGGATGACCGAGGCCATGCCCTCGGGGAGGTCGGTGGTGGTGATGGCGGCCATGTGGCCCTCCTTGCGGAGATCCTCCCGGAGGAGGTGGCGGGGCGGTCCCGCGTCACTCACACTACCGTGTGTTAACGGTGAGCGTCAACTCTAGGCCACCTCTGCCTCGGTCTGGCCACCCTCACACGCCAGAAACCGGGTGTTTGTGTGGAACCACGTGTCCGGGTAGTGCATGAACGTCACCAGGATCACCGACTCCACACAATGACGGCACCGGCCGCGCTCGGCCGTGCCCTCTCCCTCGGTCGGTTCGATTGCCAGCACTTTCACTGTGCTCCTGCCTCTCTGTCGGCGGCCTCGGCGCGGTCCACCGCGTAGGCCTGGGACGGCGTGGCCGATCCCTTGATAAACCGTTGCGACCCGTCCGGTCCGAACGTCTGGATGAGGCCGGTGGCCAGGCCCCGGTCCTTGCCGTGGAGCACCGCGTCACGCCACCCGGCGGGGTTGTTCTTGAACGCGCGCGACGGCTTGACCCCCTTGACCATGTCGGTGACGGTGGCTCCTTGCATGGGGAATCCCTCCAGGTACTCGGCCAGCCGGATGGCCAGCTCCGTGGAGGACTCGGGCGCGGGCCTGGTGTACTCCAGGACCTTGGCCTTGAACGGGTCTCCAGTGACGCCGCTGGCGTCGGCCACGACGATGGACCCATGACGCTCACAGAGGGTGAGGTCAACGCTCTCCCCGTCTGCGGCGTTCTTTTGCTTGGTCACCGTGGCCGTGAGTCGTTTCGGGCCGGGGGTCCTCCCCTGGTCTCCATCCTCATCGTCGTCATCGTCGGGCGGCATGACCAGGACCTCCGAGTCCAGCGCGCCGAGGATGGCCGTGGACCCGCGTCCGTGGGTCTGTCCGCGCGCCGTGTGGTGGACCACCATGACGCCGGTGTCTGCCTCCTTGCGGAGCCGGTCGAACCGGCTCACGGCCTTACCCATGTCGGTGGAGGAGTTCTCCTCCAGGCCGAGGGACATACGGGCCAGGGTGTCGAATATGACCAGGTGGATGTCATTCTCCACGACGTTGTCCGCAAGCCAGCCCCAGAGATCGGCACCGGCCCCGACTAGCACGGCCTCGGTGATCATGAACAGATCCTCACCCACGTCCAGGTTGTGCTCCTGTTCCCAGGCCTTGACGCGCATGGCCGCGCCGGTGCCACCCTCTCCGGCGATGTAGAGAACGCGGTTGCGCTTGGTGGGCTTGCCCTGCCACGGGACCCCCATGGCGATGGAACAGGCCATGTCCAGCACCACGGCGGATTTACCGGCACCCGGCGGGCCGATCACGGCCGAGAGGGCGCGGTCCTCCACCCAACCCTCCACGATGTACTCCGGCGGCGGGAGGTTGCGCCAGTGGTTGAACGCGGCGAACACGGGCCGGTAGGGCGCGTCATCGTCGGCGTTGTCGTCCGGGTCCTCGGCGTCGTCCGAACTAGGCGTTTCCGAGTCCTTGGCGCCCGGTGTTCTGGGAGTTTCCTCGGCACCGGCGGGATCGGAGAACACTCCGGCGGGGGAGAGGTTGAGGTGGTCAACCTCCACCGGCGGCTCCGAGGCCTTGGGCTTGGTCCGGTCCTTGATCGGCGCGGCCAGCTCGGCGTCCAGCTCCGACGACGGCCGCGCGCCGAGGTCCCGGAGATCGCTCTCCGACATGGCCGACCCGTCCGAGGAGTTCTCACCCTCGGGCGTGATCCCGACCGACTCCATGGCCTTGACGATGTCCCCACCGTGGTGGACCGCGGCGATGAACTGGAGCTTGCTCAAGGTCTTACCGTGAGCGGCCACCCAGTCCGCCAGGCCACCCTCCACGTTGTCACTCCAGATGTGGATGGGCGGGGAGTCGGGATTCATCCGGGGATCGGAACACCCGGAGTTGTGAGCGGTGGCCGACTTGGGGGACGGGTTGTTCCCCGGCCGGGTCCAGATGTCACACGTACAACCGTCCGCGCGTCCGGCGGGAGTCCATCCGGCGGCCTCCAGGATGTCGTCCCATGGGGTGGCCTGGGTCCATGCGGTGATCTCATCCACGTCACCGGAGGCCGCGGCCTTGGCGGCCCTCTCGGCGCGCTCGGCCCTCCGCTGGCCCCGAGCCTCGGCGTTACCGAGGATGTCGGCCAGGAGCCAGTCCGGGATGGCGTGATCGGTCCCGCTCACCCAGTAGGTCCCCTCCTTGCGCTGGCTCGGCGGGATGAGGACATAGGCGTCCTTGATCCTGGCCACCCATTGAGATCCGGCCTCCCCGTAGGTGAGGGTGGACGGGGTCTCCGGCGGGAGCTCCAGGCCCTCGGGGAGCCGGAGGTAGAAGTGGCCACCACCGCGGTGGACCCACTCCCCGGTGTCGGGGTCCTGGACGCCGGGGGAGGACACGGTGGGAGCCACCCACGCCAGGGCCGGATCTCCCGACCGCTCGGCCCAGGTCTGGCGGAACGCGTCCAGCTCGGCCACGGTGTCCACGTCGATGACCACCAGCCGGGACCGGCCGACCTCCATGGCCATGTTGACCGGGGTGTCCGGCTCCCGGTCCTTGCGGTACTTGTCGATCCACCGGCCGAGGTGGGTGGCGTTGTGGGTGGCCATGTGGAGGCCGGTGGGCTTGGGCTCCCCGGCGGCCTCGGCCTCCTTGATCGCCTTGTTCTTGGCCTGGGTGGTCCGGCAATCGGCCGGGACCTTGCCATCGGGGACCACCAGGAACAGGGCCAGACCGGCGTCGGTCTGGAGGGTCTTGGCGTAGGCCTTGAGGGTGGCGTTGTCGGCGTCGGCCCGTGGGGCCGATCCGAGGAGCGCGGTTAGCTTGCTTGATCCGAGCATGTTTCCTCTGTCATCGGGTTGGGGGTAGGGAGTTCTGAGATTAACTCTCCAGACAGAGCGCGGAGATAGTCGCGCGGTTTGCTGGTGAGGTGCCAGTGTCCGCACCGGCATAGGTACGACCGGCACGGGAGCGGGCCAGGGCCGTTACGGGACCCATGCCGCCAGATGGTGGTGAGTGAGGCCTCGGCCTCCCGGCGTGTCTTGAACTTGCGCTTGCCCTTGGACGGGCACGGGAGCGGCTCGGCGTCACTCACCGGACACGCTCCCCGTTCCAGAACGGGCTCTCCTTGACGGCCTCCCATCACCCGGCCCTCCGTCGCTCCGCGCCGAGCTTGCCACCGCTGGAGGAATTGCACGCGGCGCACATCGGCCGGATGTTCCCGCGGACGTACCGGCCACCCTCACAACCGGGTACCGGGTACCGATCTGCGGTCACGGTGTCCACGGTGAGGACGGCCGGACAGGTGGAGCACACCACCACGGTCCCGTCCCCGAACTCGGCCACGAGGTACTCCCGCCGGCGCCGGCGGTCGGCCGAGCTCCCGCGCGCGTTCCGGTTCGTGGTCCCTCGGTAGGTCGGCGCGCTCATCGTGTCCGCCATATGTTTCCGTCAGAGTCCAGGGTGTACTCTCCCCCGCGCAGAACGTAGCGCACAATATCGGCCGCCTGTTCACGAGTGAGCCGGTACCACTCCACCGCGAAACTCACGAGGTCCGGAACGGAGAGAATCACGCCTAACCCGCTAGGGCGGCGGGGGAGGTCCAGGGTTTCCAGCCACCGGCCCAGTCGGTCCGCCGGGTCCTCTTGCATGAACGGGTTAGACATAGAGCCACGTCCGGCCCATGTGGTTGGTGTCGGTCTTGAACACCGGGACCCGGCCGCCGGTCCACCGCTGGAGGAACTCCGGCGGGGTCCGCATGATCTCGGCCACGGCCTCGGCGGCCTCGGTGTCCACCACCAGCTCATCGTGGAGCGCGAGGTGGATGGAGTCACCCAGGCCCGCGCGCTCCAGGCGGACGATGGTGTCTGACAGGACCGAGTACGCCGAGCCCTGGCAGTTGTGGGACAGATACCCGTTAGCCACCAATGTCCGCGTGGAGGTGCCAATGGACATGAGTTCGCGCTCCCCGATCGGAGTCACGCTCACCACGTGCGGGGTGGACTCCATCATCCTCGTGGTGTGCAGCTCCGCACCGTCAAACAGCTCGGTGGCACGGGACATGAAACGGGCTGGACGTAGGGTGCCGATAGTCCGCATCATCCGCGCTAGACCCGATACGCGCGCGTGGTCACACGTTGTCGTGCTGGACGCGGTGCACGGTACATAGCTGTAGGTGAGTCCTAGTCGGTCCATGGCCGCGCGGTATTCGTCCATGACCGATCCGGGATTCTGAGAAAATATCAGGTTAGTGGGTCGGCCGGATGATGTCCTGTTGGTTAGGCATCCCTCCCCGTCATAAAGGCCAGCCAGGTAACCAGCGTCCCGAGATGTGTCCGGCTGCCATGTACCGAGGGATAGGAATTGCATCTCTGGGGTGAGGTCCTTGGCCTCCACCCAACGCAACCGCGGTTGCATGTCGGGCATCCGAATTAGCCACTTGTGATCCTCGGAGCATGTGGTGATCTTCCCGTCCGAGGTCCTTACCTCCACCGATGCCTTGGTCACGAGATCGGCATGGGTTGCCACCGCGTCACGGAAAAACCGTTTGCCCGTTCCGCGGCCACGATGATCCTCTGAGTACTCATCGAAACCAACCAGATGGTCACCGGACTTAACCTCCCGAGCAGGTACGTGCCGGAGATCGGAGGTGAGAATCAAGGTATCGGGTGACACACAAAAGTAGTTGACGGCCTTGTACGCCAAGGTCTGGCCGTTGGCCTTGGGGATCGGCAGGACCCGGCCGTCCGCGGTGATGATGAGGCCGTGGTCCTCACCGATCTGGCGGAGCCGGTCGATGAACCCGCGCGTGGTCGGCATGGCCGAGAACATCCCGGCCTGGAGACGCTGGGCCTCCTCGGTGGAGATCCCGAGCGCGGCGGCCATGGAGTTCCGGCCCTGGCCATACATGGCCGCCAGGAGCAACACCTTGGCCACCTTGCGGGTGACCCCGGCGGCCTCCACGATGGGAGCGTAGAGGTCCCCTCCGGCCTCAAACGGCTCTAGGAATTGCCAGTCCTGGGCACAGTTGGCCATGACCACCGGTTCAATCTGGGACCAGTCCACCGAGGTGAGGCCGGTGTCAGAGACGATGATGGGCCGAGCGTCGCTCGGGAATTGCTGGAGTTCGGGCCAGGAGTAGGCCATCCGGCCGGTGGCCGAGGCCTTGAGAATGCCCACCTGGGGGTGGACGCGGCCGGTCACGCGGACCATGTCCTGGACCTTGGTGAGGTACCCGGTCACCTTGGCCAGCTCGGAGACCTTGCGGACCGCGGCGGCCAGCGGGTGGTCCAGCTTGGGGAGGTCATCCTTGGTGGCGCGGAGTCGGCCGGAGTCGGTACGCGGCCAGTCGGCCGGGAGCTCTCCCTTGGCCTCCAGCCGGGACACCAGGAGGAACCCGAGGTTACCGGCCTCGGGGTCCAGGTCCTCGGCGGCCAGCGCGTCACGGGCCGCGGTGAGCTCTCGGGAGTGGGTCTCCTCATAAGTGGTGAGGTAGTCGGTGTCCACCTGGAGGCCGCGGGCCGACCGGCGGAGCATGATCCGGTTGACCTCCTGTTCACGCTCCATGAGCGCGACGGCACCGGCGGAGTCCACGCCGTAGGCGTCGAACGGATGACCCTCGGCCAACCGGCTCCAGGCTTTGGCCTGGATCTGGGGGAGGAGGCGGAGCGTGGCGACGGTGTCGGCCATGGCCCCGAGCCGGTAGATGGGCTTGTCAATGTCGAACGCTCGGAATCCCTCGGCGGTGGTGAGGCCGTTGGCCTTGAACAACTGGGCCATGGTCACCTCCGCGTCCGGGAATCCCACCAGCTTGGTGGCCAGCGACTCCAGCGACTTGTTGACGATGGGGTCCGGGTAGGCCATGCGGGCGTAGATCACGGTGTCATGGACCTTGGCGATGTCGGCCAGGCTCATGAGTCCGTTCTGGTGGAGCGGGGGAACGTCAAACGCGGCGTTCTGGAGGACCAGGGTCCCGGCGCGCTCCAGGATCTCCCGGACGGCGTCCCGGTCATCGTCGCGCCGGGTCGGGTCCAGGAGGATCGAGACCGTGCCGTTGGGGGTCTCCCACGCTGCGGTGAGGCACTTGAGCGTGAAGGAGTCCGCGCCGAGGCCCATGGTCTCGGTGTCCACGGCGACGACGGCCCCGGCCGGGAGGATGTCCACGGCGTCCCGCGCGGCCTGGCCGGTGGCCAGCCACGCCGAGATATGCGGGTAATACGCTTGGTGATCGGGGACCTCCACGCGGGGGAGCTGGTGGATGTTCGGGGCCAGCCAGCGGTCGGCCGTGACCTTGAAGAACACCGCGGAGAACGGGATCTCCACGGGCGGCTCCTTGCTCCGCTCCACCTCCTCGGCCTGGGTCATCATGTCGCGGAACGGGTTGGGCTTGGTCATGCCGTCCTCTCGGGTTGGTGGTAGGTAGAACAGTTTCTCCGTAACCTTGTCGGAGCTGGCGGCCTTGAGGGACGCCTGGGGAGTGAACTCGGCGGCCAGGAACTCCTCCGGGCCGCTGTATTCGCTCACGTACACGTGCGCGCCACGCGAGGCCCACTCGCGGTACATATCCCACGCCGTGGCGGAGTCGAACTCACCCGTCCGGTATCCTGTCGTCCCGGCATAGGGAGGGTCGCAGTAGATGACGGTGTCTGACAGATCCTCCGGCATGGGCAGATCGAACACCGATCCGGCCCAGAACGTGACGTGTGGGTCAAACATCCCGGCCTTAGCGGATCGGGCCAGACTGTTACCTGTCTGTCTTGCGTAGTTGTCCCCCCGTCCGTTGCGCGCGTAACCTCCCCACTCCTTACCTCCGAACGACGCGCCGAACGCGGCAAACGTCCGTAACGGAGACGGGTCCTCACCCTTGAGCCTCTGGTAATCCTCCTCGGTCACAACGTCCGGCGGCGTCCAACCGTCCTGGATAGCGCGGTACATGTCGATGAGGTCCGTGTGAGCGTCGGCGGCCACGATGGTCTGGAAGTCCCTAGCCACTACGGTGAGAACAGCCCCCCCGCCAACGAACGGCTCCACGTACCGGGTCGCACCGTGGCTCACCAGATGTTCGCGGATTTTCTTGGCAATGCGGGACTTCCCTCCCAGGTATTGCATGGCGTCTCGGCGTCCTCTCGGGTTCTCTCGGTTGTATCGTGCCAGCGCTCACTGGCCTGGGGCCTTGGACAGAACCTCCGTGTGGTGGAGGTAGAGGTGATTGATGAAGATGTCCGGTCCCTCGGCGGGCTTGCGAGCCGGTCCGCGGAACACGTAGATCCCGACCCGCTGGCCCTCGGCCGGTGTCCACTCCATGTAGTCCTGGGGGTTGCGGATCTGGACATCCATGGGCACGGCCACCTGGGAGTGGAACTCCTCATTGGGGAGCCGGAGGCCGTCGTTGAGCCCACCGTGGAACTCATAGAGGTACGTCCTCACGACTCGGACACCTCAAGGGCCAGATCCCGGTAGTAGACGCCGTAGATGTTCCGCACGGTCTCCCCGTCCGGATCCGGCAGTGACCAGGGTGTTGCATGGCCGATCGTCATCGGACGGGCCGTATGTGGTCAGGGTGCACTTGCTCGACGAGCCCGTTGTCCCATCGCACGCGGACGTGCGTGCGGTAGACGCGAGACACCCGGCCCACCAAGTCGATGCTGCTGATGCCACTGATGCCGACATACCGGACGCGTTGGTGCGTGTGGTAGTCGTCGGAAACGTACATCCGTAGTGGTGTCCTCTCGGGATCGGTGGGTTGGTGGGGATGTGGGTGAGGACCCAGGGCCAACCCCATGGCCCTGGGTCCTCGGTATCAGAGCTGGCGTTCCAGCTTGCGGCGGACGGCCGGGAGGCTGGCCACCGGGTGACCCCGAGATCCGAACCTCCAGACCATGGTCTCCCGAACGTCGGCCAACTGGGCCAAGGCCTCGGCCGGTGTGCCGTAGAACGTCGCCGTGGTCTTGGTCAAGGCCTCCATGTAGAAACCGGGCTCCTTGAGGGCCTCCCGGAGCGCGGCCACGTTGCTGGCGGTGAGCGTGGTGACCTTGGTCCGGCGGGTCCGGGTCCACGGGATACCGCGGATCTCGGCGGGGAGCGGGCGGGGCCGGTCGTCGGCGGCGTAGTTGACGGTCATGGTGTGTTCCTCTCGGGTTGGGTTGTCGTTGTGACACCGATAACGATACACCGTGTTGACGGTTGGCGTCAACATAGCGGGGGGCCGACCGGCTCCGCGGTGACCCACTCCCGGAGCAAGGCCTCCCGCGTGTTCGGCGGGTCGCTCCGGTACGCCGAGGCCAGCCAGACCAGACGGTCCCCGCGGATCTCCCAGAGCGCGGCGTGGGCCGGTATCCGGCGGTCCGGCCTCATGGTGTAGGTGATGAGCCGGTGGCCCCGCTCCAGGCCTCGGTTGGTCTCAATCCAGCCATGCTCCACCGCCCGGAGCCGAGCCCTCCTCATGACGTGTGCCTGAACTCGGCAACCTCATCGGTGCCCAGGATCTCCACGCGGGTGCGGCGGTCGAGGACGTACTCCTCCATGGACCCGGAGGTGTCATAGACCGCCGAACAGACGTTGAGCACGGTCTCCCCGGCGGTGTGATAGACCTGGCGGAGTTCGCCGGTGAGCACCGCGTGGACCCGGCCGGAGCCGAGGTCATGGGTCCACCGGATCACGTCCCCGATGTGCTGGCCCGCCAGGTTCATGGCCTGGGTATTCTCGGATCGACGGCTCATCGGACCGTGACCTCCACGCGGTCCACGGCACCGCTCCAGGTGTAGATCCACTCACCGCA
>ERZ869921.1207-NODE-1207-length-11499-cov-5.517739_pt1 | contig 11499 bp, 18 predicted proteins | sample MGYA00579310_ERZ869921 | MGnify/ENA primary metagenome ERZ869921 (study PRJEB32216, sample SAMN09231816) | wastewater metagenome | place: USA: Maryland | collected 2016-06-21 | study: EMG produced TPA metagenomics assembly of the PRJNA472060 data set (Reclaimed...
CATCATTGCCCCGCCGATTCCGGGCACGACAAAGGCCGCCATTCGATATGGGGAAGAGGCCTTAACGCGCGAGATCAACGCAGTTAGAACGACCCTGCCTCAATCCCACAATCGAAATAACCAGTTGAATACCAGCGCATTTGTATTAGGCCAACTCGTTGCAAGTGGTGTCCTTGATGCCTATATGGTCACTGATCAATTACTGGCCGCTGCTATGGCCAATGGATTAACAGAGGGCGAGGCGCGCAAGACGATTGCCAGCGGATTAAAGTCCGGCATTCAACAACCGCGCGACCTAAGTCATGTTGGACAGCGCCAAGCCATTAGCGACATGGTTGCCGATGCGCTGCGCAGAGATCCAGACGATGACAGCGAATTCATCAAGACGCTGGGCAACGGTGAAGAGGGTGAGGCGGTGCAAGTTCAATTGCCACCCAAGCCAGCGCAGCGCCAAACAAGAGAGCCCAAGCCGCCGCCATCGTTGGCCATTGTGGCCGGCGACGAGCTTTATGAGCGCGAATATCCGCCGCGTCAGTTCATCGTTGATGGACTAATAAAGCGCGGGGACTGCGTTCTACTGGCTGGGCGGCCCAAGTCGGGCAAGTCGTGGTTATTGCTGCAGCTGGCCCAGCACATTGACACCGGCATGCCCTTCATTGGCAAGGCGACAACCAAGGCCCCCTTGCTCTATCTTGCGCTTGAAGATGGCGACCGGCGCATCCATGAGCGGCAGCACATCCGCAAATGGAAACCTAAGCAAACAGCGTTTGGCTTTGGCATCATGCCGTTGTCAGGCGATGGCATGGCGCAACTGAGAACCGCCGCGGATCCATTCGAGGTCATCGTGATCGATACGCTACGCGCGGCGTGTGGTGGCGAGATTGACGAAAACGACAATGCGCAAATGGGGCAGATCATGCAGGATCTAGCCAACTTTGCCCACCAATCGCAGAAAACCATCATCGTGACCCATCACACGCGCAAGGGCGAATCAGAAGACACCTTTGATCTAATCCGTGGAGCTGGCGCAATCCGGGCGGCGTATGACGTGGGCTTAGTCATTCAACGCAAGGCCAAAGAAGCTGAGGCCGTTCTACATGTGGAAAGCCGCGACGTTGAGGCCGACGATATGACACTCCATTTCGATGGGGCGACGGGCTGGCGCTACGAGGGGGACGCAAGCAAGATCGAAACCATCAGGGCAGGGCGCAACGTGGTCAAGGCGCTGCGCTTGCTCGATAAGCCCGCCAAAACTGAGGAGGTGGCAGAGCAATTGAACATTAGCAAAGAGGCCGCGCGCCAACAGCTAGTCAAGGCGCATAGCGAGGGCCTTGTCCTACGCGAACAAGAGCAAGGAGGGGAGAAAACCAAGAAATCCGACGTTTGGAGCTTATCGCCGGACGGCCTACGAGTGGCTAGCCAAAAGTAAGTTGTTTTTCTTGGTTTCCTTGGTTTTCCTAGGAATGAGGGGATGAAAACCAAGGAAACCAAGAAAAACAAGTAAAACCAAGGGGCGTTTTTATGACGAAAACCGAAGCAATCAAGAGGATCCGTAGCGAAATCAAGCAACTGGCCGCCGCCGCAGCGAGCGAGTGCCTAACCATGCGGCGTGGCAAGTCGGACGACAGCGACCGGCATGCCTTAGAAGAGTTTGACACGATGGCCAACAGCTTGGCGGCCCCGGCGCTGGCTGCGCTCGATGCGCTGCAGGGTGGGGCACCGAGGAAGAAAAGCCGACAAATGACGACAACGGAGGGCAAAGGGGCGACCGTTTCGCCCCTTTAAACGGTGACGTATGACAACATTGATTTTTAACAACGAATTGGTGCCGCGCGGCGATGGGCGATTCAAGCCCGGCGGGCCGGGCGGGCCGGGGCGACCCAGCCGCGTGAAAGAATTAGCAAAGCTGGCCATCGTCCAAGAGATTGTGACCGACACAGAGTGGCGGGCGCTGGTCCAAGCTGCGCTCGACGACGCTGTAAACGGCGAGGATGGCGCAACGCGCGACCGTGGCCGCCGCTTTCTGGCTGACTACCTACTTGGGCGGCCTACGACGCGCGTGGCGCTGGGCATCGATGACGGGCCGCGCGACGACCAACCCGACCTAAGCAATCTGACAGATGACGAATTGCGAGCAATCGCACTTAATGAGCCTAGAATTAGCTAATCAAATGACGACCGTTAATGGCACTTATCAGACATTGATTAGCTAATCAGATGAGGATAACTAATAACATGACAGAGCAACTAAAAGCCGCAATCGCGGCATACCGAACGGCAAACGCCGAGACGACCCGCCTACGTGACTTGAAGGTGACCAAAGAAGTCGAGCTGAGCGCAGCGCGTGAGGCCCATCAGAAGCTAAGCGCGGGCATGGGTGAGCGCATTCTGCAAGCCACCTTGGCGGGCAAGGCGACCCAAGAAAAGGCCATCGTGGCCGAGGTTGCCCAAGGCGCGACAGCGCTGCAGGCCTTAGAGCAATTGTTGACCGCGCTCGATGTCCGCATCGCTGCAGCGGTGCAAGCTGAGCGCGACGCTTGGGCGGACTGCTTTATGGCACAGGCCGCCGCCGAGCGAATTGAGGCCGATGAAATCGAGGCAAAGGTCAAACCCTTACTGGATCAGATCGAAGCAATCGATGGAGTGATTTATGCCCCGCGAACAGTGCCTGCCGGTGTGCGTAATGACATTGCAATCCCGACGATTGCAGGGCGATTAGATGGCCGTATCGGGTGGTTGCGTCACGACGCTGACGAGCTGGAAGAGCTGACCCCCTACGCGCGGCGTGGTGGCGGTTTCCCCGGCAACCTATACGACGGCAAACCTTTGGCAACAATTCCTAACTTTTTGGAGGATCCCGAATGATTAGCGATGCCACATTTCAACAATTCGTTGAAGACATTTTCCATGACCCGGTCGATCATCCCTAAAAGCTTATGCGGCAATTGTGCCGACAACTTTGTTTATCCCTTGGTATGGCGTTAGGTAGCCACCAAGGCAGGAGGAAATCAGAATGGCAGACTTTTTGACAGTTCTAAGCGTGATTAGCGAGGCGGGCGGCGACCGCGATGCATTCGCCAAGGCATACCAAGCGCGATTGGCCAAGGGTAATGCCCAGCCAGAAGGTGTCGGGGTGGATCCCCAGACATTTGCGAGCGTGATGAAAGAATCGGGCGGCGACCGCGACGCATTCATCGCGGCATATTCAAAGCGTTTGGCCAAGGGCAATGCCCAGCCAGCGCCCAGCGAGCCGACACCGACCCGCAAGGGCGACAGCTCTACCCGCGCGTTGGCACGCATCATCGTTGAGGCTGAGCGCGTTGAAGATCAAGAGCGGCAAGATGCCGACCTAATCCGGCGTTTGGCTGCGCTCGACATCGCAAGGGCCAATGCAAAGACGCGAACGATTACGGAGAAGGGTTACACCAACCCTTACACCTATCAATCGTCACTTAATGAACCAAGGAAGGCGACCCGCAATGGGAATACCGAACTACGCGAAAGCATCGGCGGCAATCTTGGCCGCATCGTTGGGCGGAGGGAATAAGGCAGGCTAAGCATGGGCAGCAAGCGCAAACTTAAACCGCGTCCGACATTCGACCAATTCATGGATGAAGTTTGGCGGATCCAAAAAGCGATTCCGCCAACAATCGAGCAAGACAATGATGCGATCCGCGAAACGGCGCGCTTGCTGCCCTATGTTGCCATTGCATGCAGGCGGGTTTATCTACCCACTTGCATGGATGGCTTTTGGATTGACCGGATTATCGACTTCGAGCGCATCATGCAGGCCATAGACACCCAGCAACGCTGGCCAAAGACTGTTGCATTGTCGCCCAAGGCGTTTGTCGAAAAGCCGTCTTGGCTATATGTTGCACTGTCATACACTGCGCTTGAATCGCGCGGTGTTTTGTGACGCAGTGCGTCGCTCTGTCATAGTTTGCCCGGTGTGGACATCAACGCACCGGGCGCTTTTGTTTTAGAATACGAACACGGTGTTTCTCGGTTAAAGCCCGAGAAAAAAGGCCACCTTTTCTTCCAAGGTGGCCTTTTTTGTTGCCTATCTACCAATGATCTTGGCGACGATGTCGGCGCTTGCGTCTGCGACCGGTGGCCGTTTTTGATTGGCTTCGAGCGCGTCTAAGATGTCATCGACAAGCGCCAGCCATAGCGGGTGGTTATAAAGCAACTTATTTGCCTCTTCCTCTGTTTGCACCCACATCGGCGGACCCGATGGCTCGGGATCCTTGGCCGAGACGGGCAACGGAAAGAGAGACGCAGGGGCGAAATAAACGGTGTTTTGCTTTTTCATGGCATCAAGACACTACGTTAGCTAATGCCATGTGTCAAGGATTGATTAGCTAAAAACACTTGTATTATCATGTCCGATATGGTATATTATCAGCCATTGAAGCGGATTGATTAGCTAAAAACACTTGTATTGTCATGTCCGATATGGTATATTATCAGCCATTGAAGCGGATTGATTAGCTAATTTAGTGAGGCAAACCATGACCATGACAGTGATTACCCCGACCGATACAGCACTGGCCCCATTTACCCCAAGCGACCGCGCCCAGCGCATCCGGCGCTATGTTGACGCTGGCAAGTCCGATGCAACCAAGCGGGCCTATTCGATTGCATGGCGGGCGTTTGAGGCGTTTTGTGCTGAGCATGGCTATGTGCCCCACCCTGCCCAACCCGAGGCCGTTGTTGACTACCTAACGACACTGGCTGACACTGGCGCGAGCGTTTCGAAGATTGGCCAACATCGGGCCGCAATTCGCTTTTACCACCGTGGGCAGGCCAACCCATGTGCCGATGACCGCGTCGAAGAGACGATGAAGGGAATCACCCGCAAGGTGGGCACGATGTCAAAGCCCAAGGCCGCACTATCGCCTGATGAGCTGCGTAAGCTGGTCGCCACCCTGCCCGATGATTTACGCTGCAAGCGCGACCGCGCCCTATTGCTGATGGGCTGGGCCGGGGCGTTTCGCCGGTCTGAGCTGGTCGCCTTGACCGTGGCCGATATCGACACGCGCGGGGATAAGCTGACCATTACCCTACGACGCAGCAAGACCGACCAAGAGGGGCAAGGCCTGTATAAATCACTCCCCTCGATGGAGGATGCGACCATTTGCCCGGTGGCCGCTTATCGCGCGTGGCTTGATGCCGCTGGCATCAATAGCGGCGTAGTGTTTCGATCCATCGATCGATGGGGGCATGCCCATGAGGGGCAAATGGATGGCCGCGAGGTTGCCCGCATCGTCAAGAGCGCATGTAAGCGAGCTGGCATCGATGAGCGGCGATTCGCTGGCCACAGCCTACGCAGCGGCTTTGTTACAGCTGCAACTTTGGCCGGTGCCAATGACAGTGACATCATGGAACAGACCAACCACAAGAGTAGCGCCACCCTACGACGATATAAGCAGATGGCAGGCCTTGGTGCCCAGCGGGCCGTTTTCGCGGCGTTTGGCGCGGCAAAGTGAAGGCAATACCCAAAGGCAATACCCTTGGGTAATGGTCCACAACTAATCCAGAATGGGACTATGTAAGGTTTCACAATTTATGGAGAAATGAAACCAAAGCCCACTTACACTTCTAGTCAAGTTGTGTAAGTGGGCTTTTTGTTGCCTTAGCTAAGGCCGCTTGACCCGTTACGGTGGCTTGTCTAAACTGCGAACGTGCAAACCATAGCGATAGCCAACCAAAAGGGCGGCACCGGCAAGACAGCGACCACCCAAGCGCTGGGCGACCTACTGAGCGTTGGCCGCCGCGTGTTATAGGTGGACTGCGACCCACAATCGAGCTTGACCGCTGCATGTGGCATCCGTGACACCGAGGGGCAGAGCTTGGCCGATGTAATCGGCACAACGGTGCCCGGCACCAAGACGCTGGCCAGCATCGCGCGGGCAATCTCTCCCACCCTATCCCTGATTCCCTCAGACATCGCTTTGGCCGGGTGCGAGCTGGGCTTAACAACCCGTCTAGGGCGCGAGAGCGTGCTGCAGAAGGCCTTGCAAACGGTGGCCGGGCTGTATGACCTCGTAATCATCGATTGTGGGCCATCCTTGGGCCTTCTGAGTATCAACGCATTGGCGGCAAGCGATGGCGTTCTGATCCCAACCCAGCCACAAATCACAGACGTCCGGGCCACCCGCCTATTTCTTCAGAGCGTGGCTAATGTAAAAGCCGCACTTAACCCAGCGCTCGAAGTCGTTGGCGTGTTGCCGACGTTCTATGATGGCCGATACACCCACCATCAAGAGGCCTTGGCGGCGATGCGTGACGCTGGCTTTCCCCTGTTGCCCTTACAGATTGGCCGTAGCGTCAAGGTTGCCGAGGCCGCAGGCGCTGGGCAGCCAGTCACGAAATACGACCCTAGCAACCCACAAGCCGCCGCCTTTCAGGCCGTGGCCAACCTGATAGACCAATGGCTAAGAAATCGACCATAAACCGCGACGAAATCGCGCCCATAAATACCAACCCATTCGCGCCCACCACCCCACCGGCAACCGAGGGCGACGACCGGCGAAAGGTGGCCCCACAAGACAAAGTAAGGGCCGTAAGTGTGGCACTGACTGATGCCGAATACCAAGCGTTTGACCGCATCGCATCAGAAACAACCCCGCTGCAGGCCACCAGAATGGCCGTGATGAATTACGCCCTACGACACTTCATCCGTGAATATCGAGCGGGGCGAATCAAGATGGAGACATTCGCCGAACATGGCCGCGTGAGGATCCGCGAATAGGGCAAAAAGTATTAGCTAATACAGCTTGACAAACGCGTTACGTTTAGAGTAACATCGGCAATGTCGTTGGGCGCGGTGCTGGAAACACCGACACCCAACTAATCCAGCAAGGTTGTGTGGCAACCAAGCGGACTGATGGCATTGTAACTAAGGCCCCAGCCGTTTGGCGTGGGGCTTTTCTCATTCCCCACCCAAGCAACTTTGCATCTTTACCCAAAGAGGTGCGAAGTGACCCGAACGAACCAAACCAAGACGACAACCCCCACCCTCATCGCCGATTGCACATGCAAGCCCAAGGCCGCGCCCAGCGGCAAAGCATGGCAGAAAGTCGGCAAGGCATCTAAGGCGAAGGCCCCAACCCAAGCGCCAGAGCCATTGTTTAAGCGCTACGAATTCAAAGACCTGCCCGGCGTGGCGCTCATTGTGCCGGATTTGACCGCCCCGTGTGACTTGATCCACATTGCATCGTCGGTAGCAGAACAGATTAGCCACATGACGCTAAATGGCATGGTGCGCACCTTGCTTGCTATGCACGATGTGGACATGGTTGCGATGAACAGGAAGATCGCCAAGCTGACCAAGGAGGCACAACAACGATGAATAGCCGTGTCAATTGGTCTTCACGGACCGGAGGCAAGCGATGGTAGCGCCCATCCTTGCCATCGTCGGCGCGCTTGTTCTGTTGGCGAATTCGAATAAGGCCACCCCTGTTAAATGGGTGGCCTTGCTTGCTATCTGCCTCCTGTTGTTGGCTGGGTGCGTTATGCCAAACCGCGAAAGCCCGAACAGTCTACGGGCGCGGATGCTGGGCACATCGCAACCCATCGGCGCGACCGCCATCCCATCGGTTGAGACACCTACCCCAGCCCAGCCAACCAAGGCAGCGACACCCCCGCCACCAATGGGGGGCGCGTTGGCTGACGCGTCAGTGATCGACGTAAACGGGGCCGACCCTTACGAAGTAGCGCAGGCCTTGGCGCTGGCCGTGGGCGGCGTGATTGGCTTTTATCTATTCGCGATTGGCGCTCATTGGCTAATTACACGAAGGGGGGCGCATGGCCGAACAAGCCGAACCGCTACTTAGGCCACAAGAGCAAGAGGCATTGAATGAGACGCGGGCCATGTTGCAAGCCATCCGGCGCGATCTTATCCGCTTCATTGTTCGCTTACTACCTGCAATCATCCGCATGACGTGTGTCAGCGTTGCGGGCGCGGGCCTTGTGTTTGGCACCATGGACGCGTGGAAGGCCTTTGGTAGCGATGGCGCGGCGTTAATTCCTGCCCTACTGTTGGGCATCATCCCCCTGTTATTTGCATTCGTGAACGGCGTGAGGTGGGGCGGCATGCTGGCAAGTGGCGCATTTAGCTACGCGACCGCGCAAGGCCTAAATGCACTGCCCTTCCCTTTCGCTCAAATGTTGATCTTGATTGTGTTGGCCGCGCTGGTTGTCTCAGAAATGGCGCGGCGTGGCCAACCCGAAGAAATGGAGCAAAGCTCAAATGAACCCAAAGCATAACGGGCATGGATTGCCCTTTGAGATTTTGAAGTGGAGCCTGTTGATTTATACGGGCTATCGCAGCCTTGATATCTTGATGACGACCGCACCAAGCGACAACCTAATCTCGGTGATTCCCGGACTGTTGGGCCTTGATGTCGGCGTGTTGGTCTGGTCTCACCTGTATGAGAAAAAGGCCGAGGGCAACCAAGCCACCTTGGCCGCGCTGATGACCGTCTGCGACATCATCGGTGTGGGGCTGTCGCTGTTGGCGGATTCCCTTATGCACAGCGGGCAAGCCGCGACCTACAAAGACTTTATCGGCGTTGTGTCTGTTTGGGCCGTGGGCATCATCATCTTTCTGAATTTTGTTGCGGGCGTGATCTATCCGATGTTGTCGCCTGCAGCTGAGCGAGCGCGGAAAGAGAAAGAGTTAAACGCGGCCTACGAGTTGAAGCGCAAAGAGGCTGAGCATGATTTGGCGCTAGCCCAACTTGATTTGGCCAATGCCCGAACAAACAGCGCAGCGCGTGACCTTCGATTGAAGGCCACCGGGCTGTTGTTTGCTGGCAACCCTGACGCATCGCCCACCCCCACCCAAGCCCCGGCAATAGGGATGGCAAAAGGAATGGGCGGACCATTGGCCGACATCCCCACAGAGGACGAAATCCGGCGCGTCATGGAACACATGAAACAAACCGGAGGGGGCGACCCAAAATAAGCAGCGGGGCCGCGGTGGGCGATGGTCAGTCGCCCCCCGGCGACCACCCCGCAGACGATTCCCCCCAATCTGCACAGGAGGGCCGAAACGAGGCCTTTGGCGACGTTGCCGCTATCCCAACCCTTGAAACACCCCAAACGGGGCATGCTGACGCGTCAGTTGGGCCTTTTTCGGGCATATCCGAATCGACCGACACCCCACAACCGTCAGACTTTGACCTCGGGGCGGCGAGATACCTAAGCGCGGGGCATGGCCGTTTTAGGCTGGCCATTGGGAGTGGACATAGCCGCGAATGGATAGGCGAATCCGTTTCGTCAGTCAGTCAGTCAGTTATGGAGCGTAACAAAAATGAGTCAGTCAAACAAAACCAACAAAAACAGCGCGTCAGAGCGCATAGGGGCAGTAGTGCTTAACGGAATGCTTAGGCAATTGAATGCTGAGGGCGTGGCGTGGTCCGCCGAGGCCATCGGGCCGGATGGGGGGCTGATTATCAAAATCCCATCGTTCGACATAACAACCGGCGAGGATGGCAAAAAGCGAATCGTGGAGCGTGGGCAATGACAACCAAGACCAAAAAACCCATCGAGGCACCCCGCAAAGCAGCACCCAGCGACACGCCAATCAGCCGGGCCGCCCTGATCGATGAAGCGACCCTGCTACGGGCCGCCAAGATGTTGCCGGCGCTTGACCGTGTCGCCATTGTGGCCGCTGGCAAGCTGATGGACATGGCCAAGACTGAGGCACCGGGGCACGTTATCAGGGCGCTGGCAAAGGAGCTGCGCAACACTCCCGCGCTGCGTGATGATGCCGCTGTCATGGGCATGATCTTGCGAGGCGTGGCCGAGGCATTCGACGGGGCAGGGCAGGGGGGCAAAGAATGAAACGGACAAAGCGGCGTATGCGCTGGGCCGTTGCCCATGCTTGCACCTGCCAGCAATGTGGGGTGCCGTTTCGAAGCATCAAGAAAGGGGCGCGGTATTGCTCGACGCGGTGCCGAGTGGCCAGCCATCGAGCGCGGGCGGCGATCTTGGCCCAGCAGGCCGACCCTTGCACAGTAGGGCAGGGTGGGTAAGATAGCGTCCGTTAAGAGACTTTATCAGCCATTGACCATGATTAAGGGCATGTGTGACACGCTAAAAGCGAAAACAGTTAAAGCCATTGCGTTAGCTAGCGCAACGTGTAACACATGTGGTATATTCCGCTTACAGCTTGACCCGGTCAATCGTCTGAGCGTCGCAAAGACAATTCAACCAGACCAGTCGTTTAAAAAAGATTCAACAGAACGCGGCTGTCATCTGATGCAAAACATGCATTCGATGACAGCCGCTTTTTCTTTTCCGGTTTGACTTATGGCAATAACACAAGTGGACCAACCCAAGGCGCGTGATTGCGACGTAGTTGCAATTCGCATCGCGCCCGCTTTGATGCCCGCCATCAGGGCCGCCGCCAAGGCTGACGGATATGTCAGCAAGGGCGGGCGACCACTGCCCGGCAAGTGGCTCGAAGCAAAGACGGCAAAACTACTCCGGCAGGCTGTCAAAAGCCAACCGGGCTGAAAAATGCGAAACGACACCTTTGGCGAGGTGCCGTTTCAATTGCTGAACTTGTGATGCGGTATTCACGAGTTTAGCACATTGGATTAAAAGAATGTGTGAAGCTCAGAAAGAATCCCCAGCATGGATGGCAATCCGAGGCCTTTCGCCTCGGATAAGGACCCTTCTACACGAAGGCGACATCAGGCACGCGGCAAGCGTGTCCATTGTCAAATATCACCTTTCTGACAAGTATTGGCGGCGTGTCCATCTGACCGCCGAAGATCGGCGCTTGGTCATGGCCGCCCATCTCGACGGGGCGCGTGGCGCTGTTATTGCCGCCGCGATCCGCTTGTCATCGAAAGACATACCCGTCCGAGTATTGCCCCTGCCAGTTGAATGGTGGTTTGTTGTTAGCCGTGTTGACTCCATTTTCGCCCCGGAGCCAACCCAATGACCGTTTTACTACCAGTAGCAGCGCGCGCATACGCAGAGAGTGGGTGGGCCGTGTTTCGACTTTCCCCGCGCACCAAGATACCCTTGGCAAAAACAAACGGTTTCTTTGATGCCACAACCGACACCAAGCAGGTAGAGCAATGGTGGGCCGCTAAGCCAGCTTGCAACATTGGCATAAGGACCGGTGAAGCATCAAACATCTGCGTGATCGACATCGACGGTGAAGAGGGCGAAGCAGAGTGGACAGCCATCCGAGGCGATAACCCCGAGCCGGGCACATTAACCAATCGAACGGGCAGCGGTGGCCGCCATTTGATTTTTAGACACCCCGGCACCAAGATCGGGAATCAGAACCTAAGCCCAAGGATCAATGTGCGGGCCGATGGTGGATACATCGTGGCCCCGCCATCCGTCCACCCCAACGGCAAGGCTTATGAGTGGGCCAACCCTGACGCAGAAATCGAGCCGTTGCCAGAATGGTTGCTAATGGCGCTCGATGCGCGAGGCAATAAACCAGCAAAAACGGCGCCACCGATCGAC
>ERZ869921.1208-NODE-1208-length-11497-cov-36.751180_pt1 | contig 11497 bp, 13 predicted proteins | sample MGYA00579310_ERZ869921 | MGnify/ENA primary metagenome ERZ869921 (study PRJEB32216, sample SAMN09231816) | wastewater metagenome | place: USA: Maryland | collected 2016-06-21 | study: EMG produced TPA metagenomics assembly of the PRJNA472060 data set (Reclaimed...
TTCTTGCTGGAATCAGTCAGCCCGTTAAGGTCGCTTGATGCGCTTTTGGCCTGAGTCGAATCAACCTTGAGTACAAGCGAAGCGTATTCTGTCATTACCTGTTCCTCGCGTGTGCCTCATCAAGTCGGCGTAAACAATCAACCTCTACTGGCGTTAGCTGCTCGCCGGTCATTTCAACGTAGGCGCGAATCTCTGAATATGACACGCTGCCTGCATTCTTCAGGCCTACAAACAAGCGCCACAAATACTCGGAGCCATCTGGCGCTTTAGGCGCATTCTGCAACTCCTTGGGAATCCTACCTAGTGAGCGCGCAACCTGATCGAGCGATTCTCTACGGCTGATCTTCTGCCCTTTCGGTACGCCATCAAGCCAGAACTGGTGATTAGCGTACTCGATCAGGCCAGCGATCAGCCCTTCATAAAATTTCTGCGCTTGGTAAAAAAATCATCCACCTGAGCGCGGATAGCCGGACTGTCGGTGTACAGCTTGCGAGCCAGTGCAGGCGAGAACTCTTCATCAAGCCCACGCCAGCCAGCAGTGATTGCAACAGTCAGATCAAGCGACAACTCGTCGGCATCGCTGCCTTTTTCCAGTCGCTTGCGGTTGAACTCAAGCGAGGCATTGCGGAACGTCTTGGAGTCCACGCCCTTGATGCGGATATAAACATCCGTCGCCTCGCCAGTGGCCGGATGCATCACACGCATTTCCGCGCCTTCTTCATGTGCGCCAGCGGTCATCAGGTCATCAAGTTTCATAGTCGCTCCACGTTATAGGGTGGCCGTCCTTGGCCTGTCGGGTAAGTCTTAAACAGGGTTGCGAGTAATCACGATGTTGGAAGCGTCAACACTGTCATAGATTGCTTGGAAGTCCATGCTGACAGTGACAGAGCCTTCACCAGAAACATCAGGCTGGCCGCTGTTGTATTTCAGCTTGGGGATTTCAATCTGGAACGTGTTTCCGTCCGGGTCGGTCATCGTAATATCAAGCGACGATTCCGTTTCGTTCTGAAACTTAGTTAGCATCGCCTGATCTTCAAGATAGACCGTGATGCTTCCGGTCACGTTGCAACGGCCAATCGAAGGACGGAGCGTCGTACTGGAACCGACAACAAACTGCGGCTCGATACCGTTTTCCAGCGTCACTTCCATTTCAGTGACAAGCGCGATAGGCGAACCGCCTTCGTTAATGGTTGCCGTGAAGCTATCGAACTGGCAGGTATCAGTCAGCGTGGAATACGTTGACGACGCGATGGCCGTCTGTGCAATGGACTGATCCTTGCCAATGAAGCCGAACGACACGCCAATCATGCTGTTAGGCGCGATGCTGATCGACATCGTGTTCACTTCACACCCGGTATACCGCATGAACTGCGTGATATCCTGGAATGTGCGCTCAATCGTAAACGAGCGACGGGTCGTGCCAGCCTTGAGAACGTCCGTTGACCATGTTCCGCACAGCGCAGCTTCGATCAGCGAATCATATTCGCCGTATACCAGTTCGCCTTCAATGTCGCCGCCGACTGACTTGTTGCCATGGCGGAAGCAAGTGATCTGTCGGTCGCCGCGAATTTCTTCGGACTCTACAGCGTCCTTCGACAAGCCGATGTTGCAGGAATTGTGCCGCAGCGTGGTGAATGCTGGTGTGGTAGGCGTAGTGCCATATGTTACTTCAGCGATTGCAGCGAGACGGTGCCGGCTGCCGGATGCGATTGCCATTGTATTACCCCTCAGTCGGCACAGTTGCCGGGTTGATTATACCTTATTTTTCTGCACAGCAGAATTGATCATGGACTCAATGCGGGTGAAGTTGCCACGCACCATTGCGTAGGGAGCAGACTGGTTAGACCAGCCTAGCTCAAGCCGATAGATGTAAGGCAGATTGTTAGCGATGTAAGTCACTGAGCCAGCGCCGCCTGCATTCTGTGTTAGCTCTGACAGTGAGCCTGATTCGCCATTGCGGTCTAGCTCACTAGTCGCCGCTGTACCTGTAGTCGTCTGCCAGTTTCCACGGGCGCGCCCTTCATCCACTGGCGTCCCACGGATAATTGCGCTGCCCAACTCAATAGTCACCATGCGCACTGTCTTGTCGAGCGACTCGCCTGCCTTGTTAGCAAATGCTGCTATGTCTGCCGAAAAACTCACGTCACGCTCCTAGCAACATGGGCATACCAGCCGATGCTGATAATAGTGCGCAACCATCCGTCCTCATTGCGTGGCCCGTCGATCCTGGTTCCGGTGAACACGACGCAAGTGGAGTTGATTGTCTCGGAGTCACCTCGCTGAAAGGCTGTAGCAATATCGTCCGCCTTCCGCATGGCTGTGCCTATTCCGATGTTCGTCGGGCACATCACGTCAACCTGCATTATGCCAGACAGACGGTCTAGTCCGTTTCCGCCAAGCGATGCCGGGTCATTGTCGGCAGGAATGAACCAGACTCGCGCATGATGCTGCCCGGCTGTAGGTGTCTCATCCTTGTTTGGCCAGTAGGTAGGCATATTGAAATTGCCAGCCTGATAGTGCGTTGCAAGCGCAGAGTAGATGTCTGCCCACTTCATTTGCGCACCTGCACACGATAGGCGACCGGCGTACCGGCAGGGTTTATAGGCTCGATGGCTACGATAGCCCACGAATCACTAATATCTTTCGACAGTGTATTCCCGCAAATGTCAGTGGCACCAGATGGTAATGGGTAGAGCATCTGTGCTAAATCAGTGACCAGTGAGGCGGACATTGTTTTGCCAGCGTGTTCTGCTGGCGATCCGGAGTCCTCGTTAAGAGAGAGAAAAGCAATGCAATCGACCGAAGTGCTGTACGTGTCGTTGGAGAGCACAACAATACCCGTTGCTGTCTCAACCTCGAACGTCCCTGTAGCGCTATCCATGCGAACAGCGATACGACCTGCGCGTGGCAATAAAATATCAAAACCGCCCCCCGCAACATGTCCTGTTGAGTTTGAGATTCTCAATGCCGTCCGCTGCGTCAATTCTGCGTCAACGCTAGACAGCACTTCTACCTCTACCACTATTGAGAATGTTGTTGCATTGACTAGCTGTATGGACGCATCGCAGATTCTATCTTCGTTGACTGTCGCCCCAGAAAAATCAGGCATCTCGTAGTCGAACTCAAAAACCTTCACGCCTGAATCAAATCTAACTGTTTTGTATCCGCTCGGTATCGCTGTCGGGAATGCAATAAGGAGTTTGTCTGCGACAAGCCCGCCTGTAAGCGTCATCGCCCCAGTCTGGTCGCCGTCGCTCATCGCTGGCTTGCCCAATGACGGGTCAACAGCCTCGATCTCTGCCAGCGTTGCATCCAGTGGATACGCGCAAGATACAACCGGAGGCCCAACCATAAGCCTATCGCTCATCATCGGCTCAAACGATGCGTCTATTACTATGAATTTGTCACCAACTTGAACGCGAGTGCCGTCAATCAATGCTTGATTGATAGGGATTTCCACGCCGACAGTATCGGTCGTTTCAGTTGTGCGGCTCGTATCCATGCCGGTGATCGGATTGAATACAGACGTGACGCGCTCGAATGTGACCGGCCTGCCGAACTCCGTCAGAAGTTCGGTTGCCACGTCCTGCATGTCATCATAGAAAGCCATCAGGCACGAACCGCCATGAGTCCAGAGCGAGGCAGCATTAGCGCAATGATTGCGTCAGATGCGCGGGTTTTCTTCACCTTGCTGGATGTGCCAGACGCATACCGGACAGTGACAGCCCCGGCAACGGTCTTTTCAGTGACCGGGCCGACTACCGGAGTCGGGTTGAATGGATCATCACCCGCATTGATTTCAAGCAGGACAGCGAGTTGCGCGTTGATAACCTGGCGCGGGATCTCGTCATGCCCCCATGCGAAACCTTCAATTACCGCGCTGTAACGTGGCCACGCAAGTGGCTGATCACGACTGACAAGCTCGCCCTTAAACTTGTTGCGGTAGGATTCAAGATAGGAGGCTGCCTTGATGAGAATGGCATCGGTCGCCGTTGAATCAGCGAGCGCTACGCCACGGTCAGAAGCGTATGCGATAGCATCAGCGCGGGAGACATAGGAATTAGCGCCACTAACAATTGCGCCAGTCTCTACTGTCAATGTCATAACGCCCCCGCCGATTAGAGAATGATGAGAAGCGAGGGGCCGAAGCCCCCCGGTTCAGGTAGATCAGCCGAGCAGCAGAGCGGTGTGTTCCGGCTTGATGTTCTTGACGCCCCATGCCAGAGCCACCTCATAGCGCACCTTGCGGTAGCCTGGGTACATCGAAACCTCGAAGGATAGGCCAGTACGCGGGTCGGTGATGGTCATCACATCGATGGCCATGTCGCCTTCTTCCGGACGCTGCGGCATACGGGTCGCCAGCACAATGGCCGAGCGGCTGAACGCCATGTTGCGAGCGGCAGTAGCTACCACAGTAATGTTTCGAGCGGCAGACGACTGAGCCTTGCGGATGCCTGGCGCTGCGATGGTGATGGTGTCACCAGACGCAGGGTTAACGCCAGCGAATGTTACCGAAGTCACGGCGTACTGGTTGGTATCGTTGGCAATGGTGATGATATCACCAGCAGCGACCACGCCAGTACCGGCAGTGGCCAGCGGCAGCACTGTCTGACCTACAGACAGCACGGCAGCAGACGTGGTAGCCGAAGCCATCGCGCCAGCGGTCGGGGTCAGGATCTGGCCAGACTCGCGGATGTCCAACTGTGCGGAACGGGTCAGGATGCCCTGCTCAGCCAGCGACACGGCATCACGGCCAGTCTGAATACCGAAAAGCGTGTGCAGCTTGGCACCGGCTGCCGTATCGACCACAAGTTGCAGGTCGGAACCAGGAGCGCCGTTATCCACCAGGATCTTGCGAGCGTTAGCAGCGCCAGACATGTCGGAGCCGAACGGGGTCGTGGTCGGGGTGCCGATAGCGCGGCTGAAAGTGGCGTGCAGGCCAGAAAGGTCGAGCTCGATGTCGTTAACCAGCGTCCGCATGGCCTGGGCGATCTGGTTGGCACGGATGCCCATGTAGCCGGGGCCGCTGTTCAGGCCAACCTGCTCGTTTCCTTCCCAAGAGAACGGAACAGCCTTCGACTTGCTGATGGTGACGGCTACATTCCCGATGGCCTGGTCAGCAGCGACTGGAACAGACATTGCCGGGGCTGTATCGACCATGGCGTTGCTGGTAGGGGCGATCGGAACGCGCACAGACTGATTGACGGCGGCACGGTTGACGGATGCATCAACAGTAACGGCAGGAATCAGGCCGGTCAGTTCACGGGATACCACGTCGAGCGCGGCATACAGATCAGGTACAAGATTGGTCAGGGTGTTGCTCATGGTTTGTTACCTCAATTGGTGATGGTGCCGCCGGCTTTGAGATGCTCAGTGCGTTGCACCGCATTCATGCCGTCGAATTGCGCACGGGTTATTGCCTTTTTCGCGGCCCCGCCGCCATTGCCACCACCAGAGGCCCCACCCCCGGCTGCCTTACTAGCTGCAATGATCGGCGCAAAGGCCGGATTGGCTGCAAGTTCGGACTTTAGCTCATCAATCGTTAATGCAGACGGCTTGCCGTCTTGACCGATAACAACCGTAACAGGTACGCCGTCACGGATTTCCATGGAAAGACGCGCCTGTACATGTGGTAATAGTACAGCAGCCGAACCCGGTATTGCAAGTTCAGCCGCCAACGTGGTAGCCGCTTGGCCAACTGTCAGCCGCTGAAGCTGCTGCTGATAGCTTTTTTCCTTCTCGCCAAACTCAGAGGTGATCTTGCCGAACTTGTCCTCATAGCTCTTGCGGAGTGACTCAACGTCGCCGTTTTTGGCCATCAGTTCCTGCCGTTCACGTTCAAGCTGTTCGTCTTTCTCTTTCTGGGTACGCTTAAAGCCTTTAAGCTCGTCAAGCAATTCCTGGTTCTTCTTCTTCAGCCCCTCGTCATTCGGCAGGCCATCGACTTTGAGGCGGAACTTGCCGTCCTTCTCTTCGTACAAACCGCGCAACGGCTCATCAATGGTGTCAAGGCTATCGGTTTCAAGTTTTAGCATTACAAGTGCCCTCCGGGCGATTGTGTGACCACAGGTCACGGGATTACAGGCCAGCACGCTCGAACGCTACCGGCTCTAGTTCTTTCATCTGGTCGAGTGTCAGCGGCTCGAATTGCTTGCCGAGTTGCAGCTCTTGGAATCGTTGAGCGGATAATCCGCCGTCACGGAACAACTGCGCACGCATTGGCCCAAGTGCTTCGTCTTGGAATCCTGCCGGCTGAGTCTTGAGCCATTCATAATATGATGTGCCAGCCGATACTGGGCCGTCTGTGTCGCCATTACTGACGCGGGTTGCGCCCTGCCTGAGCGTGTCGCGGATGTACTTGTTTGCGATAACGGGAGCTGTGCTGGATCGGCAGTTATGTGTTACAATGCCGTTCGCATAATAAAACCCGTCTACTGTTTCGAGATTATAGACATGACCGCTAAAACTGCTAAGCACCTTCTCGACAAGCTTGTCGAACTTTACTTGTCCGGCGTCACAATTAAGGATGCTTGCAGCCAAGTCGGAATAACTCAAAGCCCGGCCCTGCGCCATCTCCATAGCATCGGAATCCACGTAAAATCTAAAAGCGACCGCGCCATCGAGTGCATTGACTCTAACGAAGTTATCCGTCTTTTCAATAACGGCGTCGGCGTTGCTGGAATTGCAAAGAGACTTGGAGTAAGCCCTAATCCTATTGAGCGCATCCTCAACGAAAATGGAATCAGTAAGCGGAATCGCTCTGAGCAACAAAAGGCCCGCATGGGCGCATCTAGCCCTGAGCAAATTGCACACCTTACTAAAGCGGCCCATGATGCTGTTAGGGGTAGAAAGGCTAGCGCAAAAGAGCTTGAAAATAGGGCGCTCGCCAGAAGCCGCATTGTGTCGCGCTACGAATCTGAATTGGCCGGAATGCTCTCTGCCAGAGGCGTCACATTCGGGCAGCAAACCGCTATTGGCCCCTACAATTGCGACTTTACTACCGGCTCCGTCGCCGTGGAAGTCTGGGGCGGAGGATGGCATTGGTACGGGCACCACGCGAATGTTTGCGAGGAACGCTTCCGTTACTTGGCTGATCGTGGGTGGACAATTGTTGTCTTGTGCGTCAGCAGAAGTGAGCCGCTGAATGAAGTTTCGGCAGACTATCTCATGAGTGTCATTAAGCAGGCCGGCAGCGATCCAGCCGGTGCTCGTAAGTACTGGATGGTTTGGGGTGCAAGTCAGACTTCTGCCTGCCGAAGTTTTGATAGTGACAACTTCTCCATCAAACCACCTTTTACTTGCTCCCGTAATGTCGCCACAGGATGTTACGAGAGAGTCCCCAACTAAACAGTTGATGTGGATTGGCGGAAGCGGCCCTTTGCCTACTTCAAAGACACGCGAATCCAAAGCGCCACATTGGAGCGTTGTTCTCAAATCTAGGGTGCTAACCCACTCGTACCCAGTGATAATGTCTGCATTCTGCGCCCACATTTCAGAGCGTGCCACTTGGGCAACGTGCTGCACAGAGGTTCTCACAACGGCCTGTGCATTGCGATAGGTGGCATCAATGATGCCGTCCTTGTAGTTGTTCTTTGCCGTCCCGACCACTTCGTTGATTAGCTCACGATTGGTACGGCCTTGAAGGTAGCCAAGCCGGATGGCGTTCTCTACGCTGTCAATCGAGCCAGTAACCCATCCATTGATAAACGGTTCAAGCATCTTAGCCGATTGGCCAGACGTGAGCGGGCGAGACATGGCGGCAGCCAGTACCTGATTAGCAGACGGTACGGTCAACTCTACGCCTTGCATAAGTACGGCATCTAGGGCGCGGGCCTCTGCGCCGGTTGCGTAGTCTGCCAAGCCCTTCAGGTCAGATGTGATCTGCTTGCCTGCGTCGCCGTAAATTGCTTTCAGATCATTACGGATGGCGACAAGCTGAGCCTCCGCACGACTACGGGCCACCGCGGTCAGCTCATCGCTCGCCAGTCGGTCGCGTATAGCCTTCGCGGCAGACTTCAGGAACGACTCAAGCCCCTTGATGTTGCCAGCCTTCAGCCGCTCAAGCATTACCTGCTGCCGAGTGGAAAGGCTGATTAGGGCGGGGGCTGAGTTAGCCAAGGTTTACACCTGCCCCGTCCAATTCCTCGATAATGTCCTCGACTGATTTAGTGCCATCAGCCAAGCCAATACGTTGCATAAACCGGATGGCGTCAGACTTTGGCAGGGTGCCGGACTGCCAAGCATCAACGATAGCAGCCAGAATCTGCGCATCCCACTGGATAACGGACAGGTCATTGCTGAGGCGATACTCGCAAGCGCCAGATCCGCCCATAAACATCTGCGCCCATGCGAGCGCCTGTGTGTAGGCGTCGGACACGTTCTCAGCAGCCAGCGAGACGACAGAGTGCGATACTTCCTGATCGCCTGCCGATTGGGTTGCCGTCTTGACTGCTTCCCCTGGCTGCACAAGTCGAGCACCGAGCATGGCCATCGTGGCCACAAGGTCTGTCAATTCTTTCTGTATGGCGGTATCAGCGGTCACTGTGGCGTAGTTAAATGTTCCGCCTTCTGGCAGCAGGAACGGAGCGCGGGAGCCGACGACAATGCCGTTTTTTTCCAGCCAATCGCGCCAGTCCTCAGTCAGCCCACTGATTACCGGCTGCGGCTGGCCAGCGAAGTACAGAGCATTGTACCAGTCTGCGCCTAGCTGATAGTGTTTTCGATTGACACAGGCCAGATCGAATAGCGGAGCCTGATCTATGCCTGAGTCGTTATTGATCGCACCGACAAACGTGAACGGGATGAAGTTCCACGGCTGGCCATTGGCCTGAAGCGGGAAAGTGTCATCGGCATACCGTTCCCATTCCTTAGTCTTTTCATTCTTGCGCCAGAGCCGGACGACATAAACGCCATCATCAAGCGACAACTCCCGCAATTGCCGGACTGACTTGGTTTCAAAGCCTTCAGTCACGTCAGCCTTTTCAGCCAGGACAACCTTGGAAAGCAGCGACCTTCCGCCAACTCGCTTGTGCTGCCAGTTGATGATCTCGTCTGCGTCGTAATGGCAGATGTTTGCCCGGATAAGGCCGGATTGCATATCGGCAAGCGAGACAGCGCCGTCTGTCTGCGGGAAGTCCACCAGCAAGCCGCATCGGCCAGCGGTAAGCGTATCCTCAAGTGTTTTCTGGCTCTGCTGATAGATTGACAGCCCGTTGCCATCACAATCAGCTTGCATGTAGTCCAGATTAGCCGGAGCGGAGTAGGATGGCGGCTTGCGGAACACAGCGCCGATCAGGCTGGCCCGGGTGCGCCCAACGATATTGACGTACAGGGAACGCTCAAGGTAGCGGGCATAAATATTGGCAATCTCGCCCTTAGTCTCGCCGGTCGAAATAACAGGGTTAGGGAGCAGCTTCTCGCCAGCCCTCTTGACCGCTGACTCGCCATCGCAAAGCGTGTCTACCATCTCCCAATCGGGGAGCGCCTCTTGATAGTCGTCACGCTGGAAATCGACAGACATTAGTACGCCCTCTTTAGGCTTAGGCTCAATGGGGTAGCCGGCTTGACTACTGGCATCTCAAACACAACAGGATATCCGGTCGCGTCGTTCTGGTGATCGAAGCCGCCTGTTTTGTCAGGCTCGCCGTTCTTGTCGTATGCCTGCTGTTCCAGACATGATACAACATCCGGACACATCCGGTCATTAACCCACATCTTACCATTAGTCAACGCAGCGTTAACAGATAGGATGCGGTCTTTCACTCGCGGGTTGCTCGCATTCACTTTTACCGTGAACCCGGATTGTTTCAATAGGCTGATATCAGACTCGGAGGCGTTAACGGTCTTTCGACTGTTACCGCTGGCATCAGGGTAGATGGTCAGCTTGTGGCCTGAGTAACGATCCTTGAGCGTCTGGCACAGTGCCGGCGTGTCATAGATGCCGGTTAGCTGATCGACAGCGTGCCAGCCATTGGGCCGGCGAACGTAAACAGTTGACGCCATCGCTCCGACGTTGAAGTCCTGCCCGATGTAGAGCGGATCATCCGGTCTGATAGTCTCGGTTGAACGGCAGCGGTCACGGTCGTAGGCGTTGTATATCGTTCCTGTGGTCAGGTTAACGAAACGACCCTCAATGTACGCCTCTACCAGTTCGGCAGGGTAGGATTCTCGGAGGCTGTCGATGTAGTCGTCTGGCAGAAACGGGTTGCTGTATGACGGAGCCTGAACCATCCCGTAGGAGTCCGTACGCTTGGCCACCCATCGCTCATGGCAGAATCTAAAGCCTTCAGGGGTTGTGTAGGCTGATGCCTGGTTGAACGGATCAGTTACCCCGACTGGCGTCTGCCGGTTACGGGCAATCAACTGGTTCCAAGCATGGCGGGCATGTTCTTTCTGTAGAGTGTCTAGCTCGTCACAGTGCGCCTTGTACGTCTCATAACCCACGATGCGCTCGGGGTTGTCCAGTGTGCGCAAGATGAAGTCACCGAACCGTGGTGCGCTGGTGTAGATGACGTTCTCTGACTTGTTGTAAGTGTGCTGGATGCCATGCTCTGTCAGCTTGGCCGTGATGCGCGGAGCCGTGATAAGTCGCACGAGGTCATAGGTTGGAGCGTACAGCCCGATGAGTGTGTCGCTCGACTCGCAAGCGTCAATCATCGCTGCGTTAGCCATCGCCTCAGACTTGCCAGCCCCAAAGCCGGCACAGAACAGCCGGTACTTGTGTGGAAGGCTCAGGAATCGCGCTTGTGGCTCAGTCGCCCTGATTTGCAGGGTTCGCACTGATTACCTCGATCTGGATTTTGCCGACTGGCTGATCGCCAATGGTCGTCACTTCTGCCTTAACCTCGGCTGGCAGCAGCTTCGTCCATAGCTTGTAGAACTCGGTTGGCTCAGACTTAGCCCACTCAATCAGTGATTCAGTTCCGCCCATGCCTTCAAAGGCTTCTTGCAAGGCTTCTTTGACAGCTTTGGTTGCTTTATTAGGGACGCCTTTCTGCCGGCCCATTCCGCGATTACCCGCCGGCTTATGTTCCGCACTTTCCCCTACTTTGCGGGATTCTTCTCTCACTTGTCAGCCCCTAGCCTTCAAGATGCCGGCTCAGCCAGCGGTAGTGCGATGATAACACAGTCTCGCGTGCTGTCCCACCTCACCACCTCGCTGCCAGTAGTTTGCTCATTGTATCAGATGGCGGCTCTACCCTGCGTACTGATGCACTATGCGCGGCACGCTTGGCTTTCTCGCTCATCTTCACGCCGAGCACACCTGCCCGGTTTTTTATCCGGCCAGGGGATACTCCCTCGAGATGAGGCATGACGGCACTGGCTCCGCCGTCAGGGTAGTGCAAATAAATAAACCTGTCCTTGTCTGGTGTCCAGAAAATCGGGCTGCTCACTTGCCAGTCTCCTTATAGGCCGCCAAGACTACTCGCACGCCTTGGGCAATGCTGCCGTGACCGGCGATTCTCAGCCGCTCCTTGTCCTCTGGCAGCAGGTTGAT
>ERZ869921.1211-NODE-1211-length-11472-cov-52.295174_pt1 | contig 11472 bp, 13 predicted proteins | sample MGYA00579310_ERZ869921 | MGnify/ENA primary metagenome ERZ869921 (study PRJEB32216, sample SAMN09231816) | wastewater metagenome | place: USA: Maryland | collected 2016-06-21 | study: EMG produced TPA metagenomics assembly of the PRJNA472060 data set (Reclaimed...
CTTCCGATCTATTTCCTTATTTACCCCTGATCAAACTGAGCGCCACGAGTCTGGTTGGAAACTGCCGGATCGCGGCTAGAATATCCCAATGGAAACCAATGAAGCCAAAGCGCAGCTAGTAGGTAAGAGCGAACCGCGGTTACACAGTCCGTTCGCAGCTGATCTTGAATCGCGTGGGCATGAGTTGATGGCTTTAGCAGACATGTTGGGCGAACCGCTTATGCCTTGGCAGGAGTTAGTTGCCAATGAGAGCATGAAACTTAAGTCTGATGGTAGATGGGCTTTCCCACAGGTCGGAATCTTAGTAGCCAGGCAGCAAGGCAAGTCTCACCTAATGCGGTTGCGGATATTGTGGGGCTTAATCAATGGCGAGCCGCTGCAAATCCTCTCAGCTCATAAATTGGCAGTATCGCTCGAACACTTTAATCAGGTTGTCGATACTATCGAGCAGCATGACTTCTTAAGCAGCCAGTTAAAGCGAATACGCCGGACTAATGGTCAAGAGGAAGTGCAGTTTACTAACAATGCGCGCTTTAAGGTAGTTGCTAATAATGCTGCTGGTCGTGGCTATGCCGGGGCTGAGACGATCTACCTAGATGAGTTGCGCGAGCATAAGGATTACGGCGCTTGGGCTGCTATCACCAAGACCCAGTTAGCGGCAAAGAATCCGCAGCTGTATGCGTTCAGTAATGCTGGCGATGCTACTTCAACAGTTCTCAATGAATTGCGAGATCGTGGGCTTGCCACAATTCAAGGTGTTAAAGATTCGCTGCTTTGGCTAGAGTGGTCAGCGCCACCTAATACAAATATCAGTTTAGAGTCTGCTGCTTGGGCAAATCCGGCAATGGGGCGCACAGTTCACCCGGACAATATCCAAGCCACATTTAATGAGCCTGAGCCAATAGTCAGAACTGAAGTAATGTGCCAATGGGTTGATACTTTACAAAGCCCATGGTCACCTAATGCGTGGAATCAATGCGCTGACCCCGATTTAGTGGTCGAGCCTAATGAAGCCGCAACCTATTTAGCGTTTGATGTAACACCGAGACGAAATCAAGCATCGCTAGTAGCTGCTCAGGTTATTGATGGCAAGATTGCTTTAGGTTTAGTCCAAACCTTTGATAGCGATACTGCCCTAGATGATCTGACTATTGCCAATGCTGTGGCTGATTGGGCTAAAGCATACGATGTAACCGAGATTGCCTACTCAAAGAATACCGGGCAAGCAGTAGCAGCCAGATTACTAGCTGCGGGAATCCAAACTACTGCTATTGACGGCAGAGCGTTTGCCATGGCATGCGATCAGATGCTTAGTGCTATGGAACACGGGCGATTACGGCATAAAGATGAAGTGACTTTTAATAAACATATCAGCGCATGTGCGCGAATACCCTTTGCGGAAGGTGGGTGGCTAATTGGGCGGCGTGCCTCTAATGCTAATGTTACTGGTGCTGTTGCTGCTGCAATGGCTATCTCGTTAGCGAGCAAACCAACAAGCGACACGGATATTCAATTCGTTTAGACTTGCATTTTTGCTAAAAGTATGCTACAATGCCCCCCTATGGGGCTACGAGATCAATTTCGACTACTAACAACCGCTGACTTAATTGCAGCTCAGAACGATGCAGATCTAGTAGCCTCTCTTGCCCCAGTTAATACCAGCAATGGGTATTATTTCAATTATGGAAATGTAGCTGCTGTTGATCGCAATACTGCGATGCAAGTTCCGGCTCTTTCACGCGCGCGCAATATCATTTGTGGCACGATCGGCAGCCTTCCGTTAGAAACTCGTTTGCGAGCTGATAACTCCTATGTTCAACCACCGAGGGTAATCAATCAGCCTGATCCACGAGTTGCCGGATCGGGAGTTTATTTTTGGGTAGCAGAGGATTTGCTGTTTTATGGCGTTTCTTATGGCTTAGTTGTTGAAGTATTCCAAGAATTCCCTAATCGCATTAAGTCATGGACTCGCATAGTTCCAACTCGCGTTACAGTTCAATACAACACCGATGCCACCGAAGTTACTGGTTACACAGTTGATGGCAAGCGCGTACCAGATCAAGGTGTTGGTTCGTTAGTCGTATTTTACGGATTAGACGAAGGTATTTTGGCTCGTGGCGGTCGCACTATCCGCACAGCCCACGAATTAGAAAAAGCCGCATACAATTTTGCCCAAGAACCAACCCCATCAATGGCGTTAAAGTCTAATGGCGTTAATTTGCCAGCCGAGCGCATTACCAAACTTCTTGAATCTTGGAAATCTGCTCGCCAATCTCGCTCAACCGCATTTCTAAATGCTGATATTGAGTTGCAACAATTTGGTCATAATCCGCGTGACCTGCAGCTAGTAGAAGCCCGTCAATATCTTGCAGCTGAGATCGCAAGGCTTTGCAATATCCCTGCCTGGTATCTAAATGCCGAGCAAGGCTCAATGACTTACAGCAATGTGACTCAAAGCCGCCGTGACTTAATTGACTTATCTATTAAGCCTATTTTAGTTGCCATTGAACAGCGTTTATCTCAGCCAGACTTTACACCGCAAACTCAGCATGTTCGATTTGATCTAAATGACTTCTTACGCGGCACAGCTGAGGAACGCGCTCGCGTATGGCAAATTCTAAACTCTATTGGCGCATTGAGCGTTGAGGAAATCCGAGAACTAGAGGACTTGGTCTAATGAAAATAACAATCCCAGTATCCGTTGTTGCTGCCGACACCGATTCCCGGACAATATCCGGTCGCATCGTTACTTGGGGCGAAACAGGTAACACCAGCGCTGGTAAAACAGTATTCGCTAAAGACTCAATCGCGCTAAAGCCAGTTAAATTGTTTATCGACCACAACATGGATAAGCCAATCGGCAAAGTGCTTGATTTTGATTCTAACGATGAAGGCATTGACGCGACTTTTAAGATCGCCAATACCCAGCGCGGTAATGATGCGTTAGTTGAGGCCATGGAAGGCTTAAAAGATGGTTTCTCAGTAGGTATTAAACTTACTGAATACGATAACACCGACGAAGGTTTAGTAGTTAAGAATTCGCAGCTAGTAGAAGTTAGCCTGGTTGAAACCCCAGCAATCGATAGCGCAAGAGTTTCTGAGGTAGCCGCTTCAGATGATCCAACACATGAACAGGAAGGGTCAGACATGACCGAAACTCCAGAGCTTCAGACCGAGAACGAAGTTTCGGTCGAAGCCGCTAAAGTTGAAGTGAGCGCAGCTCGGACTTCAGCACCGGTATTCACCGCACCACGCGTTGATACCAATGTATCTGCTGGTCAATTCGTAATGGCACAGATCAAAGCACAGCAGGGCGATACCGATGCCCGTGATCTAGTTGCTGCTTTGCAGGTTGCTACTGTTACCGAAAATACTGGCATGGTTCCACCAAATTACCTACGCGATATCATTGGCGTAATTGACGATTCTCGTCCATTTATCGATTCAATCGAACGCGCACCATTGCCACCATCTGGCATGAAAATCTTTACACCAAAACTTGGCACACAGGCTGGCGTTGCTGTAACTGCTGAAGGTGTTGAATTTGCTTCAGTAGATACTTCAGTAACCTTCCAAGAGGACAATGTTCTAAAATTTGCCGGAGCCGGGATTCTGAATCTCGAGCTCGTGGATAGGTCAGACCCCAGCTTTATTGATCTTTACCTAAGAGAACTCGCCGCATCTTACGCACAAAAGACTGATGCCTATGCTGCTCAGATCGCTTCACAGAACGCAGCCGCTTCAACTGGCACAACCATTTATGGTTCTATTGTTGATGGTATTGCTGATTCTTATGGCGTAATGCGATTCACACCAAACCGACTAATGGTTGCACCAACCGGCGGACAAGACGGCGTTGATTTTGCTGCATTGCTCGGTGCTGTTGCAGATGGTCGCCCATTATTCGCAGCTGCTAATCCAGGCAACGCTGGTGGTTTGATTACTCAAGGTTCAACCGCTGGAACTGTTGCAGGTTTGCAGTTGGTAGTTGATCCAAACTACACCGGTGATGACTTGAACGCTAAGCATGCTTTGGTTTATCCATCTGCTGCAATGCGCTTCCACGAGTCAGGAACTCTACAACTACGAAGCAATATCGTTGCTCATGGTCGCATCGAAGTTGGTATTTACGGTTATGTTGCAGTTGTGAACAAGTATCCAACCGCTTTCCGTAAGTTAGATGTAACCCCTTAATAGTTAATTAGATCGAGGGGCGGGCGTGTTCTCCCGAGCGCTCGCCTCTCACCAAAGGAGTAGATAGTGCCAACAATCATTACAGCGACACAGTTACGCACAGTATTGGGCGTTTCTCAATCGCTTTACAATGATGCCTATCTGAACCAAATTATCGATAGTGCTGAACTTACAGTTCTACCGATGCTGGTTTCTTATCGCCAGCCAATATCGGGGGTCAAACTTGAATCAAATGTGGCTTACTTTTATTACTTAGGCGAGCCTGTATTTAACGAAACCCAAAGCGTAGTTATTTCTGGCGTTGGTTCGCCATTTGACGGAACACGCACAATCACCGCATTAGGCGATGGCTACTTCAATGCCGCAATTACTAATGTTGATATTAAAGAACGCCAAGTTATTCCAAGTGGCAGAGCGACCTTAACGGGCGCAGCTACTTATGTTGGCAATCAGGCAGTAGAGTCTGCAATCTATGTAGTTTCAACCGAGATATTCCAGAGCCGCACAGCTGCGGGTGGTCAGATCGAGGGCGTAGATTTTGCCCCAACCCCTTATCGTATGGGCAAATCCCTTTTAAGCCGTGTATCCGGGCTTCTAGCGCCATATCTCGATGAGGGTGCAATATGCCAATAGCAGACACCCGAAGTGCGCTTAAAACAGCCTTAGCAAGCGTTACAGCCAATGTCTATGACCATGTGCCTGAGACAGTTATTCCACCAGCCGTAGTCGTAGTTCCAGATTCACCTTATGCCGAAATCGAAATGATTAGCAAGGCTACTATTCGCACCAAATTAAATTACACGCTAACGCTATGCGTGGCGTATCACTCCAATGCAGCAGCACTAGACAATTTAGAGCGCCTTTGGATTCAGGTTTTGGGGGTTTTGCCCGCAAATTATGTAGTCGGTGTCTTGGAAAAGCCATCGAATACGCAAGTAGGCGCTAGCGAACTGCTGGTAGCTGATTTTAATGTTTCAACCTACTACACGAATTGAGGATAAGTGGCTACTTATGTAATCACAGGTAGAGATGTAAATCTCTCATTCGCAGGTGGAACTGATATCGATGCCCAGGCTACGAGTGCAGTTCTTACCAAGACCAACGATCGTCAGGTGTATCAAACACTAGACGGCGAAGCAGTTAAGACAACCAATGTCGAAGCAACTTTTGATTTAGAGATGCTTGCCGATTGGGGCAAAGCCAACAGCGTATGCGAAGCGCTATGGGTAGCTGCTGAATCACCAGAGCAAGAAATTGCTATTACCATGACTACCGCAACTGGCGCACAGTTCGTATTCCCAATCTTGCCAGAATATCCAACCGCAGGCGGCGCTGGCGTAGATGCCCAAACAGTTACTTATTCCTTCAAGGTTGCTCGCGGTGAAGTAACCGAAACCTTCAGTTAAGAATAGAGGAAACTAATGGCAACTTATGTAATTACCGGGCGTAATGTCGCTCTTAACATTACTGGCTGGGGAACAACAGCACTAGATGAGCAAACTACTTCAGCAGTATTAACTAAGACAAACGATCGTCAGATTATCCAAACCATTGATGGCGAGCGATACAAAACCACCAATGTTGAAGCAACTCTAGACCTAGAGATGATGGCTGATTGGGGCAAATCAGGTAGCGTATGCGAACTTATCTGGGCTGCTGCTGAAACTGCACCAGATACACCAATCGATGTTGTGCTAACTACAGCAACGAACCACACTTTTGCATTTAAGATATTTCCAGACTTTCCACAAGCTGGTGGTGCTGGTACTGATATGCAGACTGTAACATTCAGCTTTAAGGTCGAAAAGGGTGCAGTAACTGAAACCCTTACTGGCAACGCTTAACAACAACTGATCGGGGGATCAAATGAGACTAGAACTAAATATTACTTACAACAATAACGAGCAAGTGCCAGTTACTATCCAGGCATCTGATTGGCGTAGATGGGAAATCGAAACCAAACAAAAGATGACTAATGCCGAACTGGGTATGAGTGACTTATTGTTCTTGGCTTACACCAGCATTAAGCGCAATAGCGATAAGCCAGTTAAGCCGCTAGATGCGTGGTGCGATGGCGTAGCTGATGTTGAGGTGGTAACAGCAGATGCAAACCCCACCAACGCGGTAGCCTCGGGCGACTAATAGTCGAGTTGGCTATCGCAACCCAGATACCAATGCAGTATTGGACAGATGCAGAGGATATTGCCACAGCAATACAGATACTAGAGGAAAGAAATGGCACAAGATAAGGTCGAGGTATTTTACAGTCCTGCTGACCTAAAACAGATCACGCGCGCTTTTAAGGCGATGTCTGATGAAGCCGTTAAAGAATCTAAAGAAATGGGTTTTGAGTTAGCGCAGTATGCTCTTGGTCAAATCCAAAACAGAGCCAGAACTATTCAAGAAAAAAGAATCGGTGCAACTGGTCGAGACAAAAAATCATCAAAAATAGGTGAGTTTAGTTTTGGCTATCAACGCCGAGAATTTAGCGGTGGTGCAAACACTAGCCGCAACATTGAATCACAACCGCCCTACGGCAACGGCATCTTAGCTGGTGTGGAGTTTGGTTCTTACAGATTAAATAACTTTAGACCTAGAACTCCCAAAGTTGGTAGAGGCAATAAAGGATATTGGATCAATCCAACCCTTCGCGATATTCAACCAGAATTGGTTAATAAATGGGAACGAAGTTTTAACGAGATTTTGGAAAAGGGTTAAAGATGGCTAATAGTAGAATTTACACCCTAAGCATACTTGCCGAAACCGCTCAATTGGTTGCAGGATTAAAGAAGGCCGATGATGCTACTAGAACTGCTGGCGACAAGATTAAAGATGGTTTTAAGGCTGTTGGCACTGCTGCTCTTGCTGCCGGTGCTGCTGTTGGCGCTTTTGCCGTTAAATTGGCTGTTGATGGCGTTAAAGCTGCTATTGAGGACGAAGCCGCCCAAGTCAGGTTGGCAACCGCTCTAAAAAATACAACAGGTGCAACTAACGCCCAGATTGCATCGATTGAGAAGCAGATACTTGCAACTTCACTTGCTACTGGTGTTGCTGATGATCAGTTAAGACCAGCGTTAAGCCGCTTGGCCGTGGCAACTGGCGATACAGTTAAGAGCCAAGAATTATTAAACCTAGCATTAGATATTTCTGCCGCTACTGGTAAAGATGTTGAAACTGTTAGCCAGGCATTAGGCAAAGCCTATGAGGGCAATACAACTAGCTTAGGCCGATTGGGTGTTGGTCTTGGCGCAGCTGATATTAAAGCGCTTGGACTCGAAGGCACAATATCCCAATTAGCAGATACTTTTGGCGGATCAGCCGCAGCACAGGCAGAAACCTTTCAAGGTCGTATGCAGCGGTTACAGGTTGCCATTGACGAGACTAAAGAAGGTATCGGCGCGGCATTGTTGCCTGTTTTGACCGAATTGTTTGGTTATGTAAATACCTACATCGTGCCTATTGTTACTAAACTTGCTGGAAGTTTTGAGAATGGCGCAAATCCAGCCATTGAGCGCTTAAAGACCATCTTTACCGAATTGGTTTTGCCGGCTCTTAAAGAAGTTTGGGAGTTCTTGCAGAATCTATTTGTGCCTATTATCGGCGTGTTTGATGATGCGTTCAAGTTATTAAGCAAAACCATTATTAACAATAAAGATAATTTTGAGCCATTACTTAACCTGCTTAAATCACTTTGGGCATTTATCAAAGACTTCTTAGCGCCAATAGTGGGCGTAACGCTCAAGGCTGCATTTACTATTATTGTTGATGCGATCAACCTGGTTATCAAGGGTATTGGATTTTTAATTAATGCATTACAGCCAGCAATAGATTTAATTAGCAGTTTATTTAACGGCATTAGCCGAGTTGCAGGATTCTTAGGCATAGGTGGCGGTGGCGGTAGTTCAGCGCCAACAATAAATGCGCCTAGCATTAGAGGCTTAGAAACCGCTGGCCGAGTGCCAACACTACCAACAGTTCAAGTAGGTGGCGGCGGCAATAATCGACCAACAGTAGTAAATAATACAGTTAATGTTTCAGGCACAATAGCAGACCCTGAAGGCACAGCTAGGGCAGTTGCTAAGGTAGTAAATGATTCAGTAAGCCGTTCTGGTGGTTTGAGTGTAGGTGGCGGCACTAACCGATATGGATTGTTGTTGGTGACTTGATGCCTTACAACATTGATCCTAAAGTCACTATTAACGGCGTTGAATACAAGGATAAAGCCATTAACGGCATTACCCTAACCAATGGCCGGGAAATCGTAGATGAGCAGCCGCGAGCCGGTTACGCCTCGATTACGCTAGTTACTGCCGATAATGCTTACCCAGTAATTAACATTGATGAAAAAGTAGTGGTTAAGGTAGATGATTCTACTGGCACACCTGTAACACTTTGGACAGGGTGGGTTTCTGATGTTGAGACTTCAATTGTTGCTCATGGCGAAACAGGTTGGCTTAATGAGCAGAAAATTACAGCGGTTGGAACTCTTAGCAAATTAAACAGGCGGCTAGTGGGTTTTAGTGGTTATCCAAAAGAATTCGATGGCGACCGCATTTATGACATTATTTACGAAACCGCTGGCATTACCTGGGCAAACTATTCACCATCTAATCAAAGGTGGTCTCAAGTTGATCCATTATTAACCTGGCAAACTGTAGATTTACTTATTGGAACTATTGATCGACCAGGCGACTTTGAGCTAACGGATTATTCTGCTGGTGCAGCATCGGGTTTAACCCTGGCACAACAAGCGGCAGCTAGTGGTTTAGGCGTATTGTTCGAGAATAATGAAGGCAAGATTTGTTATGACGATTACACCAGTAGAACAGATGATGTATCTATTAATGGTTTTACTACCATAGATGCCGATGCAATACTTGCTACGGGTCTATCTAGCGTATCTCGCGTAAGCGATTTGGCCAATGAAATTGAAGTTACTTACAAAGCGAACGCTACTGAAATTGGCTCAGATACTAATTCGATAGCGCTTTATGGCCTTTATGGCGCAAAAGTAGATACTTTGTTAGAAAAGCAAGTAGATGCTGAGCAGCGTGTTATGTATTACTTAGACACTCGCGCCTTCCCGCGCCGAACACTTAATCAGATTACTTTGGCGCTGCACCTAGACCAAGTAAGCAATACGCTGCGTGATGCTTTGCTGCCAATGCGCGTTAGCAAACCAATCCAAATTAACACCTTGCCAACTTCGATTTATCCCAATGTTTTTGCCGGATTCGTTGAAGGATTTACTTGGACTATTAACCGAAATGAGTTATTCTTAACTCTTAATGTAAGTGAATATGGTTTTAGCCAGTTAGAAATGAACTGGTTGCAAGTTCCACCTTCTCTACAATGGGAAGATGTTAGCGCCACCCTAGAGTGGCAGGAAGCGAGGGTCGTAGCATAATGGCTACAACACCAAATTATGGGTGGGTAATGCCCGACCCGAACGATTTCGTAACCAATTTACCAGCAGACTTTGAGTTGTTTGGCGATGCGGTTGATGCAACTCTAAAGAGTTACACACCCGGCACAACTGCTGGCGATGTTGATTACTACACAAGTGGCACAGCCAAAGCCAGATTAGGCATTGGAACTGCTGGTCAAGTATTGGCGGTTAATCCCGGTGCAACTGCCCCAGAGTGGGTAAATTTGCCAGCCGCGGGTGGCGTAAGTTGGACAGTTCGCCAACGCGAAAATCAGTTAGGCATGGTCTCAATATCAGATATCCGATATGAAAACAGTAAATGGGTTATTTCTGGACACACCGGAAGCGCTGGTCGTATTGCTCACTCTAGCGATGGAATTACTTGGACAACAGTTAATCCGGGTGGTAGCGCAATTATTAACGCAACGCATTGGGCAGCAGTAGCAAGCCTATGGATTTCAGTTGGAAACTCCGGACAACTCTATACAAGCCCAGATTTAGTCACTTGGACAAGCCGAACGAGCAATTTTGGAACTGATTTAATTGCTGATGTAACCAGTAACGGATCAGTAATTGTTGCAGTTGGCGGTAATGGCAAAATTAGCAGTTCAACCAATGGAACTTCATGGACAGCAAGAACAGCAAATGTTGGCACTAACACAATTGAAAGCGTTGTTTGGGGTGCTGCTGATAGTCGATTCGTTGCAGTAACCGGAGTAACAACTGCTTCACAAGGTGCGACCAGTTCAACTGATGGAACAACTTGGACAGGCGCTACAACTTCAACTGGCGTTGGGGGTGTTATGTATGCTGGTGGCAATTATTATGGTTTTACAGGACTCGGTCTGAACGGCATGTATTCAACTGCTGGAACTTCATGGACTACCCTTACAAACAGTAATGCTGGATTTCTTAATTTTTATTACAAAACAGTTGCTAATTTCCCTAATGATAGATTAATCGCAGTATCAAACGAAGCACCTACAAATGGTGTTGGCGGTTATGTTTATATTTTAGATACTTCAGCAATAACTGGCGATAGATTAACTTATTACACTTATGCAGTTTCACCAGTTCGCAATATTACTGGTTCATTGGCTAATTTATCTATTGCTACTAACGGAACTCAAGTAATGATCGTGTCTGGTAATGGCGCGGTTTTCACTAATTACTAAGGAATAAAATGCACAGATACGAAATCAAAGATAATGATGCGCTTATTTATCTTAATGATGAACTAGTTGCTTATGCAAAGCATTGGGATTCAGTAGAAGGCGCAGAGGATTGGGCTAAGGCTATGGTTGCTGATCTTGATTACAAACTAGCCAACCCAGAATTAGCCGATGACTAATCCAGTTCCCGGCTTTCGAGTCACCACGCCTTACAAACGCGAAGGCAAGTTGTGGAAACTTGGTTATCACACAGGAGTAGATTTTCGCGCCCCTGCTGGCACTAATGTTGTTGCTGCACAGGCTGGCAGGGTGCTGGAAGTTTCTCAACGGGTTTCATGGGGTGAGAGTTATGGCACAGCGATAGTTGTGCTGCATCGAGATATGACTAGAGCCATTTACGCGCATTTATCTAAGACTTTGGTTCGCCCGAATCAGCAGATCGAGATGGGTCAGCGCATAGGTAAGGTCGGTAACACAGGCAATTCCACAGGCGCTCATCTGCATTTTGAGGTTCGCACAGGCAATCCCAAGACAGGCGAGGGTTACAGATATGGCGATGATACCGATCCTGCACCATATTTACTCGATTCTGAAGTATCGTTAGGGCTAACTCCGTGGAAGGAAGCAGATGCTAAACCAAAACCAACCAAATCAGCCACTCCAAAAAAGCCTAGACGA
>ERZ869921.1212-NODE-1212-length-11467-cov-4.058184_pt1 | contig 11467 bp, 18 predicted proteins | sample MGYA00579310_ERZ869921 | MGnify/ENA primary metagenome ERZ869921 (study PRJEB32216, sample SAMN09231816) | wastewater metagenome | place: USA: Maryland | collected 2016-06-21 | study: EMG produced TPA metagenomics assembly of the PRJNA472060 data set (Reclaimed...
GGGGATAAGATTAGAGGGTTATTATTTGGTTAAGGAAGGGGAGGAGGAAAGAAATTTAAAAATAAATACAATTATATTTGTTTTGTAACAATTTTAATTGTAGCTTTGTGTTATGGATAAGAAATTAAATAGGGTTATAGGTTATGTTAAGCCTGCTGTGTCAGCCCCTCGTAATCCTGCTAAAGAATATGTAGAGCCAGAAAAAGGTAATTCGGATGGGGATTTACTGGCGGCAATTGAAAGCGCAAAAGGGAGGGCTAAAAAAATAGTTAAATGGATAAATGAGCATAAGGAGTTTAAGTGGGGTGTTATGTGTACTAAGTTAAATATTGACAGGGGTAACTTTCAAAGAACCTTAAATTCAAAAGAACCCAATATTAAAATTGAAGTTATTTTACAAATTGAAACATTTTTAACCGCCTACGGGTATGTCTGAAAATATATTAGCATATAACCCAACTTTAGGATTAATAGAAAGTTATGTAGGTATTTATAAAATCTACATCCTTAGAAATCCGATAACGGAGGAGATATTCTATGTTGGGCAAACTAAAATGCCTTTAGAAGTAAGGCTTAGTGGTCATATATCAGAAACAGGGGCTAATAGAGAAAAGATTAATTATATACAGGCTATTTTAGGGGCAGGTCAAAAACCAATTATTGAGGCTATTGAAACTATTGCTACTACCTGCTATATTGATACTATGGCTGTAAACGAAAGAGAAATTTATTGGATTAGATACCATAAATCTTTAGGGTGCAATTTATTTAATAAAGCAGCTACTGCACCCGATACTAAATGCAGGGAGTATCACGGTTATTTATCTGCTATAAAAAATGGTGAAACATCGTGGCATTATTACTACTGCGGTAAAACAGCAGCAGGGTATGATGCTGAAAGAGTAGGGCTTATTAAAGAACTATTGGGAGGACAAAATATGAATACAGAAATTGAAAAAGAAGATGTGCCAGTGCTGGTTGGGGAGTTAAACTCACCACAAGGTATTAATGGGTTTGAAGTAGCCCAGATAGGACACCCTGTATTTGAATATAAGGAGCGTTACTGTATCTTTTTAAAATCGCTAACCAAAACAATGGAGCAAGTACCAGATGGTAATGGTGGGCATAAAAAAGAATTTATAGAGTATAACGTAAGAGTACCTTACTACAAGAAAACCTTACAACCTTTTATAACATTTAAAATAGATTAAACATGGCAATATTAGCAAATGAATTACGGAAGGGTAACTGGCTACAAGCCCCATTAGGAGAGTATATGCAAGTAGAAATTATAGGGCATAGTGATGTACCTGATTATATTTTCGCAAGAGGTAAAGAATGTTTTGGACAGAATGGATTTGAGCCTATACCTTTAACCCCTGAAATATTAGAGAGTTGTGGGTTGAAGAAGCATGGCGGGTATAATTATGAATTTGATGAGCCTGAACATTTTCAAAATATAATTTTAAAAGAATGTTGGTTAGATGGTTCTAATAATGAGTGGTATATTGTTTTCGAGCAAAAGAAACAAAGATTTTATATGAAAGCAAAATACCTGCACCAAGTTCAAAACTCAGTACACGTATTAACTGGAAAAGAATTAGAAGTACAATTATAAACCCAAAAAATAGATTAAACCAATGAGTAAAGAACTACAGAAAGATGAATATTACCTTAGAGGTGGCTTGGGTGCTGTAAACGGGCGACCAATCACAAAGTATGTTAAAGATAAAGATTCAGTAACAATAACCATAAGCCCTATTCAAGCATACGTAAATGAAGGATTAGAACAATTTGGAGATTTACCTAAAACCGAAGATGCAGACTTTGAAATTATAACACCAAAACAAATAGAAAAATGACTACATTAACTAAAGAAGCAATACTCGATAAGTATATTTTTAGAACAAGCGATGATTATGATTACAGAGGAACGCTATCAGCAATGGAAGAATTTTCTAAACAAGAGGCTATTGAATTTGCTAAATGGAGTGGTGCGCTGTTTATTAGATATAATAGTATTGAAACTGGGAATGAACCATATTGGGTTTCAAGAATAGAAACCCCTTCTAAAAAATATACCGATACCGAACTTTACGAACTATGGAAACAAGGGGATAAAAAATAAATTTGTTTGGTAATTAAAAAATAGTATTTTTATGCTCGCAAAACATAATTTCAGCATGATTTCGATTACAACATACATTTAATATTTATAACGGGCTTAACCCTTGTTGCTTTGTTTTCTCCCTCACGGAAGTTGACATTATGTTTTGCGACAACAACAGGGGTTAAGCCATTGATTTTATCATATGACTTACACAGAGCAACTAAAAAGCCCTATGTGGCAAAAGAAGCGGCTTGAAATCTTTGAAAGGGATAAGTTTACTTGCCAAATTTGTTCAGATACCAAAGACCAACTGCACGTACACCACCAATCTTACGATAAAACATACCAGACAAAAGCGTGGGAATATCCCAACCATGTATATAAAACATTATGCTCCGATTGCCATAAAGCAATTACTGACCATTTACGAGAGTTTGGTAATGATAATGAGTTTAATGTGTTAAAAATATATAATGGGGATATAAAATCATTATTTATTTATACAAATGGGAGGCTAATAATTTCTTCATCAGAAGGCAATACAGTTAAGATTAGTGAAAACACCTGTGTAGATGCTGTACAATTTCTAATAAATAACTGGTTAAAAAATGGCTAAAGACACCTATTATTTCAGTCACGATTACAACGCAAGGAATGATGAAAAAATACTTGAACTAAGGGTTAAGTATGGTGCAGAAGGGTATGGGTTATTTTGGATGTTGGTTGAAACAATGGCGGAAAATGAAAATGGGGGGGCTAAAGCATCCCTAATAGGGGGGCTATCGCTTGGCTATGGTGTGGCTAAAGAAAAACTGGTAGAATTTATAAATTACTGCGTTTCTATTGAATTATTTTTTGAAGAAGACGGTTTTATTTTTAGTAGAAGAATGAAGAAGCATAAAGATTTTAGATTGACACTCAGCGAGAAAGGTAAAGAAGGTGCTAAAAAAAGATGGGGTGGCGATAGCCCCCCTATAGCACCCCTAATGCAAAGGAAAGGAAAGGAAAGGAAAGGAAATAATACATTTAACACGATGCCTACGGTTTCTGATTTTAATGGATTACCTGATTTAAAAGTTGGGTCGGCTATACAGCTTTTAAAAATAACGAAACAAGTTGATGTGTCTAATGAAGACGTTAAGGGGTTATGGGAAGTTTTTAAAGAACAGTCGTTAACTGGTAAAAAATACTATTCAGACGAAGATGCCGTGTATAGCCACTTCATAAATTGGGTTAAGGATAAAAAATTTACAGCAAAACAGATTATTATTGATAACGATGGTAAAAAAAGGTTAAGCCCTAACGCTTTTGTATGATTTCAGAAAACAGCATAAACGAAATAAAAGCAAGCGTTGTTACCTATGATGTGGTAAGTTCTTTTATTTCACTTAAAAAGAAGGGTGCAGATTTTGTTGCCTGCTGCCCATATCATAATGAAAAATCTCCTTCATTTTCAGTTTCCCCAAGTAAAAATATTTATAAATGCTTTGGATGTGGTAAGTCAGGAGATGGTATTACCTTTCTTATGGAACATGAAAAAATGGATTTTATTGATGCTTTAAAGTGGGTTGCAGCAAAAAATAATATTACCATTGAAGAAGTTGGGCATAGAAAAGTTGTAACAAAACCTTTACCAAGATTAGAAAAACTAAGCCCTGAAACTATTGAATGGTTTGAAAAACACAGAGCAATTACCAATAATACTCTTTTAAGGTTTGGAGTTACAGAATGTATGGAGTGGATGCCTAAAGCACAGGCTACTGTAAAAACTATTTGTTTTAACTATTTTAAAAATGAACAATTAGTAAACATAAAGTACAGGGCAAAAAATAAGGACTTTAAAATGGTTAAGGATGCAGAATTAATTTTCTACAACTTAGATGCTATTAAAGACGAAGATACCGTTTACATTACAGAAGGAGAAATAGATGCCATGTCGTTGTACGAAATTGGGGTTTATAATGTTGTTTCTGTTCCTAATGGTGCTGCTGTATCAGGTACTCAAAAATTAGAATACTTAGATAATTGCTATAAGTATTTTACTCCAAAAACCAAGATTGTTTTAATGGTTGATAATGATGTGGCTGGATTGAAATTAAGAGATGAATTAGCAAGAAGATTAGGGTATTCAAAATGTTGGGTGGTAAACTATTTTAATGGCTGTAAGGACGCTAATGAGGTTTTGGTTAAACACGGTAAGGCTGCATTACTAAGTATGATTGAGCAGGCTAAAATGTACCCATTAGAAGGAGAAATTACAATGGATGATATGTACGAAACTGTTGTTGATTTCTATGATAAAGGTTATCCATTAGGTGCGGCATCAGGAGTATCAGCATCTTTTGATGAATTACTTACGTTTTATCCGGGGCAACTTACGATTATTACAGGAATACCCGGTAGCGGTAAAAGTGAATTTGTTGATTGGTTAATGGCTTCTATATCTAAAAAGCATGGTTGGGATTGGGGAATATGTAGTTTTGAGTGTGACCCGCCTTTCCATGTAACTAAGCTGGCTGAAAAATATACTGATAAATCATTTGGGTTTAGAAAAAATACAGAACAAAGAATGAGTAAGGATGAATTTGAGGATGCAATCGGATTTGTAGATAAGTATTTTCATTTTATGAATTTAAGCCTTGTTGATATTTCAATAGAAGGGCTAATTGCTAAAGCAGAGGAGTTTGTAGTCAGGTATGGTATTAAAGGGTTTTTATTTGACCCGTGGAACTGTATAGAACCTAAATCAGAAGGGGAAGATAATACCAGTATAATTTTACAAAGATTAAATAAACTTATTGCCTTTTTAGATAAATACAAGGTGCATGGATTTTTAATTGCACATCCAACTAAACTTAGAAAAGATGTACAAACAAAGAAATACGAAATACCAAACCTTTATAGTATAAGCGGCTCTGCCCACTTCTTTAACAGAACTCACAACGGCATGAGTATTTATAGAGATTTTGAAACTAACCAAGTGGATGTGTATGTTCAGAAGGTAAAATGGAGTTGGTTGGGTAAATTAGGATATTGTAGCTATAATTTTGACACATACACAAGAAGGTACATCCCAATCTAAAAAGCAAGAGTTATTCAAATGGAAGGGTATTTTAATGAAGAAACTTTTTTTAAAGAGTATAGGTACTAAAAAATAAAAAAGCCAGTACGTAGAGGGACGTACCGACTTACCTTAATGAATCCTAAATTAAACCCTAAAACTATCGAGAAATAAAGGTAAATAATTTTAAAATAATTTGCAAGTTTAATTTTTTTGTATTACTTTTGATTTAACGTTCAGGGCTTGCCGCAGGGCTGGACATAAAGTTTTTCCAGCCCCGAACAAATGCCGAATAAAGTTATTTGAAGTTGAAGGTACAGAACATAAGCTAATTAGGGCTGTGTCCGCTGGAACTGATGATGATAGTAGATTTTAAGTTGAAGTTTACAATTGTCTGCCAGCCTTGCGGCAAACCCAATGTTGGCGTTTAGTACCACTTACTTTAATGATTTTTGGTGTTTAACGGGGTTTGAAAGGTGTCCTACCTAAAGCAGATTTTTGAAGTGGTGTTGTGAAAAAGATTAATAAATTATTGATATACAGTATTTTAGTAAAACCATGTGGATAAACCTGTAACGTGTGTTTAAAAAAATTATCGTTGATATGTTTGGTGACGGGTAGTAAAAGTGGTTAATTGTGCTATAATTTATTTAGATAAAAAAACGCATTAGCGTTTGCAAATAAAAACCCCCTTGGTGTCAAGCAAGGGGGAACTTAGGAATAGACCGTGGATTTTGGCTCATGCTCACCAGTAGGAGTTACTTCACTTCATTCCTCCTTAGTTTTTACCACTTAAAAAACAAATTAGATTGGCTGCCATTTGGCAGCCTTTTCTATTATGAAACGATAAGATTGATATATGTAAAGAACTATGCCTACGAAAATAAATGTTGTATTGGAACAAATGCGCTTTTTAATATAAACACTTGTGGACAAAAATGGTGGATAATTTCAGTAACGCAGTACAGTCGTGGGTTTGACCACTTTTCCCCAATTTTGTAAAAAAATGTGTGGTAAAACTGCTTGTAAATGTGGCTGAAATAGCATTATGACACCATCCTTGTTGAATTAATAGGAGGTGTATCAGATAAGAAAAATGTAGTACTAATACTAAGTAGTTGTACGAACTAAAATGATGAAAATACTGTTTAAATAATTTTGCAATATAATAACAAATAAGTACCTTTGGCCGTTACAAATAAAAAATCCCGAAAAGGTTGACAGACCTAACGGGATGAGAAATTTTAAAAGAGATTTTGTTTTTAAGTAGAGTGCAAAAATAAGCCTCAAAATCCAATTCTCCAAATCTTTCTCCTTTATACTTTACAACTATAATGTTTTTATGCGTAATCCTTTTGGCAAAACCGGCTAAGAGGTATTATTTTTTAACAGCATAAAACAATTAAAATGCAGTTAGTAATTACTTATCACGAACAGGTGACCACTACCTCGGTATTAGTGGCAGAGAAGTTTGGTAAAGAACACAAAAATGTACTTGCCAGCATTAATAACCTTCAATCAGAATGTTCTGAAGAATTTTGGCAGCTTAATTTTAAGCCGTCAAATTATGAAAGCAGAGGTAAAACTTATCCAATGTATATTATTACAAGGGATGGCTTTACAATGCTTATGATGTCTTTCACTGGGAAAGCAGCAGCAAAATTTAGAGAGGAGTTTATTGATGAATTTAATAGAATGGAGGCTATCCTTAAACAGGGGAAAACTCCAGTTTTAATTCCAACATACCAAACCAGGATTTTAAGTGAGCCAACTAAATTGGTTCCTAAGGGGTATTGGTCAATTTTTGATGAATCACATAATATTATGCTATTCGTTGAAAAGAATATTGGCAGTGTAAATAAGTTTGACCTTGTTGATGGAAGTATTGGAATTAGGTGGAGCCAATTCAGGAAAGGCAAAAGTTGGGCAGTTGCCTGCTCGACCTATAATCATCAATACTGTGATGTGCGTGGCGAACAGGAATGTAAATGTTATTCATATTCAGAATTACAACATTTTAAAGAATGGTTAAAAGATACATATAAACCGATGCACCTATATGATTATTTGCATGGTAAATATGCAAAAGAAAAAAACAAGGTAATGCTGGATAAGGTTGAAGAACTTTTACCAAAGCTATTAAAGGCTTCATAAGATTAAAAGCGGGCTGTCACCCGCTTTTTTTATTTTTCTGTGACCAACCAAATACAACTGTCCTAACCATAAATGTTGAAGCTGCTGTGTCCGCCCCAAGCTACCAACCTCCAGCCCCAACAAAGAGATAAAAATTAGTATATTTGTCCTGTTTATTTGAATAATTGTGTATCTTTATTCTGTAAATATTAAGTTATGCAGGATAAAGCACTACATAATACCGAAATAGAAGATGCTAAATTTCAAGAGTTCCTTAATACATTAAGTGAAAATGAACGTGAATTTAATACTCAATACATTTTACTTATTAGGCAAGGAGCATCAGACGATGAGTTAAATAAACTGGCAGCTAAATACGGGTATTCATCACACTAAAGTTCATACCTGTCATTTTCAAAATGACCTTCCCCGTAACCAAAGTCAGGTATAGGGAATAGAACTCCTTTATTATCACAAATAGGTTGCTCAATTATAAGCTGCCTAATATACTCAAAGCAATATTGCACTACTCTTACATTTATGTAAGATGCCTTTAGCATAGCTACCCCATCCACATCAATCTTAAATACAAATACCAATGCAGCTTTATGTGGGTCTGTACCTCTAAAGGTTATAGTAATGTCTAAACAAACTGTATTTATATTAGCATTATGGTATTTACCTTTTATTTGGACAATGGAATAAGTTTCGTACCCTTCATAACTATGTAAATTAGGCAAGTAGTTTTGTAGGCTTGGGTAAACATATTTAACAGTAAGAAATAAGCCTTCAAATGTCTTTTTATATGACAAGTCTTGCATTTATTATATAGTTTTTAATTAAAAAAGCTGTCTTGTCCTACCCACTAATAAAAACGAAATGATGATAGGTATTAATGCCAACACTGGCTTTGCGCTCGTTTTAATGGCGCAAAACCATGTTATTAAAAAATAAATTTGGATTTTTAAAAAGTGAATTATATCTTTACGAAGCGAACATGGTAAACAATCAAAAAATATTAAAAACTAATTGCAGTAGCAGATACATCCTGACTACTATGTTCGCAAACTCTTACTTAGGACTGCTGCTGCATACCTTATAACATTTAAAAAATAATTATTATGTGGAATCCATTTAACAAACCAAAAACTGAAACATCTTACCCTGCTATTGTAGAAGAAATTCATAATGAGTTTTATACGGCAGGGGAAACCATTTTACAAGAAGCAACCTGTTTATTAAAAGAATTGGAGCAAAAGGATTTAGCCAAAGGGAAAAGGTTGGCAGCATTAGGATTTGGTAAAACAAGGGAGGCGGTTGCGGCTATTGAAACAGAAAATAAATTAGCCACCACAAAAGAAATAGCTGAATTAGTGGTGTACTACCAAGCTAATTATCCCAATAATAAGTTTATAACAGAAGCCCAAGTAAAGCAAATTTGCGAAAAGTACGGATTGATACTTGGTGATACATCTATGTATAAAGGGTTTGTTCCTGAAAATAAACTTTCATTAATTGAAGGGTTTAAGGTAAAAGATAAAGACAGGGAATTGTTATTTGACTTTGGAGGAACTTATTACACTTTACAAGAACTAAAAGAAACTTCGGTATTCGGTGTGTCTAAGTACATTTCTAATCAACGAGATTACGATTACCTTATTTCGGTTGGTAAGCCAGCAAAGTCTATATACGGCTACCCACGGTCAAAATACGATGATGATAAATTAAAAATTTGCGCTCCATTAAAGGATATGGAAATACCACAAGGCAAAGAAGTTAAAGGTTATAAGATACAAGACATCCCTGACCCTGTAGTATTACAGCCCGTAAAAGGAGGTTGTTTAATTGTTTGTGCATGGGGAGATGAAGCAAGTGATGAAATAGTAGTAAACCAAAAAATGAACTAACCCTAACAAATGCCCGAAGAACTCATAAGAAGATACCAATACTTATTAAGAACCGTTAATACCGTACCCTATTTATGGAACTCTTTAGAGGAGTGGAGGGAGGAAACTAAAAAGAAAATTAAACTGATAAAAATTAAAGAAGGGATAAAATGAAAACAGTAGCAATCTTAGTGGTAGTATGCCTATTAATATCTTGTTCAAAAGATACAGCTAAGTTACAGCAAGCGACTGACACAGATTATATAGGAACTTATGTCAGCATTAACCCAATAGCATTAGATACGGCACACGTTAGTACCTTAACTGGTAATTTAATAAGCATAAGATGGGTTGCAAAAAGTGGTAATTCTATTACATTTGATTCTGTAATTATAGCCTATAACCAATCTTTTACGGATAATGAATTTATAGAGAATGGGGCATCATCTTATAGGTCGGTAGGGAGCGGGTATTTTTTGCCAAGAGTAATGAAATTTACTTTTCAATTAGGTGGTAGCGCAAAAATCATATTTGATGGCATTAAACAGTAATAGTTAGCATGGATTCAAAAAAAGAAGAAACCCTTAACTTAGATTATAATATTTGCCAACTAATAATTAAGGTATTAAATAAAACAGAAACTAAAGTAGCGGCGGCTAATGTATTAGGTATTGGGACTAAAAATTTAAACGCATGGATTAAAAAGTATAACTTAGTAAGCAAAAAATGGCATATAGCAGACGGAAAAAATAAAAGCAGCTAAATTAGCTGCTTTTACAATAACTAATAAATCTGTTTTAAACCATAAGCGCAACTAAAGCAGCAACCGTAGATGCAGAATAGTAGGTGGTTGGTTTTTGATTTAACCCCGTTGCTGGTAGCGTTACAGTACTAATACAAGCAACGCCTGCAATAGTTATAGATGGGATTGTTTTAAATATCTGTCCTGTTGAACCAGATGTAGCAACGCCTATCGAAGTTGAAGCCGCTGCTTGTGTGCCGTCATAAACGGTTAAAGCTACATAAAGTGCCATAATCTTTTGTTTTTGTTTTTAATAAATATATTTTTACACTATAAAAATAATGAATATTTGGTTATGAATGGTAAAACAGCAAAAAAACTAAGAAAATTATCCTCTCAATTAACTATTGGAAAAGATTCGGATGAAACAAAGTCCCTTTATAACCAATTAAAAAAGGTTCACAATAAAGTAAAGAAAAAATTATAGTATGATAAATGCAAAGGCAGTTTTTGGTAGTATTTTAATAAAAGTCAATACTACAAATAAGGAGAAATATAACCTAACAAAAGACATCCAGATTAAAATAGAGAGAGGGTACGACTTTAACCAAAGGATAGATAGGCCATCTCTTGTAGAAGTTATTGATGGAGGCGATATACCAAGCGGTTGTATGGGGCTTGTTAATTACCTTTCATTTGAAAAAACTTATGAAGTTAATAGCAACGGATTGCTTACAAAAGACGAGATATTAGAAGGGTATAAAATTTATTCTATACCAGAAGATATGTGCTTTGCGTACTTTCATAAAGGCGAATGGTTGCCATGTAAAGATTTATACCTAACTTTAAGGGTGTACAAGCCATATAAAGGCATGATGGTTGGGATAGAGCCAGAAGTATTAAAAGACAGGCTTTATTGCTTAAAAGGGCAGTATGAAGGTAAGGTAATGATAGTAACCCTACATTCTGATTATGAAATTATATGGCATAATTCTGAAAATAGAGAGGAAAGATTAATACGCACAATGGACAGGGAAATAATGGCTATTGACGATGGGATGACTAAAGATTTAAAAGCTGGGAAATACTTAGTGGGATACTCTGTTAATGATTGTAAAACTTTAAAAGTATGATAGATATGCCTATATTTAACCATAAGGTTGGCGTTTACTTGATAGTAAGCCCCTCTAATGGCAGGTATGTAGGTAGTAGCAAAAGGCTTGACAAGAGGTTTAATAGGTATAAAAATCTTAGTTGCTCAAAACAGTCGGCTATTTACGCATCACTAAAAAAATATGGCTACGAAAATCATACTATTTCAGTATTAATGTACTGTGAAGAAGTTGACTTGTTATTTTGGGAACGATGTTTTGGAGATATTTACCTTTCATCAGCAAATTTTCCACAAGGACTTAATTTAGTATTGCCCGGATATGAAGATGTCCCGCAGCATAGAACTAAGGAGTTTAATGAAAGGGTTAGTATTATTCAAAAGAAAAGATTTGAAAATCCAGAAGAAAGGCGGAAAGCTGGAG
>ERZ869921.1214-NODE-1214-length-11454-cov-8.634529_pt1 | contig 11454 bp, 12 predicted proteins | sample MGYA00579310_ERZ869921 | MGnify/ENA primary metagenome ERZ869921 (study PRJEB32216, sample SAMN09231816) | wastewater metagenome | place: USA: Maryland | collected 2016-06-21 | study: EMG produced TPA metagenomics assembly of the PRJNA472060 data set (Reclaimed...
TCGTATCGCCGGTTATCGCGACCGCCCCTATCGTGCTCCGCGCCGTCGCCGCATTGGCATCGTCGAGCAGCGTCTTGATGAAGGCCGAAAATCCGAGAGTCGAAAGCGCCGTCTCGGCGTCGACATCATCGGTCAGGCTGCGCCCAAAGTCACTGATCACCGAAGGGGCAATGGTCCACGTCGCGCCGCCAATTGACACGATGATATCGCCATAGTCCCCATCGGCCGGCACTTCGAGGTCGGCCAGTGCGACGAGGTTTCCCCACGTGCCGCCATTGCCAACGCGCCACTGGATATAGGTGCCATCGGAACGGAATTGCGCTTCCTGCGGCGGGATTGCAGGCAGCACCTTGGCGCGCATCTGAGGCGCGCTCGGCGTGAACTTCATGCGCAGAACTGGGACGGTCACGCGAGGCCCCCATTGATTACCGGAAGGGACATGACAAAGACCTGCGTAACGTTCCCATCGATATCGGTGGCAACGCAGCCCACGTCATAGGTTTGGCCGGCCTCGAGGGTCGCCATCTGATCGCGGGTGAAGCGCCAGGCGATTTCGCTATCGGACGGTCGTGTGAGCGTGGCCGCGGTCGTCGTCGCCTCGAGCAAGGCTTCGCCGTCAAGACACACCTGCACCGTAAAATCGAGCGCTGAGGCGTCGTAGGCTGCGCCGGCATCATCGAACAATGCGAGGCCCATTGCCCAGTCGGCGTCATCGGTCGCAGGCTGAAAAGTGCCAGTGTAGAATCCCATTGCGGCCTCAGAGTTTGACGTATGCGGTCAACAGGACGGACGGCTGCACGTTGGCGTGAGCTGACCCAGTGCCCGAACCGTTTCCGGTGGTGCCGGAGACGGTGTGCGTGTGGTCGCCACCGGCATTGGTGACGAGGGTGTCCTCGTTGCCGCGGATGGTGCCGCTTGCGTCGTAGTGAGCGCCGCCGGTCCCTGAGTTGTCGCCGGCTTTATACGTGTGGGTGTGCGTTCCACTTGCGCCGGTTGTCGCGCTGAACGTGTGCGCATGCGCCGGCAGATTTGCCTCAACCAGACCAACGGTAGAGGCCCCCAGCGTGGCACCGAGCGTCGTCACCGCTTCCGAATTGTCGACCGTCACCCCGTCCAGTGTCGTCGCCGTGGTGTTCCCCATGTCGGCGAGACCGGCCAGGGTGCGTCCGCGATAGTCGGGAAGCGCGATGGTCTTATTGGCCGCCCAATCCGCCGCGGCATTGCCGCCACGCCCGCCGGAGACGGAAAGCGTGCTGTCGGCGTCCCACAGATGCAGGAACAGGTCTTCGCAGTCCGCATTGGCGCGCTCAGTCGCGCCCGATGAGGCGGAGCCGATCGTGCGCCCCGCGCCGCGAACCCAGCCGGAATGCGTGCCAGTGCCGTGGCGGAACTTTACGTCGCCAGTGCGCGCCAGGAGCGTGGTGTCAGTCGAGCCCGCATCGGGAGGCGAGTAACTGGCCTCGAGCGGGACGCTGATCTCGTCGTCGTCATAGAGCAGGACGCCGACATCGTCATAGACTCGGCAGCGATATGAGCCCGGATCGGCGGACAGGTAGACCGAAGGCCACCGGCCATTGCCATCGGTCGTCACCGGGTTGTCGGTTGTGTATCCAGACGAGAGCGAGCCGTCGGAGTAGACCGTCTGCGGGGTCGTCGTGCCGGCATTGTAGAAATACGCAATTGCCCCGACGATGGGGTTGCCGCTTATGTCGTATTCTTTCGTACGCGATTGGGGCCAGCGTGCAGCCATGACGGATGCCCTTTGCAGTTCGGGTATTGTTGGGAGGGCGGCGCGGCTCTATGGTCCCGCGCCATGGTGAAGCAACTCGATCTTGGGCCGAAGGACTACCGACAGCGCGGCCCTCGCATCGTTTCCCGCAAGATGGCGTGGGGAATGATTGCCGTGGCAGCGGTTAGCTCGGTCGCTTTGCAGTGGGTACTATTGCGCGACCTTTGGTGGGGAGGCTTTCTCTTGTGGCCGCCACTGATCGGGCTGGGTACATATGCTACTAGGCTGTTCCCACTGTTTTTCGTCGGCGAAGACTAGCGCCCGACCGTGATTTGCACGGGACGCCGCTGGTTTTCGATGCCGACCGCAACGCCGGCCGGCGGAAGCACGCCGGGGGCCGTTGCCCGAGCACCATTCTGCAGTGCCCTCATCATCGCGGGAGATAGTTGCCCAGCGATGTGTGTACGAGCCATGCCCGCATTGATGCGCGGCTGCATGACGCCTTGGATCGCATTCCGAGCCGCGTTGAAGGCATCATAAGCGATCCGCACAGGGTCTATGCTCGGTTTGTTGACAACCCCAAACTTTGGATCAACTTCCGATTGACCGGCCTGACGACGGGCCGTTTCGCTATTGCCTGCGACCGCGTTGCTGGTCTGCCCATAGGCCAGTTCGCGGTCGATGCGCTGGAGCAGATCATCGGCAATCTGCGGCCCGAGCAGGATCCGCAACTTCGCCTCATTCCAGCCCTTGCGGAAGGTGTTGCGCAGGCTGGCCACATCGTTGACGGCATTGCCCATCATCGCTTCGACCTGAGACTGAGCCCCGTGGAGGAACGCCTGCCGCTCCGATGGCGACATACCGGCCAGTTCGGTGCGCAACTGTGTCGGAGACATTTCGCGCGAAAACGCCGTGGTGCCGAGATCGAGGGCGTCCATCACCTGAGCCGGGCCGGCAAAGGCGTCGCGGGCCGCGCGATACGCCGGCACCTGACGATCAACCGTCGAGGTGATGGCGCGGGTCATGTTGCGCGCCTGGCGGGCGACGTTGTTGTTGCCGGCACGGGCCGAACTGGCGGCGATGTCATCAAGCGCCCGCTTCATGTAGTCGGCGAGCCCAACGGTGAATTGGCCCTGCGGAAGCCTGATACCGTCATTGGCAAGCATCGTCGTCGCATTAGTGAGCGCCTGCCGTCCCATTGGCGTGCGGGCCACGGCGGCGAGCGCCGGCAAGTTAGTCAGCGGGATATTGCGCACAGCCGCATAGAGCGGGTCAGCAGCCTGCGACTGCTGGGTGATGATCTGGTTGCGCAGCGTCGTGATATCCGGGCCATTGCCGATCGTCTGCGTCACGTCATTGGTGACGCGCGCCGAAGCGCCACGCCCGCGCGCCGCGACGGCATCGCGAACGATACGCTGCCCCGGTCCCGGAACCGACGCGACGGCGCCGGCCTGTGCCTGAAGGTTCGGGCCAAGGTCCATGACCATGGCATCGGGCCCCATCTGCTGAAGCTGCTGATTGACCTGGTTCGGATGAATGCCGTCGTCGCGGAGCGCGCGAGCGACGTTTTGAGCGTCCTTGGTGGCCACCCGCCCAAGGACAAGATCGCTCAACCAGCCAAGGCCCTTGGTGGCGACCGGAAAGGCGCCTCCAATTGCGGCACCTTCCGCGCCCGAAACCGCTGCCTGCCCCCAGTCGCCGGTTCGGGCCAACTGATCACCCCCGGCAATCGTGCCGCCCGAGAGTGCGCCGAACCCGACCCGGGAGGCCAACGAGCCCGTCATCCCGAGAAGGCGGGAGCCCAAGGCAGTTGCGCCAAGCGGGGCAAGGGCAACGGTGGGCCCCAGAACTTCGCCAGTGACATTGGCCACGGGGTTGACCTTGCGCAGCGTTGCCGTCTCAGCCGCGACATCCTGCGCAGTCATCGGGTGGCCGAACGAGGTCTGGATAGCGGCACGCCCCTGATTGGCAAGTGCGCTCAGCTTGTCGCCAATGAACGGGACGGAATCGATGCCCGCGGCGGCAGCGGTCGTCATCTGGGAGATCGGATCGGACAATTCAGGCGGTGCCGGCCCGCGCTGCGGCAGGGTATGACCCGCTCGAGCCTGCGCCGCAGCCCAGTCAGCATAGGCACGCGAGCCGGGAACGGCACCCTGTGGTGGCTGATCGCCCTGCACGTCGGCGGGCGCCGCACCAGCCGCATTGCCAGCCGGATTCGCCGCCGCCCATTCTTTGGCGCCGCGCATCGCGGTCGCTTCGTCTGCGGCCTCAATCGTGATCTTGCGACCGTCGGGGCTCTGGATCGTGTACTTCATTCGACACCGACCACTTTCCAGCCGTCACCGGCATCGCTCGAGCTCGTCTTGCCGCTCGCCTTCTGGAAGGCCTTGAAGGCGGTGTAGGGATCGCCAAGGCCGCGAATTTGCTTGTCGGCTTCCTGCCACGTGATGGCGCCGCTGAGCGCCTGGGTCGCGATTTCGGCGGCCTTGATCTTGCGATCCTGAATGCCCTGGAACACGTCGCGGATGACCGCATTGCCCGCCGGATCATTGCCGAGCGAGGGGAGCGACTTCAGGAACTGCTTGGCATCGAAATCCGAGGACGCGCCAGATCCCGGAATGCGCATGGCCGGCGCCATGCGGGCGATCACAGCATCATAGGCCTGGATATCGCCAAGGCCCTTGATATCGATGCCCAGCGCTTCGGCGTATGGACCGAGCGCTGCCGTGAATTCCGCCGTTTTGCCGGTCGTGACCCGCTTGGACAGATCGGCGAGCGCCATCAGATCGCCCGTGAAGCCCTGCGCATCGCTGCCGGCCGAAACGATGTCGTTCATCCGCCCCGCTGCGAGTTCGTCGGCTTTCTTGCCGAACGCACCGGAATTGCCGGCAGCATCGACATTGACCTGCGTCGACCCGGCTTTCTTCAACTGGGTCTGATAGTCCATGAAGGTGCCGTTGAAGCCCTGAGAGACCGCCGTCGCATATTCCTTCTGGTCAGTCGTCAGATCGGGCGGGGCAGCGCCTTTCTGCGCAGCCTGCACCAGTTGCGCGGCATAGGCGCGGGTGTCGGGGTTCTGGAACAGGCGCGAAAGCACTTCACGCGGCGGCAGGCCATTGTCCGCTCCAGCGGAGGCCGCTGGCGGGCTCCCGGCCCCGGAGACATCAACCGGCGCCTGATAGCCGCCCTGCCCGTTCCCGGCCTTCTGTGCGGCCCAGTTGCGGAAGTCGCCGACGGTCATCTTGGCGAACTGCGGATTGGCATTGATCACGTCTGCCGAGACGGCCTGCGTCATCGGCGTTTGATCTGGCAGCTTGAACAGATCGGACGCGCCCTGCGCACCGAGCACATGAGCGCCGTAGAGCGTGCCGGGGGTGACCTGGACGCCATTGGAGTGCAGCGCCTTGATATTGTCGGACGTGAAGGCGCGAATGGCCTTTTCCTGCTGCGCCGGATCGGTGCGACCGGATGCCGTGAGGCCAAGATCGGGATGCTGTTGCATCAGCCCGTTCCACGTGGAATCGAGGAACTGGTAGCGTCCCGTCGCGGTCGATTTCGGGTTGGTCGCGGCATCGTTGCCGCCGCTCTCGGCGCCCTGGATCGCCCCGAAATAGGCCGCAAGCGTCGGGTCTGTTGCCGCGCTCGCCGCATCCGCCGAATCCGAAATCATCTTGTTCGCGGCAACTGCAGCCGGTGACGCCGGGGCAGCGGGTGCGCCGCCCTGCGACAGGTAGAGCGATTTCACATAGTCGGCGAGGTCGGACTTTGCCTGCATCTGATTGCCAATGCCGGAGCCCATGTCCCAGCCCTGCCCGAAGGCGCTGACCACATCCGCCGGGTTGACGTTCGACGGCTGCGGCGCCGACCATGCACCATACGAAAACGCCATGTCAGAAGCTCCCGTAGCCGCCAAAACTCGGAGTGTAGCCGCCAGTCGGCTTGGCGCCGTTCATGCCCATGAAGGCGCCCGCCACGCTCGCGGCGCCCTGCAACGGCGCCCACAACCAGCCCTGGTTCGCTTCCTTGCCCGATGCCTTCATATTGTTCGCAGCCGTGAGCCCGCTAGCCACATCCCCGGCAACCCCGAGTTTCTGGCCGGCAGTGCCGCTCGAGAGATTGGCCAGGTCGCTATAGGTCGCGCGGGTGCGGTCGATTCCGCCGGTGAGATTAGCCAGCCAATCGCTCCAGCCCTGCTTTGCAAGCCCGCTGGCATAGTCCATGGCGCCGATGTCGGCATTTCCGGACGAGAGGTTGCCCGAGGCCGCGGCGCGCCGATCCAGCGCCTGCAAGCCCTGATCAAGCTGGAACTGATAGCCGGGGCTCGTGGTAAACGCATCCTGCGCCCGCGTTGAGCCCGCCGCTCCATTGGCCCCGAGGGCATCGGCGTAGAGCGTCGACCCATCGAGGCCAGTCAGCCCGAGCGCCTTCTTCAGCCAGTCACCGGACGCCCCGGCGCCGGCATCGATGATGCCGTTGGCCTGCGTACCATAGTCCTTGATGACGTTGGTATTCTGATCGGCGGCAGCCTGTGTCGCGTTGCCCTTGTTGACGCCCAGCATGTCGCCGAGCCACGTCAGGATATCAGCCATTCGTCACCCTATGAGCCATGAACTGCCGTCGCTGACGACGGGGACCGCATTGGCCCCGCCGCCGGCGACAGTGCTCAGAAACGTCGTTGAATTCGCATCGGTCACGAAAGCCCGCGCTCCTGCGCCAACCGTCGCCGCGCTGGGCAGATTTCCGACCGTCGTTGACCCTGTGCCCAGCATTTTGATGAGCAGCCGCAGTCGATTGTCCAATTGCTCGATATAGTTGCGCCACGAGGTCGTGGAACGCCCGGCTGCGTCTGTCGCCGGCTGCGCCTGCGGCAGCAGAGGCGGGAGGTTCTGGATCGCCGTCACGCCGCCCGCTCCTCGATATCCATGGCGCCGCCATAGAGCGTCACTTCAACCGGGTCGGAGACCGTCAACTCCCACTGCACGCCGAAGCGCTTGCTATTGCCGCAACGGTTCACATCGATCGGCGTGATCTGGCCTTGCGTGCCGAGGCTGCGCAGCCACGGATTTCCGAAGGTTCGGCCGCCATCAAACGAGAGCGCGATGCCGATCTGGGGGTTGGTCTCAATCGGATAGGCCCCGGTGTCATTGCCGACGCCCGTCTGCATGTCGAAAGACGCTTTCCAGATCGTCGCACGAGCCGGGAAGCGATGCATCTGGGTAGAGCGCACCTTCCAGATCAGTGGGTCGGTGTCTTCGTACCGGCGGCCCGGCGTGACCTCGAGGATGGCATTGCCGGCCACATCAAGCGCCAACCATTTGTCGAAGGCATTGACTAGCGTTCCGACGCGCCAGCGGCTCGAGCCATAGGATTTGCGTTCGGCCCAGTGCGCCGGTCCCTTGGTCGAGGCCGGCAGGAATTCCAGCGTCCAGTCTGCGCACGACAGCACGTAAATCGGCTGGCCGCGCATCATATAACAGGACGCGATGAGGGTATTGCGATCGGCAATATCGTTGATCAGCTTTTCGACGGCCGGCGTCGAGACGGGCTGGTCGGCGTAGCCAATGATCTGGCGAACAATGCCGCCATTGTCGACCATGAGCGGGGCGCCGGTGAAGCCTTCCTCAAACCCGGTGACGGCGTATTTCCCGAAGAGCCCGAACGGCAGCACGGTTGAGCGCGAGAACGGAAAGCCGCTCGGATTGGCCGTGTTGGCGAAAATCTCAGAGCTGTTCTCGCCGGCAAGGACGAGCCCGGCCGGGATCGGGAACACCCGCACCAGCGCATCGGGGGAGCTCTCGGCCCGGGTCCAGTCCAACGACGAGACCGTGACGTCGTTGAGCCCCGACGCGAAGCAGCGTCCGTCGCCGATGCCGAAGAAGAAATACCCGTCCTTGAAGCAGACCGAATTGGGCGCCGGCAGGTCGGAGTCGGTGAAAGACGTGGCCGCGCCACTCTCGATCTTGAAGGCCGTTCCATCGCCACAGATGAGCATGATCTGCGGGGTCGCACGCATGTTGCGCGCCATGATCACCGGATCGCCATCATTGGTGATGCCGCCGGTCGAAATCACCGTCTCGGTATAGTCGCTGTCGATCGACCAGCAATCGTCATCGTTGACGACGACCAGCGTGGATCCGAACTTGAGCGCACCGCGGAAGTCACCTGACCCCAATGCCTTGGCAGCAGTCAGCCCAGGCGCCGATGCCCAGCGATATTTCGACCGCGAGCCTTCCGGTGCATATTCCACATGGGCATTGATCAGCCGGCCGCCGTTTTCGGCGCTGTTCTGGCCTGGCGCACTGCTGATCGGGAACGAGATTTCCACGTCAGATGAACTCCGCCGGCTGCGGGCGCCCGCTCAGCGTCACGGGATTGATTTGGCGCAGGCGGGCCTCGGAAACCTGCCGCACGCCCTCATCGGGCTCCTTGCCGAAGTCGCGGGCACAGGCCACGGCGACGATCTGGGCAAGGTGCTCATAGGCGGCGTCCTCGATCTCATCGGGATCGGCCCATGAATAGATGCCCCGCGCCGTGAGGTCGGCAACGATCGAATCCAGCGCGTCATCAATGAGGGCGCTGTCCTCCGCTTCCGGGGATTGCCCGGCGCCAACGGCGCCGAGCTTGTTCAGCGCGCGGGCGATCAACTGTTCGCGCGTCCTCGACATCAGGCAGCCGCCTTCATGGCTTCGACCTTGGCGGCCTTGTCGTCATCGTTCAGAGCATTGAACGCCTCTGCGTCTTCCTTGCTGAGGCGGTCAACGACCCGCTCGTCCTTGTCGCCATAGACGACAGCGTAGGTGCCGCGACCGACATGCACGGCCCGCAGGCCGGGCGGGTTCGGGTCGGCCTCGCCGTCTTCGATGACCTCGAAGAACGGGTTGCCCTTGAACTTGTCCAGCGCGCGGCCGGCCGGAACCTTGGTCGGCTCGCCGGCAATGAAGCCAAAGCCGTACTGGGTGGTTTCGGCCGTGGTGTCCGGCTCGGGATGGTAGATGACCTGTGCCATGAAGCGCCTCGATCAGTCGTTCGGGGGCAGATAGGCGATGATCACGTCCAGATCGCCGGTGGTTGCGGCGGTGCCTGTCAGATCGAGCGTCGCCGTGATGGTCGTGTCAACCGAGACACGATAGCCGACGGCCTCGTCCAGCGGGACAAAGCCAAGGGCAGTGGTCGCAAGGTCGGTGCCGTAGAGGTCAGCGGTCGCCGTGGTGCCAATATCGATGCGGTTGTTGGTGCCCGCATTGGTCACCGTCTGCACGTTGATGCCGGAGAGCGCCTTCAGGATAATCGACCCCGCCGGAATCTTGCCGATGGTACGCGCCACGGCATTGTCGGCGGAGTAGTTCAGGTTGCGGTACATGAACTGCACGCCCTGGTACCCATCATTGCGGGCCGGGACGGTATTGTTGAGAGTGCCGGTCATTGAAGCGGCCTTTCAGATTTTGTGATGGAGGAAATGGGGAGAGCCGAAGCCCTCCCCGCGATCATCAGGCGTCGACGGCGGCGCTGAAGAAGCCGGTTGCGACACCCCACTGGACGAGGTTCGAGCCGGACTTCGGGTGCTTCTTGAACACCTTCTCGATGCCGTAGGCCATTTCGATGCCGGCGCCCTTGATGAAGCCGTAGTCGGTCTCGGTGCGCTCGGTATTGCGGGGCATCTGACCCCAACCAAACGCAAGGGCCTGCTGACCGCACAGGAACACCGGCTCGACGCGGCTGGACGAGTTGCCGGCCGTGAGAAGCGAGGTCCACACATTGGTGGTGAACGCCGAGATTTCCGGGACTTCGCGGATGATGACGCCATCATAGAGCAGATCGCCCGCCTGGAAGAGCGGGTTATCGTCCATGCCGTTGCCTTCGCGGGCGCGGGCATCCTTGTTGACAGTCTCGAGGCTATCCGAAATGTCGCGGAACGTGTTGGTGCCCGCGAAGGCAACATAGTACTCGCGGCCGTCGGAGACCTTGAAGGGCTTGATCTTCGGGCTGGCGTTGCGCGCGATGCGCTTGAACAGCTTGAGGGTCGCCTTCACGAACTTGTCGTTGGTGGTGTCGATGTTGCCCAGCGCGGTCGCGTGGGTGGCGTTGTAGTTCGAGGTGCCGTTGCCGTAGAGCACGCGGTCGGAGTTGGCCGCGTTCCACGTGTTGCGCTGCGTCGCGGTCGCGTCCTCATAGAGGATGCCGTTGACGCGCACGCCGTCCGAGGTCGGCAGGGTTTCCGACGGGAGAGCCATCAGCCCGGCGATGATCTCGTCACGCTGCAGTTCCTTGCCCCAGTCGCTGAGAAGCGGCTTGGCCTCGCCGAAGAGGTCCACAGAGGATTTCTGCTCGTCGGACTTCTTGGTGGTGACCGCGTTGCGCGCCCAGCCGACACGCAGGCGCATGCCGTAGTCATCGATCGCCTCTTCGTTGCCGACGAGAGTGTCAGCACCGACACCGGCCCCGGTGAGCTTGGTGACGATCGGGATATTCATGTCCTGGCCGCCAGAACGCAGTTCGTGGCGGAGGCGGATGATGTAGTTGATGTCCGTGCCCATATAGGGCGAGAACAGGTTTTCACGCACATATTCGCGCGTGATGTCGGTCACGTACTTGACCAGCTTGTTGTTGTCCTGCGGAGAGGTAATGGCCATTTGAGGCGGTCCTTTTGGTCGACCGTGCTATCGGCGGCGCGCGCCGATTCCTGCGGTCACTTGAGAGAAGAGCGCTTCCGAACTCAGATCCCCGCCGGTCGAGGCATTGGCCCCGCCAGGCATGGCGCTGAGAGTGGGAGGCAGTTGCGTAGCGGGTGCCTGACCATTGGCATTCGCGGGCTGTGCAGCGGCCGTTCCGCGTGCGGCCTCGATGACCTTCGCCTGAAAGGCTGGGTCGGCCATACGCTTTTGGATTTCAGCCTCGAGCCAAGCGTTCGGGTCGCTGCCGACCGTCTGCAAGGCGCTTTGACGCTGGTGCCAGCGGACGACATCGCCAACGGGGTCCATTGACGCGGTGAGGCGTGCCTGGACTTCCTGCGGGTTGATCTCGCCACGCTGGACGGCGGCTTTGAGAGCGTCCTGGGCTGCGACCACCTTCTCATTTCCGTGCTCGCGGAGAGCCGCTTGCTCGGAATTGGAGAAAATGAACTGCCGGACCATTGTTTCGACAGGGGCGACGGCCGCGCGGGCCTTCTCCATGGCGAACTCGTCCGGGTTGTCCCAGAAGTCTTTCGGCTTGACCTGTTCCTGCGTCTGCGGCTGGGGTTGCGGCTGCGTGCGGGTGAGGATTTCGACCTTGCCGGTCAGTTCCGCGAGTTGGCGCCGAAGGTCGGCGGCCTCGTCCTTGGCCTGCTTGGCTTCCTGCCGCGCTTCATGCAGCGCCGGGAGAGGGACAGTCCCCCTCTGCGGATCTGCGATCTGCTGAACAGGCTGCTCGACAGGGGTTGCGGGGGCCGCCGGCTCGCCTGCCACGGGGGCAAAGCGTCCTTTGTCGTCTCGCACCTGTCCGGGCTGCTGTTCCGCCGCGGGAATGGTCGGTTCGGGTGTCGTCGGCTCCTTTGCGGGAGCATCAGACAAAATCTCGTCCAGCACATCGTCGCCGATGGTCATTTCAGTGGTCTCCATGTCGTAGGATGACGTTCGCCCGGGGCACCCGGCGGCGGTGATCGACCTTCGAAAGATGTCGGCTCTTCTCGGCTCTTGCGCTTGGCCATGCGATCGCCCGTTATCCCCGGCGACGGGAAAGCACAGTTG
>ERZ869921.1216-NODE-1216-length-11434-cov-13.471570_pt1 | contig 11434 bp, 12 predicted proteins | sample MGYA00579310_ERZ869921 | MGnify/ENA primary metagenome ERZ869921 (study PRJEB32216, sample SAMN09231816) | wastewater metagenome | place: USA: Maryland | collected 2016-06-21 | study: EMG produced TPA metagenomics assembly of the PRJNA472060 data set (Reclaimed...
ATTGAGGACGTTAGGATGCATATTCCCTGACCCCGAAAACTTACGAGACCCTTCTGAGCTTATGAACCAAGACGACGAAGACGAATATATCGAAATCCCTGAGGAGGTAGAGTCAGCCGTAGCTAGAATCGCCGCCGCGCTCTATGTACGAACGCCCCGTGATGCCCACGAGTTACTTTGTCATTACCGCTCCAAATGGATGGACGCTGCCGTAAGCGCAGAACAAAAGCGCGTCAGGGATATGGGAGATGAAGAGAATCGACGCCGCGGAGAATATGGGCGCTGGTCGGCTGTATTTGAAACTCAGGATGGCCTAGATATTCAGGTGGACCTACGAGAAATTCTCGGAAGGGACCACGATTATCCTCATGTCATAGACCGAGCCATCTTGCCGGAACCACAAACTTTGACCGCGACGCCCATAAGAGATTTCGATCCAATTGAGCGCCGCTCCTATGTTCGGACATTCCGTCAGACGCGCCTTGGCTTACCAATTTACAAGGAGGCCAAGAAATCCGAAGGGTCTCCGTCTGTGTCAGCGTCGTTACCCAAATCCGAATCCGCTTCCGTTCCGAGCGAGGGGAGCAAACGGCCATGAGCAAAACCTTCATCCTTATGGCCGTGCTCATAATCTGCCTGCTGATCGGATTCTCGGCCTTTATATCCCTTCTCCGAGAAATTCCGTTTTGGCGCGCGCTATTGGGTGTAATCTGCTGCGTCGTAGTAATGATTTCAGGCCTAATATTAATGGTTTGGATTGGCGAGGGAGGTAAGTTGCCATGACCACGCAACTCGAAATCCCTGCCGTCATCCCGCGCATCTCCACCGCTCGCGGCTCAATGCTCGTGTCCTCGCTTCGTCCCGGCGACTGGATTTACATGGGCCTAGACGTGGACTACGTCGTAACGATCAACTCCGCGAAGCATCGCCGAATCGTGCTTTGGTGCAGCTATGACCATACAGAGGAATCATTTGACTGGTCATCACTTTCGCCAAAGGACACGTTCATCGGGCATGGTAAACCGCGCCGCTGGGTTCGCTGGCTCCCGTCCACGCTGCGCCGCCACTTCTGCCCCTGCTCTCGCCCGTGAAGTCCAATGACGAACTGGCGCTCCGCCTCGCCAACTTGGTCGTCTTCAGCTCCAACCCCTACTATGTCGCCCAAACCGCCAAGCAGCAAAGCGATGTCGTTAACTTCCTCGCAAAGCGCATTCGTGCAGAGCTTGACGCCCACGATGAGGCCGAGCGAGTCGAACGCATCGTCCGCGCAGCCGAACAGTCCGCCAGTTCCGGCCAAAATCCCCCGCTCTCGCAGGTCGGGTCCCCTTAGCCGCGCTTTCCACGCCAATGTGCTTTATTTGGCCAAGAAGGGGCTTTCCCCAAAAGCCATAGCCTTCGACCTCAACGCGACCGTATGCGCCGTCTATTGGGCGCTTTCGGCCCACGGCTGGGAGTTGCATTACGTGTCTCACGACGAGTGGGAGCAGATTCTTGCTTCCCGCGCCTCTCCGAAACCACCGCCAACTAAAACCCCGGTCGGTTAGTTAGATTGTCCATCCCCGACCGGGGTAACTTGCGTTGGCGCGCCAGCACCGGCAGTTAAGGGCACGGTGCTGTAAGTATTTACAGAGTCAAGACCGTTCGCGGTCTAACTGCTCGCGGGCTTCAATCTTGGCTAGCATCTCCTGCGCGGCCTTGTGCGCCGCCGGATTGACCGAACCGTTACGGCTGAGGACATCAACCAACATGGCCCGAGTCATGCCGTCGATGCGATGTGACAGATTGCGGATTTCCCCAACCATCTTCGGGAACTGCCACATCATCCATGAGCACATGATCCCTAGCGGGCCGTACATGAACAGTACGGCGTTGAGGTTTCCGTCTCCAATTTGCATGAGGATGAGGTTCATGGCTCTTTGGCTGGCGCGGCAATGGCCTTAAGCCCGCGCTCATGGCCGAGATAAAGGGCCACCGCTGCTGCAATTCCACAAGCCCCTAATCCCCAAAGCCAAGGCGGAGCGTTGCTTACCTTCCACGCCACGAGGAACACCAAGGCAGCGCCGCCACACATCGCAGCGGGTGTCGGGTATTTGAGATAAAGGCAAAGGATTGCGGCGAGACCGGATGCAATCGCAGCATAAAGGAGCGGCTGCGATGACGCCACGTCGATTTCGTGCTGGCGAACCGAGGTATCGACGGTGCCGGTGTCGGCCTTGACGCTTTCTGCCGATCTGCGCCATTCGGAATCTTTGGCCAAAATCACCTCCGTCACTTCCTTGGCAGGTTGCGCCGGTTGCCCCGGGGTTTCCTTGGTGGCTAAAACGGGTGCCACAGCCTCAATTTTGGTCACCGTGATCTTTGAACCTTCGGGAATAGCCAGAGACTCTTCCTTGTGCTCTGTGGCCAAGGTCGCGGGCTTTCCGGCGTCCTTCACGCCTGCCACCTCCACGCCGCCAGCTTTGATAAGCCCGTGCTTTTGGAAGTAGGTGCATCCGCAGAATGGGAGAAGCATCAACGCCAATCCTAATCTGGAGCCAATTGGAATCAAATTGGAGTCAGGCACAGATATGGAGCAACTTCAGCAGTTGGTAGAAACGGTCCCAGATCACCCCGATAATCCAAGGGAGGTAGAGCTGGCACTTGTACCGCTGCTCCGGGTTCAATATGATGGGCCGACAGCCCTTTAAGCTCCGCCATGTCACCGGACTCCCGTTGTCTGTCCGAAGGTTTAACCGGATGTTCTTCGAGGCTCCGTGATTTTGGTCCGAGTAATTGTCCAAGTCCACATCCACCACCCGGCCCTTCGTTGTGATGAGGCCGGAGACTTCGATGTCCTCGCAACCGCCTTTGATCGTGATGACCTGCGAACCGCCCGAGCGCCAGTCATCGGCGCGGACCTTCAGATGCCGCGAGCCGTTGTTCGCGTCCATGCAATCCTCGATTCCGCCTTGAATTACGGTCGCTTCGACCGATCCGTTCCAAGCGTTCGAGAACTTCAGGGTGTCGCTGGTCCCCGGAGGCGGAACAAGTGAACCGAGCGATTGCTCGCCCACTTCTTCATTGGCGAAGCTCAGAAAGTTCTGGTCCATCTTGAGTTTGAAACTGCTGCAATAACGGTTTTCTGCCGGAGGTCTGAATGAGGTTGCGCGTGAAGAGGGCGCGTAAATCAGGGCGCGGGGCGGTCGGGATAGCGTCGGCCAAATGCTTTTGGTAAAAGGACGACATAAGAATCTTCTTTGCGCCTTCGCCAACCACCGGAATGCGAGTCTGGCCGAGCGAGGAAAGCGTGGCCACGTCTCCGACGAATGCTGGATAGGCGAGGGCCATGCGCGCGATGTCCAGACCTTCATCGGTCAGCTTGACCTTGCCCGATTTCAAAGCCGTTCCGAAGGCCTTGGCCGAGACCATGCCATTACCCTCATTAAGTGCTCGGTCCACCATGTATAGCTTGGCCAACTTGACGCGCGCCTCGCGCAGGGCGTCTAGCAATTCAGGTTTTCCGGCGGCGCTCGCCTCGTTTTCTAGCGCGGTCTCATATAGCTGGGCAAGATTGTCGTAATCTCGTGCTTGGTCCTCCATCGCGGGCAGCCCCGTTCTGTCCGAGGCTTGCCAGAAGCGTTTTGCCTGAGCCCGCGCTTCGCGCAGGCCTTTCAAGTTGTCGGCAGCAGCCGGAGACAATTGCGCGACGGCTGCATACGGCTTTTCCGCAACGTCAATATGTTTAGCCAAAACGTCCGGGTCGATGCGTTCACCCGCTGGAATACCCGCATATTTCGCGGCGGCTGCATTGGTCGCCTTTTGATTTTTAATCGTGGTGGCAATCGCAAGCGGGCTATCGTTCACTGCGTAAGTCAGGGTCTTATTCAGCATCCCCGGCTTTTCCGCGATGACATTGACCATCGTCGGCGGAACGACATAGCCGAGCTTGCGACCGGCGGCGAGCGTGGCGGCCTGCACGCCCTCCATCGCGGTTTGCCCGGCAACTTTTGCCGCCTGTAGTCCACGGTCCGCGACGAGCGGAACATATTTTGCTGCCACGGGAGCAGCCGCCCCGAGACCGCCGGAAAGCGCAGCCTCGGTCGCTGTCGGGAGCCGTCCTTCATCAATGCCGGTTTCAACGGCCTTGGCCGCCAGATTGCCGAACCCGTATTTCGCGGCTTCAAGCGCAACCGCCGGACGCGAAGCCTTGAACAACGGACCGCCGGGAATCATATTTGCTCCAACAGCCCCGAGGAATTGGCCATATTTGAAAGCGGCCTGTTCCCCCATCTTAATTTTGCGCTGCTGGGCAACATAGTTGCCAAAGCCGCCGCCGATACCTCCACCTAACGACATTCCAGCGGGGCCAAATTCGGCTCCCATCATTTGCCCGATAGCGGCAGCGCCGCCTTCCGTCCCGGCATCGAAAGCCGCGCGGCCCAACGCTCCAACTGTTCCTGCAGAAGTCTCGGTTAGGCTTTTCGTGGGAGCACTGGTTGCAGTCGGGTCTTCGGGCGCAGCGGTTGGATTCGTGCGAAATCTCGCCTGATCTGCTTGGCGAAGCGCCGCCATGTCCGCTTCAGTCGGCGGCGTGTCCTTGGTCCAATTGTAGACCGTGCCGGACGGCCCTTTTATCTGCATGGCCATCAGGATTTGGGCTTAATGACTTCCCATCCGGCGGGTAGCTTGACCGATCCCAATTCCTCGATTCCAACCGGAATAGAGTCACGCAGCTTGCGAAGACGCTTGGCAATTTCGACTTGCGGTAATCCTTGGTCGTCGAGCTTCTGGCGTTCGCGATCCAATATGACGGCGCGATCCGCAATAGCGCCTAAAACTTTCAGGATGTTCCGATTTGCCGCCGGGTCTAGCGATGGGTTGGCGGTGGAATCGGCGATCAGGCTGCGCTCGTAATTCGAGACGGAGCCTCCGCCTTTCATCAGGTCGCGCCCCGTCTCCATGACAAGGGTATTTAATTCCTTGTTGAGCTGCTGTTGATTGGACAGGCCTTTCTTGCCCAGCCCAACCCGCGAAAGCGCGGCCTGAATGTCCGTCAACTGTCCTTGGGCGAATCCGGACTGCGCTCCGGCGTCATAAAGGGCGTTGATGCGCTTAATCGCCGAGGCGCGCACGCGGGCGTTCTCGGCGCTGTCGGTCACATCCGTCAAAAAGGTGTTGGCGGAATCGGCTTCCTTTTTCGCCTGCTCCACGAGTGACGCGGTCTCCGCCTGCATTTGCGGCGTTCCGGCCTGCGGGATGACCGGTCCCTGACCGATGATCTGCCCGGTGCGCTTGTTGATCGTCGTGTGCACCGGATTGCCCTTCGCATCCGTCGTCGTCATCGTGAACGGCTCCAACACCGATGCACCCGGAGTATAGCGGGAAGTGCTGAAGCGTTCCACGAGGGCCGGGTCCAGCCCGAAGGTCCGCGCGGAATTCGCCACCGAATAAAGCGGGTCTCCTGTGATTGCCTTCGCCCGCGCGACAGACTGGTTGTTGTAGATGAATGGATTCTTGCCCACATCCTCCGCGAACTTCAGGTTGGCGTCCGCTGTCTGTTGCATCGCGAGCTGACGCTCTTGCGCCCGCTGTTGCTGCTGCAATAGCGCCGTCTGCGCCTGCATATACTGCTGTTTGGCGCGGTCCTCGTCCGAGGCTTTCAGCGTGGCGAAGACGCCCAGCAAGTAGCCGTTGTCCTTATAATTGGACTTATGGTTGATGAATTTCTCCAGCAGCGTCTTGTCCTCGGGGTTGGTAAGCCGGTCCGCGAACTGCGGCAGGAGCGCGGCCACCTGAGCCCGCGTCTGCGTGTCCTGTTTGTCGTTTTGAAACCACTGGTTCATCCCCTGGGCGATGGAATTACCTACGTTGGTAATGGCCTGCGCGCGCGATTGACCCGCCGTGTAATCGGAGGGTGAAGCTGACCAAGGGGCGACTGCCGGAGCGTAGGGCATGGCTGTTAGGCGAGATTCAGGAATTCCCGAGCGACTTCCAACTCAATCGAGGCGATGCGATTTTCCATGAAGGCGCGAACGAGCGCCTTTTCCCTCGGGTTACGCCGCAGCCGTTCGGCAATCTCAGGGCCGAATTTGTCGTAGGCTGCCACAAACCAAGCCGGAGCCTTCCGCTCCAGCCAGTATCGGAACCACCGCCATTCGACATTCTCCGCGCCAAACACCTCTCGCGCAATCACGCAACGGCCAAGCCATGAGCCAAAAATGTTTCCAAGCGTAGACGCCGTGGCGGCGCTCTTTGCCGCGTCGCTGTTCATGCCGGCAATCGTCAGCGCCAGCGCATTGTTGTTCGCCGCATTCAAGCGCGACTGGCCGGCATTGTAGTTTGATCCCGCAACATCCGCACCATATGCGCTAAATGGATCGAATTGATTTCGCGCATACTGATTCGATGCAGTCGTTAGGCCAGAGGCCAGACCGAACAGCGAATTATTGTTCGCGTTGATGAGCCCGGTTTGGGCCTGATTCTGCCCCACAACGTTCTGCGCGATGCCGAGATTCTGAAGAAGCCGCTGGCGCTGCGCCGCGTCCGTCTGCATCGCCTCATCAACGATCGAGGCATTCGTCGCGTCGAGTCCACGAGCAGCGAACGCACCGCGTGAAGCCTGCTGGACATTCCGCAAGTCTGAGGCGCTCAGGTTTCCGCCCTGCGAAAGAAGCTGCGAGGCAATCGCGTTCTGCTGCTGGAGAAGCGGGTCCTGCTGCCCTGCCGTCAGTTTCGCATACTGATCGTTGATGTTGGACGGACCGCCCGCACCAAAAAGCGAGGTTCCGAGCGTGGCCGCATCCTGCGCGGCATATTGCGGGGCATATTTCTGATATTGCTCCAATTGCCCCGGAGCCAATCCGGCTTGCGCAAACAGTTGAGCCAAGCCTTCCAGATAAGCGTTGCGGTCGCCGGTATTGCCGACCGAGCCTGCCCCACCGCCGCCACCAGCACCACCTCCGGGCGTCAACGTCGTGCCGGGATTGGTAACGGTGGTTCCGGGGTTTTGGCCCGGATTGGTCGTGACACCCGGCGCAGAGTAGCCCGGGAGATTGAAGTTGAAGGCCGGACGCTCGATCTGATCGTTGCCGCCAGTTGTCGTAGTCGGATTCGGGTTTGTGATGCCGGGCGGCGTATATCCCGGTGCGCTGACAATGTAGGGAGGCAACGCATTGTTTCCGCCGGGATCAAATCCCGACGGGCCGCCTGCGCCGCCGGACGATGCGCCACCGCCAAGATACCCGCCATATCCGCCTGCTGGATTGGAAACTCCCGAAGACGTGACCGGGGGAAGCGTGGTTATGCCGGGACCGCCAATCGGGAGACCGCCCGCCGTTGTGGTTGTAGCCCCGCTCGCAACGCCGCCCGCGCCTGAACCGGTGGGAGCCCCGGCCCATGCATTCCATGCCGCCCAATCCGCAAACGACATCGGGTTATTTGTGCCAGCGGAAGGATTGGTGTTTCCGGCTCCAATTCCGTTATACAGGCCGGTGCTCTGGCCCAAAAGGCCGCCATTAAGCCCAAGCCCGAACGATCCAGCGCCCGGACTGGATTGGCCCAAGAATGGGCCGCCTCCAATATCACCGAAGGCATTAGGCGTTCCGCTGAAATTAACTGTCGTTCCGGGAGTCCCGCCAACAAGCGGCCCGGTGCCGCTCGGGCCGCCCACGGCGCTTCCCAGTTTTCCCGTGATGTTGCCCATCACTCCGCCGGGATAGGATGCGTTACTGCCAGTGAGAAGATTGTAAAGGAAGGTGCTTGGGGCGTTGAGGAAATTACCCAAGCCCTGTCCAAAATTATACTGAGCGCTGTTACTTGGAATGCCATTCAATCCCGGCAGCATCGTGGAAGGCCCGGGACTAGGCGTGCTAGCCGGATAATTGCCAATGCCAATCAGGCTCGTATCCAGAGGAACAATCGACCCGTCAAAGGTCGGCATGGTCCCATTGAATCCCATTGCGCGCAGGATGCCGTTGCCGGTCCCGCCCGTCACCGCCGGGTCGAGCCAGTCGCCCGTATTGCCAACATAACCCTCGTAACCAGTCGCATAGCCGCCCTGATCGTTGACCGCGTTGTTGCCGAACCCGAGATAGCCAGCGCCCGGAGTATAGTTTACCGTGTTGGCCAAGTCTGCGGCTTGGCCAGCGGAGAACCAACTGGTAGGATCGAGCAGCGAATATGGCATTTTACGGCTGGCTCTTCAGGATGAGTTCGCGAAGAACCCGGATGGATTCCTTTAGGATGTCGTGACCTTCGCGGTTGGTCGTCGCGACGGCGGCCACCTTGTCTAGGTTTTCGAGTGCTTCGATGGGAGTCAGTTTGATTTCAGGCATAAATCAGGAAATTCTTTGCGCCCAGAGCGACGACCCGGCGCTGACTGTAGTGACCCCGGAGGCCGTAACCTGCGCTGCTTGAATCGTCAGCGTACCTCCCGTGTTCACAACAATGGTTCCTTCGATTGTCATATCGAGCGACGTGTCCGAGGTCGGAGTATTGGAGGTCGCGCTATCCAGCGCCGTCACGACAGAACGATAATAAGGTGTCGTGGCCGCTGTGCCAAAGGACCCGGCAATCGAGGCAATGATGGAGGTTGCCGTACAGGTGCCGGAAATTGCTACTTTGATACCGCCCGCAGAAGGAACCGCCGTTCCCGACCCGAGCAACTTCGCCCGAAAATAATAGGTGGCACCCGCTGTCAGTGTGATGCTTAGGCCGGTGATATTTGCCAAGCTTGTCGTGGCCGATGCCGTGAAGGCGGAACTCTTAGCGCACAGGGACGGGATTAACAGATCCCCATCTGCCAAGGTATAAAGCATCCGGGACGATACATACTCGGAGGTAAATCCATTGCTAATTCCACCGACCCCGGCACGAAGAATTGTTCTATCGGCACCCGATGTTGCCACAAAATCAGCGCCATAGGTTCCGCTGGCTATGGCGCCAGTCGTGGCAACACGCAATGTGGAGACGCCTGCTGCTGACCAAGTGCCCACTGAAATCCCAGCAACCGAAAATCCGACGGCGGACGATCCAAGATAAAGTCCGGTGGTGGTTCCTCCGATGAAATTGATCGACGGGGCGGCGGCGCTGCCTGCCCCAAACGTATAAGTTTGGCCGTTTGCAATAGACGGCGAGTCTGCGCTATTAAGCTTGGTCGCCGTGACCGTTTCGCCCGCGCTCCATGTATAACCCGGTGTGATGACTAGAGCCATGCGCTAGGAATAATTAAGGGTTTGGCGACTCGTGATAGCGGTTTCAATGGTGACGGAATGAAACTCAGGCCTTCCGGCACTCGTCGTCAGTTCCAGCCTGCCAGAAATTCCGCGACGCTGCACCGGGAGCCGCAAGGTGATTCCGGTGGAACTAGTAGCGGTATAATTGAGGACTGCGAGCGAATAATCGGGGTTCTCCAGAACGTAGGTTCCTTGGATTTCGTCCCCGCTGGAAACGTCCCCGTCCAATTGGAAACGCTTTACCTTTTTCATGTCGTAGGTGTCACAGAGATAGTTCCTTGTCTCCATGTCGCCAGCTATCGCGAAATCAGCGACGCTGCCCGGTGCCCCGAATTCGTCGTAGTCGTTTTGCTCCAGCAGTGTGACGTATCCGACGGTAGAGACGGTGAAAATGCGCTTGGTCCCATTGTAGGACATCACATGGAAATTGAGCGCGTCCCAGCCCGGCGGGTAGGTGTCAACCGACTCCCATGCATCATTCAGGAAATTGAAGACGAACACCGTATTGTTGAGCGTCGAGGAGCCGGTCGGAACGGCCAGATAATAGCGGTTGTTCCAGAACACCGCGACGGCGTTGGTGGCATAGGCCCAGTTGATATTCTGAAATTGGTCCTGAATCGGGTCCGACAACGGAGCCTGATTGTTGATGAGCGACAATTCCCCCGTGACCTGCATTCGCACGACGCCAATATCCGAAAGCCATGCGATGTATGGCCCGCAGTTGGCGACGGAGCGCCGCGCGATGCACCCAAAATTGCGCGTGATTTCAAACGTCTGGGAAATCGACAGGTCTGTCCCGTCCATGATGAGCGTGTGAACGGACTTGCGGTAAAGCACGAGGAGGCGAGCGTCCTGATAGGGAAAGGCGGCGATCAGCCAGTCATTCGTGCCCGGCAGGATGCGAAATTGCGTGTGCGTCGGGTCATAGCTGTTCGCGTCGAGAATGTCCGACATGATGAGCTGGTCCCGAGCGTAAGGGAGCACAAACCGACTCTTGAAATACATTCCCCAATCCACGCACGGCATGTCAATGATGGGGGCACCGGCGGCGTTTTGTCCTTCCGGCACGATTTGGAATGCCAGCGTCGTCGTGTTCATGTCCCAATACATCGGCGGCTGGCAGGGACGCGCTGTAATGGTCCCGGTTGCCGGACTCACCGTCGCGGCATTGACCGCATAGGTGAAGGTAGTGAGACCCGTAACGGTGATTTTCCCGACGATGTTGTAACCGTACTGCCCCGCTCCGGCGATGGTGACCCAGTTATTCGTGCTCAGGCCATGATTGGCGGTCGTCGTAACAGTCGCCGTACCTGCCGCCTGTGTGATGGAAGTGACGGCCAGTGGCGGATTCGTGGACGTGGAGTAGCCACGGAACATGTAAACCTTGTCCAAGAACTGTCTGATGTCGCAGGGCTGTCCGATCACGCAGCCCTCGTTGGCGGGGTAGGCAATCGTGAGCGTGGGTGTACCGTAGCGGTAAAGATAAGCCTCGGCCGTCGAGGCGATGATGATTCCCTCCGTGTTGGTCGTGTCGTCTGCATAGTCCCCGGAACCCACGGCCTGAGACGGATAATTGTTGAAGACGCGCGGGCCGCGATTGGCGACCAAGGTGCCGGACGCCGATCCGGTTGGGGTTCCGGCCATCGTGTAGGTGAAGGTTGATGCCCCGGTCACCGTGATAGTGAAGTCCCCGTTATAGAGCAATCCGTCGGCCCCAGTCGCACCACGGATGTTGACGTAATTCCCGGTCGAATATCCATGCGGCGACGTGCTCGTGGCGGTGGCGGTCGTCGTGACGCGCGTGATGGAGGTGAGCGGCACGTCAGGAGCGAGCGAAAACTGATCCACAATCAGCGGAGGATTGGTCAGGTTGATGTCCGTGGATAGCGCGGCCAATCCCGCGCGGACCTTCCACGTCCCTCGGTCCATGCGCCCGTTGCCGGAATAATGGAGCTGGCCGGGCTTGAGGTTGGTCGGATGATACCGCGAGAACATCCCGAAGAAATAACGGTCGCCGTCGTTGAGCGGCGTGTCGTCAAGCGGCTGGTATGTCTGGTAGCGGTTCATTTGATCGTGGCCTTCCCGACGATTTTAGCGACGCCATTCATGGCCGAAGTCTGCGTTGAGCCCACCGGGTCCACGCCGCCATTGTAGTAGCGATAGCCCGCCGGAATCATCTGCGCCGTGGCGCTGTTGCCCATTGACGACGTGTAGACAGGCCA
>ERZ869921.1217-NODE-1217-length-11424-cov-14.982496_pt1 | contig 11424 bp, 13 predicted proteins | sample MGYA00579310_ERZ869921 | MGnify/ENA primary metagenome ERZ869921 (study PRJEB32216, sample SAMN09231816) | wastewater metagenome | place: USA: Maryland | collected 2016-06-21 | study: EMG produced TPA metagenomics assembly of the PRJNA472060 data set (Reclaimed...
GTGAGAGCGACTTTCCGAAGGCCTTTGATTTGGCCGAGCGGAGGTGTGCATAGAATGCCGCGCGGTTCATTTGGTGAGATAGTCCCTCACGTCCTTGCTCATCGGGACGGAAGCGCCGAGCGCTAGAAGCTCCTTCGCTGGCGGAACGATGGTTTCCCGCCACGCACGCTGCACGACATGGCAGAGCGCGTCGTCCTCGATGAACACGCGAGACTGGCCGGGCTGGCGCATCTGGAACCGCGTGGCGGCCGGGAGCACGCCAAGCTGGGCGGCATCGAACAGCGTCCAGCCGTCCGTGAGCCACTTGCCCATCTGTGCGAGCGCCAGTTCCTCGCCCTGCGGTGCATTGGCCTTGCCGAGCCTCAGAATCTCGTCATGCAGCGAGGTCGGGAACTCCCGGAGGCGCTTCTGATACAGCGGGTAGAACGCCGCGGCGATTTTCGGAGCGGCGGCAGTGATGATGGAAAGCGCGGACATGGATGGTTCTCCTATGCGGGTTTCAGAGCGAAGGTGAAGGCGAAGGTATCGGCAGTGCCGACAGACGCATTCGTGAAGGCGCCGGGGTTTTCCGCGCCAGCCGTGGGCACCAGCTTGTTGGCCATCATGACGACGCAGGACTGTGTAGAGCCGTCCGGGTCGACAGCAGCCGTGACCGTCAGTTCGGTGTAGCCGGTGCCGGCGGAATAGCCGGTGGCCGTGATTTCCGAGACGACGGCACAGGCCACCACCATCGCGTTGTTGTGCGAGGTCGTCATCGAGGGCGGGTTCGGATCGCCGTCGCCAGTGCCGTTCTCGGTTGGCGTTCCCGAAAGCACGGAAGCCGTATCGACGCGCGAATAGGTGCGGAAGATGTACGCCATGTCGCGCGTGGCGTGCGTGTTGGTGTAGGAGATGGAGGCTCCAGGATTGACGCAGTAGGCCGCCCTTGCGTTGCCGCTGGACGAAGCTTCGTCGATGATGGACGTGAAGCCGGATGGTGTGGCCGGAGCGACGGTGCCGGACTGGTCATTGCCGAGAATACAGACGACGACATCGGACGCGCCGTTCGTCGGCATGTTGATGGTGGCCGTGGCGCCGGCCGACACGGTTCCCACGACGGTATCGCGAACGCTGATCAGCGTTGACGAGCCAACCCGGATGAACGGAACCGGGACGAAGATGGCAGTCATTGCAGCGCCTGGATGACGAGCAAGGAGCCGCCATTGCCGACAGAGGCAGAGCAGCGGAACTTGTGCCCGTTCGTGGTCGTGAAGCTGTCGCCGGACACCTTCGTCCAGCCGGACGTGGTGATGGAGCCGGCAGAGCCGTTGTTGGTGATGTCGATGAAGGCGGAGCCGGTGACGGAGCCGGGGGCCAGTGTATGCGCGCCGCCGTTCGTGTAGTGCTGCAGCGGGCAATCCCCGACATCGAGGGTGAGCGTGCCGGAAGTGACTGCGGAGCCGGAATTGAGCGCGAGCGAGGTGACGGTGGCGCCGCCCGTCACGGCCTGGTTCTGGCGGTCCAGCAGCGCCATGACACCGTCGACATCCTGCACGGTGACGACGCGGGTGTTGCCGGCAGTGATGGAACCGGCGTCGAGGCGGAACTCTTTCGTCTGGTCGGACGGGTCGCAGAACGTGGCGGTGTCGAAAACGCCAGTGCCGGCGGCCCAGTCCGCCAGATGCTTCATGATGAGCCGAATGGCGTTGTCGACATTCGAGATGGCGTTCGTGCCGAGGATGCCGACGCCGCCGATGTCCTGATTGGAATTGGCCGTCGTCGAGTAGTCGTTGATCTTGTCCTTGGACATCCGATGTTCCTTTAGTAGAGCCCGGCGCGGCCGGCCTTGACTGCGTCGGCAACACGGTCGCCTGCGTAGCTCCGCAGGTCGCTGTCGCTCATTCCCGGCCCCCACGAGGCGTCTGGACGGGTGGGAGCGTCGGGGAAGTAGTTCGCGCCGTAGCCGAGCACGCCGCCCAGCACGCCGCCGCCGGCAATGCGGTTGCCCATCACGCCGCCGAGGATGCCGCCCAGCGGCCCGGCAACAGCGCCGCCAAGCAGCCCGCCCAGCACGGTGCCCATGCTCCGCTTTGCCTTGTCGGAAAGCTGCTTGTTGCCGAGCAGGCTGCGCGCCTGATCCGTGCGGGACAGCCGGCCCTTGCCGAGCGTGGCGGCCTGATAGCCCTGCGGCGTTTCCACCGTCGTCGTGTCGAACTGCGGATTGTAGCGGTCAATGAACCCGCCCGGTGCTCGAGACACTTCGATGCCAGCATTCGAGATGGCAGTGCCCGGCATGCCACCATAGACATCGGCAACTGACGGACGCGCGGGTGCGGGTGGCGCGGCGGGGAAGCTGCTTTCCTGCATGGGTGCGATGGTCTGCGGCGGCGTGTAGACGGGAGCCACCTGCGTCGGCGGCGCGACGGGCGCAATCGTCGGAATGGACTGCGGCGGCATGGTTGCAACGCGGTTCGGGTTGAACGGGGCGATCGGCCCGGTTGGCATGGGGCGATCGGGGGGCAGTGATTCCGTGAGCGGTGCGCCCGCAAGGTTTCGAATGCCGGCCATTGCCATGGTGCCGCCGAGTTGCCCGTAGGCGAGCGCCTGTCCCGGAGTGCTGAGAGACGGTCCTGCGGGCGTAGAGGGGCGCTGTGGCGCGTTTATCGGGCCGGAGGGCATCGGTCGGTCAGGCGGGAGCGAGGCAGGCCCCAGCGGGCCGCGCTGGACGTTTCCCACGGGCCCGAAGGAGTTGACGCTGAAGTTCCCGGCCGGGCCAGTGTAGGCGACGTTGTCGGGGCGCGGCGCGCTGTTGAGCATCGGCGCGGCGGAGAGGTCCGGGCGCGGCGAAGGCGTGGGAATGTCGGAAGATGGCAGCGACAGAGCCGAGGACGGGTTCGGCGTGTAGTTCGCCAGCCCCTGGAACCAGCCCGGCGCATTGCGCATGCGGGCACCGAGCTTGTCGTGCATGAAATGCGGCCGGTTGTTGACCTGCGGGCGCATATCAACATGCAGCATGTTGGGAGACTTGGTGTAGGTGATAAGACCGCCAGCGCCGGCATCAATAAGGCTCTGGACCACGTCGCGGCGTTGCGTCTCGGAAAGGCCGGTCAGGTCGATGTCAGCCGCCAGTCCCTTCATGTGGAGGCTGTTTTTCGCACCCTTCACGGCGCGGTTGCGCTCTGGGCTGCGATAGCCGGACGTGATGCCGAGCTTGCGGCCTAGGCGCGCCGAAGCCGCGTCGAGCGCAGCGGCAAGGTTCGCCTGGATATTCGCCTGCGATGGCCCGTTGTAGAACGTATAGCCGGGCGCGAGGGCTTGGAGGCCCAAACCCTGTCTAGTATTCGCCATGATCCCTCGCTATCGTGCGAGCTTCAAACGGGAGGAAGCTTTGAAAACGTTCGGACTACTGTGCGCACTGCTTATCGCCGGGCCTGTTCAGGCCGCATCGTGGGCAGACAACGGATGCGCGGTAGTGCTTGCCGAAGATGGCGGCGGCTACACCTACATCGCGAAGGATGGCGTCGAGACGAAGTGCACCGTCAAGACGTGGATCGAGCCCAAGAAGGTTGCGGAGTTACAGTGCGATGAAGGCGGCGACCCTATCGTGCGCTTCGTTGACGGCGACACCATCCTGCTCGACTACGAAGCTGTTCTGATGCGCGTCGGGAGCGATGCCTACCCGTGGGTGTGCGACTGATGAAGGACAAGGAAGAACTGCCGTTTTCCTACGTCTTCGGCATGATCGTCATCATGACCGCACTGTACCTCAGCCGCCACGAACTGCCGCCGATGGACTGGCGCGACGGCGTGATGTTTTTCTTCCTCGGAATAATCCTGTGGATTTGCTTCCGCCGCTCAGGGCGTGACAGTCTGCTGGATGCCCATGGTCATGAGCAGCCTGACAAGAGCATCGCGTTTCGACTGGGCAAGTCGCTGAAGCGTGTTCTGCACAACAGGCGCGGGAACACCGCCGCGCGCAATAAGGTCCGCTAGCTCTTCGACAGACCGCTTGCTGAGAGCCTCGCCAAGCTTCTGAGCACCCATGCCAGCCACCATACCGGCGCCCTGAAGCGCAAGCCCGGCAAAGTTGCCCGTAGCCAGATTTGCGGCGCCGAGAGAGCCTTGCGCCAGCCCTGAGAGCCGCCCAGTTGGAACCATGCCGGAAGCAGCGTCGAGTGCTCGCTTTGTTGGCGAGCCCAGCACCGTGCGTTTCGTGGCGTCCAGTTCTTGCTGCGTGAAGCCACGCGCCTTGCTTTCGTTCGTCAGGATAGTGCGGAGTTGCCGGCGGGTGGCCCCTGCGATGTCCTGGCTCTTCTGCGTTCCGCCGATCAATTCGCCCTTGTTTATGAGCCCTTCGACGGTATCGAGCTTGCGCGCACGGTGCCAATAGCTTCGCGCCTTCATCAGGGCGTTTGCGGCCGCTTTCGGGTCATCACCCATGAGGTAGGCATCCGGCCCCGACTTCGTCACGAGTTCGTCGATGCGATTGATGATGCCGCCGATTGCCGCATTGTTGGACTTCATCCCCGGACGGTATCCGTTGGATGCCACCTTGCGGAGTGTCTCAAGTCCGGTCAGGGTGACGTTGCCGTCCATGGCTTCAAGTCGCTGTAACACAGGAACCACGCCCGGTTCGTTGATTGGGTCGAACCCGCGTTCAGTCAGATCCTGGATGACATTCGTTCGCAGCGAGGTCACGCCGCTCTGATTGAACACGACGCCGGCATCTTCGGCAGCCTTGTATGCCGCCTTACCCGTCTGCTTAAGTTCTTCGGAGGTGATTTTTGGAGGCCGCTTGTTGAAGGCTCCTGCGACTTTCCCGACGCCAGCAGAGATAGCCTCTCCAGCCACGTTTCCAAGTCCGCCCGCTGCGGCACCGTAAAGAGCTCCCTGAGCAATGTTCGTATCGTTCCCGGCCGCAGTCAGGGCGCCGTAACCAGCACCCTCAGCCGCCATCAACCCAGTTCTCGCGCCCAAGCCTGTCGCGCCGGTCAACGCCGCTGTCCGCGGGCCAGCGAGCGTGAGCCCGGCGTTTCCGGCAGACAGTGCAGTACGGAGGCCGCCAGCGACTTCGGCTACCGTGCCAGCGCCGCCCGAACGGCGGCGGGCGCCCTCCGTAAGTCTCCGCTGGGCGGCGAGTTCTGCATCATAAGTTTTGCCCGTGAACGGTGCCCTAACGGCAGCGACCGCCTTGTCACCCCAGCCCATGGTCGCGCCATTGGCCGTAAGGTCAAGAATGTCCTTGGCTGCCACGATTGGTTTCTGCCAGCCCGGAAGCGCGTCATATTGCGCGCGTGCCGGATTCTGTGTAGCGCCCGAAGCGAAACGGCGAAACTCTTCCGCTGCTGCACTCTGCTGCTCCGTAGGCCGTGACGGCGGGATTGGTGCAGTTTCGGGGAGAGACGAATGTCCGAACTGTTGCTGTAGCACGCGCTCGATTTCCTGCGGCTGCATGCCGTCAGGAAACTCTGCAATCGTCCCGTCAGGAAGCTCGACTTCGGTCATTCAAGCCGTCCCGTCTGCGGATTGTAGCGAAGGCGGCGCTGCCCGCCCGCAGCGGGCGCCTGCGCTTGCGGAGCGGCGCCACCATACCCGGCCTGCGTTTCAAGCTTGCGCACGCCTTCCTGCACGGCAGCATTGAACTCGTCCAGTGCGGCATTGAAGTCTTCGACGCTCTGAGCGGTGTTCATGCGCGCGAATGCCGCTTCGGCCTTCTGGCCTTCGTAGTCCGTGATCGCACCACCACCCTTGAGAAGTTGGCGAGCCTGAAGGAATGCCCCGCCTTGAAGCTGGTCAATTCGGCCCTGCACACGCGCCGCGTTGGAACTGAGGTTAGGCAGCCGCGAGTTGACCGGCCCGAGCATGTCGGGAAGATAGGGATCATTCTTGAGGTCGTTGATCTGCTGGTCCACCATACCGGCAATTCCCCTAACCCCCGGAAGCGCGCCAGTCGCATTGCCTGCCGCTTCGCCTTCCGTCTTGCCGCGCGCCGTATCAAAGCCGGCCTGATAGTTTTCCTTCGGAATGGTGCTGACCACCTGCCCGGAGCGGTCGACAATGCCCCACGCCGTTCCGAGGTCGACGCGGTCGGTTCCTGGTGCGAGGTCAAAGCCTTCCGGCAACTGCGTTTCGGTAAACGTTCCATCCTCGCTCAACTGGCCAAGAACGGTCTTGCCGTTCTTCTTGCCGTAAATGGGATTGAGCCCACGCTTCGGAGATTGCGCCTTCAGCCGTTCCTCTGACGCTACTTTCCATGCCATCTCGATAGGCATCCCTGCATCGACCTGTTTGGCGATGTCGGGGAAGTTTTCGCGCAGATACGCTAGTGTTTGATTTCCCTTGATGGCAGGCCCCATGGCCGCCAGCGCATTGGAGAAATTCTGCTGATTGCCCTGTCCGCCCATGAGAGCCGCAGCCACCGGCAGGGCCGTTCCAGGGTCCAGCAGCGCCTTCAATCCGCCACCAAACATCGCCATGGCTTACCTCCGGGCTCCGCCCGCGTAGATGTCACGCCACGTCGGCATCGTCGGGCGGTTCTGTGCGGGCTGTTGCGGCTGCTGTCCGCCGGGAGCCGGGAAAGGCGTCCCCGGACTCGGCTGCTGCGGGATCGGCGTCGCCCCGTAGTTCGGCATCGACATCGGCTTGTAGAACTGGTCCATGTGCTGGCGGATGCCTGCCTGGTCCCCGTAGCCGCCAAGGCTCAACTGCCTCGCAAGCATGTCCAGTTGCCCCGGCATGCCCGGTTGGACGATCTGCTGCGGCGGGTTGGCGCCCGGCACGTTGTAGCCGCCGACCTGCGTGAACTGCGGCGCGGCGGGCGTGTTCGGCGTGTTGGACGCCGGCTGCTGGCCGGGCTGAAGCGGGCCGGGATGGTTCATCATCCACTGCTGCCGGTCGTTGAGAAAGCGCAATCCGCCTGACATGTCAGTCTCCTTACCCGAAGAGGCCGAAACCGCCGGGGCCTAGCAGGGAAGCCCCCGCCAGCAGGCCGCCAGCGATGTTCGAAAGCCCGTTGCTTGGCCCCTGTGCCGTCTGCGTCTGCGTCGCGTAGGGCGCGGAACCGTTCATGGAATTGAGAACCGCCAGAGCGTTCTGATATGGCGCTCCCTGGCTTTCCTGCGCGATGCGGAGCTGGTCGTTCATGTACCGCGCCATCAGGTCTTCGTTCATCGCACCGACGTTCATCAAGTCGTTGTTGCCGAGGTTCTGCGCGTCGTAGATGTTCTGGTACATCGCCGGAGCGTTCTGCAGGTTGTTGACGCCCTGCTGGCCGGCGGTGAACAGATTGCTCGTCGCGCCGAGCGTGCGGTCGTAGTTCTGGCCCTGAATGCCGGCCGAAGCGCCCGCGGCCTGAAGCCCCTGCCCAACGCCGGTCGAATACGTGCCGCCCAAGGCGCTGAGGCCGGAGAGCCGATTGCCGACGTTCTGGTTCTGGATGGACGATGCCGAGTTGACGGCATTGAGCGCCAGCCCAAGGTCGCCCTGCCTTGCAGCGGAGCCCTGCGAGGCAGCACTGAGCCGGGAGTCGCGATTGCCCGCCTGGATACCCGCAGCCCCGGAGGCCGCCGAGATGCCCTGTCCGATGCCGGTGGCGTAGGTGTTCGCCCCGCCCATCAGCGCCTGCATCTGAGCGTCGCGGTTGCCGATCTGCACGCCTGTCGCCGCCTGCAATGCCGCAAGCTGCCTCGCCGCCGCCGCCTCGCTCGCGCTGGACATGCCACCAAGGGCAGACAGCCGCGTCTGGTCCCCGATGTTGCGCTGCGTGTCGATGAGGGTGTTGGCCTCCACCTGCGCCTGACGCTCGCGCATGAGCTGTTCCATGCGAGCCTGCGCCTGCATGTCGCCAACTTCGCGGGCGAGAACGCCCTGATGCGCACCGGAGCCATAGCGGCCCATGGCGGAAGCCTGCATGTTCACGGCATCGTTCTGCCGCTGCGTGGCGCGGGCGAGCACCGCTTCGAAGTTCGGGTCAGTGAGCCCGAGCATGCCGCCCTGGGCGATGTTCATCAGGTTCTGCTCGGAGACGGATGGTCCCCTTGCGCCGGACAGTTCCTGGAAGCCGGCCATTGCCGGATTGGAGCCGCCCGTTGCGCCTCGCGCATAGTCCAGCAGCGCCTGATTGGAGACGTTGCCGGCGCCGTTGGCGAAGTTCTGGAAGCCGGACAGGAACGGGTTGGCCTGTGCCGCGCCGGAAAGCCTGTCGAGGCCGGCAGACGACACGTCCATCGAGCCGTTGGCAAGGCTGGAGAAATTGCGCATGAACGGGTTGGCGCCGGCCCTGCTTGCAAGCGCCGACTGTGCGCCGCTGCCCACGTCCAACTGGCCGGAACCGATGCCCGCCATGCCCTGCATCGCAGGGTTGGCCATGGCCGATCCGCCGAGACTGTCGAGAACTCCGGTGGAGACGTTGCCGGCCCCTTGCGTGAAGGGCGACAGCGCGTTCATCGCCGTCTGCTGATACTGGTTGTATCCGCCGTTGCCGTAGATGCCATTGGCCGCCGACAGCACGCCGCCCATCGGGTTGTTGGCGTTCCAGTTCTGCGCGTTGGTCTGGACGCCCTGCATGCCCTCCATGGTCTGCTGGGAGTACGGAACCACCGTGGACATGGTGTTCGGGCGGACGATGTTCCCGGCCTGTCCCTGCTGGGTGATTTGCCCGAGTGCCCAATCCAGGCCTTCGCGCGCCGGCCCATATGGCTGTGCAGAACTGGACGATGACGAGTTGCTGTTGCCGAAGATGCCCATCAGGCGGCACTCCCTTGGCCCATGGCGCTGGTGTCGGTTGCGATGAAGGCGGTGACGGTGACGACGTTGCCGGTGACGGCTTCCGTCGCGCAGAGCTTTTCGCCGTCAGTCTTGAAGGCGACGGGAATGTCCGTGACGATTTCCGTGCTGTCGGCCGCGACCGACTTGCGCCAGATTTTGTGGTAGTTCGTGCCGTCGTACCATTCGAGCAGCACTATCTTGGCCGCGTTGGTGGCGTTGACGACGGAGACGCTGACAATCTTGGACCGTTCGGCCTTCGTGGCCGTGTAAACGTCAAAGCGGCTGGTGGTCGAAAGCAGCTTCACATACGGCCGCGCAAGGCCGCCGGAGAGCGTCAGGCTGGCACTCATGACTCGCCATCCTCGCTCGCGTTCACATCAATGCCGTGGACATGCGTCCAGTCCGTGCCGGCCGGGATAGCCAAGCGGTACTGGTGCAGCCGCCCCGCCGCCCTCGAATGGCAAAGCCCTGTGCGCGTCTCCGGGCTGACAGCCGAACCGAAGCTCGCCACGTCCGAGTATTTCGCCGTGGCCGACACCGCGAGCGTGTAGGTTCCCGCGTCCGTGTAGACCTGCATTTCGTCCGCATAGGCCCGCCGGCCGGGAATGTGCTGCAGCACCGCCGTATCCAGCGTCGCGGCCTGTGGGGTGCCGGTGTAGAAGCCGAGCTTGTTGTCCGTGTCGAACGCTGCGAAAGCCGCCACGCCGCCTGCGAACTGCCGGCTGTCGAAGGCCGTGGCAGACGCGTCGTCGATGGTGGCGAAATAGTTGTCCATCCCGTCAATCGAGATGGCCGGGGTGATCATGTCGAACATTTCCGAGATGTTCGATTCCGCCAGGCACCAGCGGTCCAGTTGCCAGTGGTAGCCCAGCAGGAATTTCGTCGTGTCCGGCTTCTGCGCCTGCCACCAGACGATCTTGTTGTAGGGATCGGGCACCGCGCGGATTTCATAGACGCGGGTCTTGTCGATGGTGTCGAAGAACCAGCGGTCAACCCGCTCCGCTCCGATTGCCACGCCCTCGGCGTTCATCATGAAGCCGTCAAGGCTCAGATACACGTACTGCGCCGGGCCGATGGTGGCGCGAGACAGCGGAGCGATGACGCCGCGCTTCGGGTTGATGACATCGAAGGAAAAGGCGAAATCAACGTCGCCGGTCACCACCATCTGGCGGATGCGGTTGCGCTGGAATACGATGGCGCCGCGGCTTTCCCCGAGGAAGCCGGTAACCTCATCCCCATCGGGGAGGTTCTGGAAATCCGAGCCCTTCAGCCCGACTTCCCAATGCGCCGGATCGTTGACGCCGGACCACCGCACCTGCATCGGGTATTTGGTGCCGTCGTCGATGTAGCCGAGGACGAGGAAGTCGCCGGCCACGCACATGTACTTCGCCTGCGGCGGGGTTCCCGGCAGGTCTTCGAACGTGGTTCCAAGCTCGATGTCGAAGCGCTGGACGGGGTCGTTAATGTTGGTGGCGAGCAGATACCCGCCGTAGACGCAGAACTCCCACCGGTCTTCCGTGGCCACGGAATAGGGTGCCGAGGAACCGGAAACGTCATCCCAATCCAGCGTCGCGGTGTTGTAGCGGTAGAGCCCGGCCGCGGTGCCGGCGAAGATGATATGCTCCCCGTTCTTGTTGCGGACGTAGAAGGCGCCCTTGCAGGTCGCGGGAAGCGCGTCGGAAGTCGGCACCAGGGCAGGCAGCGGCCCCCAGCCGCCAGCCACCGGAATGCAGTTGACGATGTTGCTCGATGAGTTGGCGTCGAATTTGGACTTGTCCGGCTCGAACGGCGGGAACGGGATCAATCCACGTCGCCCGTGTAGATCGGGTCGTAGGCCACGATGGCCTCATCGACCACCACGCGCGCCCGCTTGTTCTTGGCCAGCGTGTGCTTGATGGAGCGGATGCTTTCCGACAGCATCCGGGAGAACATGTCCGCGTAGGCGAAGTTCTTGACGAAGGCGCCGGCAAAGGACAACGATGCCGCCAGGTACACGTCGGGATGGTTCGTCAGCAGCCAGTTCGTCGTCGCGCTGTCCGAAAGCGCATAGCGCTGGCGGTAGCGGAAGCGGAACGGATAGGCGCTGAGCAGCGGGCAATCGAAGTCGATTGCGGTGCTGTTTGCGTCAATGGCGTAGTATTTCGGCACGCCAGATGCCGAGAGGTAGGTGAACGAACCATCGGTGCGCGGGAGGATTTCGAACTCGTCTTCCCCGGAGGCAGCGAGGAACAGCGCCACTGGCTCCGTCATGGTGATTGACGTGATGTCGATGCGGCGGCTGTCCTGCGTGCCGGTGAGCGTGGTGTCAGCCTCGATGGTCGGCAGTTCACGATTGAGGTACGCTTCCCCCATCGTGATCATGTTCGGGATGTAGGACGTGAGGTCGGAGCGGGCGATCCAGGAAGCGATTTCGGTCTGGAGCCCGGCATAGGTCGCGGTGAATGCCATCACGCCGCCTTTCGTCCGCCGGGCTGGCGAAGCAGGAACTCGTGGAGGTTTCCGGGGAACGCCTTGTCGGGCAGGTGATGAGTGATGTTCAGGTCCGGGATGAGATGGATTTCCCCGCCGAGGTCACGCCAGCGGCGCGAAAAGGCGTAATCCTCGCCCCACCACATGCGTTTGTGGGCGCCGTGGTTGAACAGGTCGATGAACTCGTCCTTCGGGCCGAACAGCAGCTCT
>ERZ869921.1218-NODE-1218-length-11414-cov-10.727265_pt1 | contig 11414 bp, 20 predicted proteins | sample MGYA00579310_ERZ869921 | MGnify/ENA primary metagenome ERZ869921 (study PRJEB32216, sample SAMN09231816) | wastewater metagenome | place: USA: Maryland | collected 2016-06-21 | study: EMG produced TPA metagenomics assembly of the PRJNA472060 data set (Reclaimed...
GCGCCCGCCACCCACAAAGGAAAGGGGTCTCACATGAACGCTTATTCTCCCATTGGTCTATCGCCCGTTGCCCTGTCGGCTATCCCGGCCGGCTGGTCTGTTGTCGAGGGCGGCGCAACCGCTTCCGACACGGAAGTCGCTGCGGTCGAAGTCGAAGCTCCGGCCGATCCTGTCGAGATCGAGCCCGAGCCGCACAATGGCGCGCGCGGCGAATTCACTATCGAATCGCAGGCGCTCGCCGGCATGATCGAGGCGCTAACCCGCGTGGTCGAGCGGAGGCATACGATTCAGGGCGGCGCAATCGTGCCGCCCATGATCCTCAAATGAGAAGGAATTATTGGATATGCCGACTTTCAACAAAACCGACATGCTGGACTGCTGCCAAGGCTTGCACGATTTCAGCGACGACGCGGCGGAATGCCGTGTCTGTGGCGAGGCCGCGGAAGAGAGCGTGCCTCCGATAACCGATGAGGAACGCGCCGCTTTGATCGCCTTCAAGGCAGAATACGGCCGCGAATGGCGGCAATATCTGATGGCCGCATGGCTGTCCTATTCGTACAAGGGTCGCCACATGGGCGGCCGCGATTCCGGCATCCTGCGCACGATCCGCAACATGCGCGGCTGCGACTGGCTGCGTACCGTCAAAATCTGATCCACAACCACGAAAGGATCCACACATGATGACTTCTTACACGATATTCCGCGTCGGGCAGGAACCGGAGCGGGCAAGCATCGATTGGCCTGAAGAGCCCGGCTATGACAGGCTCAAGCGCATGATCTGTCCGCTTTTGGGCGACGATGAGCCGCTTGAGCATGTCGCTGTGCTTCATGACGGCGAGCGGCGCGATATGTTCGTGAGCGAGCTTGGCGCGGTCGCGCTAACCACGCGCGGGCCATTGCCTCGCAATGAGGCGGCAACCGCGATCTACCGGAACAACACGCTCACGCGATACCCGGAGACCGATCCAGAGGATATTCCGGCGATCTACGGCACGGCGATCTTGTTTGATCGCATCGTCTGGTTCTGATCCGCCACAACAGAGAAGGAGTTCCCCAACATGATCCGCAAGATGCTTGACCTATCCACCAATCACGTATCGCCCGCCGCTCGCCTGTGGCTTGAGGCGCAATCCTGGGCGGCCGTGACCAAGGGCGAAAGCACGATGGTCGTTGCCCGGCACAATTCGGGATGGCTGGTCTATGCGTCGGCCGAACCGGCCGGCTCGCTTCACGATGATCTGTATGATGCTTGCGTCGAAGCTCGCCGGCAAGATTGCGAATTCCTCTACTTCGATGCCGATGGCGAGGAATTGGAAACGCTGAAGCTCTACGGCGAAGCGGACGACGATTCGGGCAAGGGTTGGACCGACGAGGAAATGGCGGTCATGAATGCCATCGTCGCAGAAGCGGATGCAGCGGATGGACCGTCGATTCCGATCCTTGACGACGCCGGCCGGCTGGTCGATGACGAAGGCGGGCTTCATGACGAACTGGACGAAGCTCCGAAAGACGATGCGCTCGGCAATGAAGTGCCGGCCGATCTGGATGACGAGGACCGCGAGAACTGGCTTGCCGAGGCAGCCGATAAGCTGGCGCGGCGCAAGAAGCCCGTTGAGGACGCCTTGCGGGGGCCTTGGCCCGGTCTCAACCTGGGCGACGGCGTGGCGCATGGCGGCAAGATCGAGGACTATATCGCCGCCGAGGTCGAGAAGCCTAACGAGAATGAATTCGAGATCGAGGCATTTCTGCCAGGGACTCGTCATCAATCCCGAAGCGGCTTTCTTGGCATCTTAAAAATGGAGCGGAAAGGAGGCAAACTTGAAGCCACACCGGTCCGTGATGCCGAAACAGAAGGGGCTCTTCAGAAGGCTAAAATTTTCAATCAATACCTCGCCGAACTCAACAAGCCCGGCGGCGATGGCTTTGCCGGCGTTGTCCCGCTCGGCGCGCCGATTCACTTCACGCAATCGGGCAGGCAGAAACTCGACAAGGCCGGGCATGCCGTGGTCGGGCGAAGCGCGCTGAATGAACTGATCGCGGCGGCGAAGGCATTGCTCGAAATGCAGCCAAGCGAAAGCCCGGCTTGGTCCGTTACCGACAACGAATTCAAGGACGCCAAGAAACGCCTCGCCAAGGCGGTCGATGCCGTCGATGGGACGTAACCCCACGCTCACGCCAGAACAGGTGAAGCGCGCTCGCGCGCTTTATTCCTGGCGGGCGAGATCGGGCGGGCTCACGATTCCCGAACTCGCCAAGATCTTCAACGTGAGCAATTCCACCATCTTCAAAGCCGTCAACAGAGTCGCCCCATATGGTCGCGCGCGCTCGAAAAAGGAAGGAACCCACAATGCCAAAAATCCCGAATGAAATCCTCGCCATCCTCTCGCAGGCCACCACGGACGGACCGCGCCTCTATCTGCCTGGGCAACTGGACCGAAAGACCTATCAGGACGTGAACAAGGTCTTGGAGGCGAACGGTGGCAAGTGGAATCGCGGCGCGAAGGCGCATGTGTTTTCCGATGACGCGGCCGACGCTATCGAGCAAGCACTTCTCACGGGCGAGTTTCGCCGGGTGAAGCAGGAGCTTGGCCAGTTCGACACGCCACCGGAGATCGTCGCCCGGCTGATCGAGCTTGCGGAGATCGAGCCCGGAATGAATCTCTTGGAGCCATCGGCCGGCATCGGCAATATCGCCCTGGCCGCGATGGAACGCGATGCGGTCGTGGTGACGGTCGAGATCGACCCGAAACGGGCGGCCGAATTGACCATGCGGATATTGAAATCAGGAATCCCGGCCGCATCTCTCTGCGAAGGGATATTCGGCGACTTCCTGGCAATCGCTCCGCACGAGACGCTTTATGATCGCGTCGTCATGAACCCGCCTTTCGCGAAGCAGGCCGATATCGACCACGTCACGCACGCGCTGAAGTTCCTTCGCCCTGGCGGCCGGCTGGTCTCGGTGATGTCGGCCGGCGTGCTGTTTCGGACCGACCGCAAGACCGCCTCGTTCCGCGAGCGGCTTGAGGGCAGGGGCGCACGTATCGATAAGCTGCCGCCCGACGCCTTCAAGGAATCTGGCACGTCGGTCAATGCCGTCATTCTCGCGGTGGACGTCTAATGGCCATCCGATACCGCTACAGGCCAATCTCGCCGGAAGAGTTTTCCCGGCTCCTGAAGGAATCGACGCTCTCGCTCGATGACTTCCTCTACCTGACAGGGCGCCGGCGCGACGTCATGGAGCACTTCCTCGCCGGCACCCGCCACGACTTCACGCCAACCATGGGCGACGTTCTGATTGTGGAACTCGCCAAGCTCGACAAGGAAGGCATCGACGATATGTTTGAACTCGTCGGTCGCCATTTCGAGGGCAAAGGAAAAAGGAGATCAGCAGCATGAACCTTCTCGACAGCGGAACCCAACTCGTGATCCTTCTCCTATTCCTGGGCGGGCTCTTGATCCTGCCCGTGGTGGGCAATTTCATCCTCGACATGATGAACGGCAATGACGGCGGGCACGCCCGCAGAATGCAGGACTTTCACGATGAACGCCGCGCGCAGGGCGTTTCCTTTTCGGACCGGATGGATGAGCTATTCCTCCGCGAGGTCATGGCCGCCTTCCGGCGCGAAGCGAGCGACCTTGTCAGGCGAGACCCGACGATCTGGCTCGAGTCAATCAACAAGGCACAGCAGGACGCTTTCAATAAGGTGGCCGAGCGTGACAAGAGCTTGCTGGCCGCATTCGGCGGGATGATCCGCGGCTTGAGCTATGGGCATATCCTCTATGAGGATGAATGCCGGATGGTGGATCGGCTGATGAGCGGGCATTGCGGGCCGGCTCCGAACCAGGATCAAATCGCGGCGCTGCGCATCGTGAGGCCGAACTGATGGAGATCGCGGCGAACTACCGGCCCGGGATCGTCTTCATCGGCATGGAAACGTCGGGCGCGCTGCGGCGGCGCTTCCAGGCGAAGGGCTACGAGACCTATTCATGCGATCTCCTGCCGTCCGAAGATGGCGGCGAGGAGATGGCTTACTCTGCCGATGGAATTCCGCTCGGTCGCCATATGGTCGGCGATATCTTCGACACGCTCGACAATATGTGGGCGACCGATCTGTGGCCTGATCTCGCAATCTTCCATCCTGATTGCACCTGTCACACCGTATCGGCCGCATGGGCGTTCAGCGACCCCGACTTCAAGCGTTATCCGGGTGTCGGTTACCATCAGAAGGTCAAGCCCGGCACGCTGGTCGGGCAGGCGCGGCGCGACCAGCGGGCGGAAGACGAAGACCTTGTCCGCCGCATCCGCGCGCTGAAGATCAGGCGCAGGGTGATTGAGAACCCCGTAGGCACGCTTGGCAAGCGCGTGTTGGGCAAGGCGACACAGATCATCCAGCCGAACCAGTTTGGCGAGGACGCGAGCAAGGCGACATGCCTCTGGATCGAGAACCTGCCGAAACTTGTTCCGACGAAGCAGATCGCCGGCAGAATCGTAGACGGTCGCGAGCGGTGGGCCAATCAGACAGGCAATGGGCAGAACAAGCTTTCGCCGGGTGCGGAACGGTGGAAGGATCGGGCGAGGACTTACGACGGCATCGCGGACGCAATGGTCGAACAGTGGTCGCCCTACATCTGCGGACCGGACATCGGTCTTCTATGACCGCTCGGAAAGATTAGCCTCAAACCGCCGGCGCGCTTCATCGACCAGCTTCACGACAACGGCCAGGTTCTTATCTGGCCGTTTTCTTTGCGGGGTATAGAACGCGGCGAGATCGTCAACCGCCTCCCGAATCATGTGGGAGCAGACGACATGGGGCGGGCCGCCGGCCTTGTGGATCGATGCCGGCGAATGCCCGAAGATCAGCGCCGCCTCGCACATTTTGAACGCGACCATGTTCTCTTGCTCGAATCGCTTCAGCCGGTCGATCGCCTGGACCTTGGCGAGCGGGAAAGGTGTCGCCATGCCTCCACCGCCGCCACCGCCTTCCATCGCCGATGAGCGGAGATCGGATCCGGCCATCTCATAATCGCGCTCGAATGCCTCGATATGCGAGCCCGTGCGCGCCTTGATTCGGCGAAGCATCTTCATCTTCACGTTGGTGGTTTGGACGTAGGCGGCCTGGTCGACCGAATGTTCGTGGTGGGTGCGCTCCTTGATCGTTTCCGGCGTGGCGAGCTTCGGCGCGGGCGGAGCCTTGGCGACCTTGCGAGCGTTCCGGGCCGCGCTCTTGGTCGAACCATCTGGAATTGCCGTTTTCGGCTGCATGGGGTCGGCAGGGAGCGTGATTGACGGCTTGGCTGGCCGAATGCCCCGGGCGACGACCGTGCGCTTCAGCGAGCGTGTTCCGTCCCGATGCTTGGCGATGCGCGTGTCGACGACATCGCCGTTGCGCAATGTCTTTCTCGTCATCGTGCGAATCTCCGCTTCTTGGTGACGACTTCCACATTCATGACATCGAGCTTGGCCCGGGCGAGGCGAAGCTCCTCCGCCTCGCGCTCGCGGAATTCGCGCAGCATCCGAATGCCGGGCTCGATCTCCGCCGGCGCCGGCTTCGGCTGTCGGCTCTTGATGAGATTCGTGGCGAACAGCACGGCAGCGGCCGCCGACGGGAAGCGCAGGCTGACATCGTTCTCCTGAATGACTTCCTCGACACCGTTGGCTCTGATCGTGGCGAGGAATTCGGAGCCGGATGGAATGAAGCCGGGCGTCATCAGATATCCTCGAAATGCATCGTCTCGCCTATGAAGCGGAGATCGCGCGTGATGCGGCCGGCGCCGCCGCGCCGCTTATCGTTGAAGAATGTAGCCTTGCCGCGCAGGTTTTCCATCTGCCCGACCCATTTGTCGTGCTTGTCTTTGGCCTCTTTCGAAGGCTCTTTTTTCGACAGAACCATCTCGTGCCTGTGAATGAACGCCACGACATCGGCGTTCTGGACCGTCGTCTCGCCTCCGAAAATATGGCTAGTGTTCGGCCAGCCGCTACCCGACTCGAGGATTTTCTTTTCGGTCAATTGCGCCAGGAGAATGATCGGGATGTTCATTTCCTTGGCCATGTTTTTCACCTTCATGGTCGCGCGCGTGACCTTGTCGAACAGGCTCTCGCCTTTCTCCGCTCCGATGATAAGCAAATGGTCGATCGCCGCCAACGCCAGCCCGCCCCGTGTGATAGCTAGTTTCTGCATGCGCGCCTTGATTTCGTCAATGGTCATGCCAGGGCGAGAATCGACAACCATGTTGAAACGCTTGAGCCGGCGCGCGTGATCGTACATGCGGTCGATCTCGGCCGGCTTGAGCGCGCCTTTTTCGATCTCGCTAAATGGAATTCCCATCGACTGCGCAAGGCCGCGCTGCGCATATTCCTTGCCGGTCATTTCCAGCGAGGCGATATAGCCGACGCCCATGCCCTGCGCCGACGCGCTTTCCATGGCCGATTCGATTATCTGCCGAACGATCGCCGACTTGCCTGATCCTGACATGCCGGCCAGGATGTAGAGCTTCCCGGGGAGAAGCCGGCCCATAACATCTTCCACTGCGCGAAGGCCGCACGTAAGCCCGATGCCCGGGGAATCCTCGCCTCTCTCGTAATTGGTTGCCGTTTCCTTCCAAGCGGCTTCGGCCCAATCCTCGTAGCGCCGAATGTCCTTCTCCTGATCGGCGTCGATCGAGACGGCCAGCGCCTTGATCGCATAGTCCTGCAGGCGCTCCGGCGCCGTGCCGAAATCGGCCTGAAGGATCTTCTGCCGGGCAAGATCCAGCGAATCGAGGACGGCGCGCTTGTTGGCCAGGTTGTAGACCGTGTCCGCATGCATCGGCGCGGTCGAACGATCTTCCTCGCGCGCATCGTTCATCAGCACGTTGAGGTAGAAGGTCAGGGGATCGTCTTGGTTGGGGAGATCGTTGACGAAGAGCGGCATCCAGTTCGGCGTGGGCGGCCGACCCTTCTCGACGGCCTTGATCATGCCTTCCCAAATCCGGGCGAGCCGCGGAACGGTGAAATATTGCGGCTTGATCTTGCCGTGGCAGTCCCAAAAGAACTGTGCGTCCTGAAGCGCCGTGCCGACGACAATGCTTTCCGCTTTTTCTGAAAACAGGGGGGAATCGGGCTTGGGCTCATTCTGGCGTCGGCGATCGTTCATTGCTGTTCGATGAACCGTTCAGTGGCGCGGTGGACGGCGCTGTCGACAAGCTCGACGGCGACCCTATCAGCCATGCCAAAAACCTGATTATTGAGGATCATCACCGCCACGATGATGCTTTCCAGAACAACCATGATGTCTGCGTGGCCGCCGCCCGTCTCGATGACTTCCTTGACCAACTTTGTCGCGAATTCACGCGCAAGGCGGTTGTGCAGTTCTGCAGCACTCATTGATGGATGGCCCCGCGATTTGGCAGTCTGAAGGGCCGCAGAATTGCTTATCTGTAGCCGAATTGCAATGGATTTTATCGTAAAAAATCTATAAGGTCGAAATGCCCAACACGCCGGATTTCCAATCGGCGACTTGCGGGTGAAACCTCGATTTGAAAGGAGCGGATTTATGCAGGAAGCACGGCCTCTGACCTTCAGGGAATTTCTGGACAGCGACTTCAATTATGTGTTCCCGGCGCCAGGCGGCGCGATCGCGAGTGGAGCAATCCGCTCTAATGACGACGCAGACCTCTACATGGCCGCGCTCGCGTGCAAGGCGAAGGCGAAAACGCGGGAGAACACCAACCGTAGTGCGACCGAATATCTTACCGATCACATGATGATCCTGACGACCACGGAATCCATGTTCCCGCACGCTGCGGTCAACATGACCAAGCGCATCAGCGAGTGGCTGCAGGAGATCGCGAATTGACTCTCGCGACGATCCCCGAAGGCGACTTCGTGCTGCTGATCGACGCCTCGAGCTACTTCCATCGCAACTTCCACACGGCGACGAAGACGGTTCGCCGCGCCGACGGCCAGGAGACCGGCGCCATCATCGCCTTCTGCTGGTCGCTCATGAAGCTCATCCGGCTCAACAAGACGATGATCGGCCGGCGGCCGTCGCACGCCGCCGTCATCATGGACTCGAGGGGGAAGAATTTCCGGCACGATCTATACCCGCGCTACAAGGCGCAGCGATCGGAGTACGAGCCGGGCCTCGAGTCGCAACTCCCGTTCATCCCCGACGTCGCCGACGCCTTCAATCTGCCGTGCATGAAGCCGGACGGCTTTGAAGCCGACGACGTCATCGCGACCTATGCTGACATGGCGGAGCGCGAGGGCCTGAATGTGGTGATCGCCTCGTCGGACAAGGATTTTCACCAACTCGTTTCAGGGCGAGTTTTCATCTACGATGCCATGAAGGACAAGGATCCGGAACGGTTCGATGTGTCGCGGGCGATCGTGGACATCAATGGCGTGTTCGAAAAGTGGGGCGTCTGGCCTTGGGAATTCGCCGACCTTCAGGCGCTCATGGGCGACAAGGTGGACAACGTGCCAGGCGTGCCCGGCATCGGGCCAAAGAAGGGCGCCGCGCTCTTGAAGAAATTCGCCTCGCTTGAGGAGATGATCAGCGAGGCTGACTTCGGCGAGGTTGAGCGGTTCGCCAGCGAGAAGGAGATGCGGGCGATCGCCGAGCACGCCGACGACATTCGGATCTCGCGTCAACTGGTCGAGCTTGCGCGCAACGTGCCGGTCCCGCTCGACGTCGACGATCTCCGCCTGAAGCAGGCCGATATCTGGAAGCTCAAGGATTTCTTCATGAGCCTCGAGAGCCCGCAGCTTGCGCGCAAGGTTGACTTTTAGGTCAACTCGTCTTCCCGCCCATAGCGTGTCGTGTTGACCGCCACCGGCGCCGGCGCGCGCGGTGCGCTATCGATCAGTTCCGAGATCCAAGCCGAGACGGTATGGTATCGATCGAACTCGCCGTCGTTCATCGCTTTCTTCACGCGCATGTGCAGCGCGGTCATTGCATCGCGATAGTTGGCTTGGACGTTGGAATACAGCCCCTCGTATCCGAGCCGCCCGGAGTCAAGTTCGCGTTGGACAATCTCGATAGCCTCATCGACGCTCATCAGTTTTGCCGTCCGAAGCTCGCCATGCCCGGCTTGTTCTCTGCCAGGAAGGCCGCGATGCGATCATCGATGAACTTGCGGGCGCCGATCGAAACCATATCCGCGGCCGTGATCGACACTTCGATGAAGGCCGTGCGGCCGTAGCAGTTGAACTCGACGATCACCTTCATCGCCGTGATCTTGTCGAGATTTTTCATTGCAGATCCTCGGGGGCATTATCCATCGCATCCTGCACGATGAACTTGTCGATCATGTCGTCGATGAATTTCTGCAGGGCGTCGGCGTTGAACAGCACGCGCAGCGGCACCGGGAATTCGATGAAGCCCTTCTTCCCGAGCACTTCAAAGCGGAATTGAAGTTGCGCTTCATCGTTTACGATCTTGTGTCTCATCGGACGGGCACTCCTTTCGTTTTCTGGTAAAGCTCGAGATAGTCGTCACGTTCCGGGCCGGGCGCCAGTCGAATGTCCCGACCCTGATTGCGCTCTACAAATCCTTCGTAGGCGGAGAGCCCGGGCGATCGCTTGATGCCCTTGCCGTCGTCTCGAGTCCGGATCTTGCTCGCGTCTCGATCGGGGAACACCGTCACGCGCTCGACGCCTTCTGGAATGATGAAGCCTATGATGCCGCTGGTCGACAGTCCAGCCCAAACGGGAATCGTATGACCAAGGGCGCGCACGGCGAGCGCGGTCTCAACGCCTTCGGCCAGGCCGATGTGCTTGGCCATGCCACCGAGCCGGACCGCTCCGCCTGACACTGGACCCATGCCGAGCTTCGCGTTGACCATGCCCTGAAGCTTCCCCTCGCCTTTCGGGGCAAGGTAGATCCTCCATATGCCAGCGCCCTTGCCGTCTGGCCCCTGGACTCGAGCGATGACGGCGGGGTGCTCCTGCTTGGTGTCGGGGTGCTCGAGCGCAGGGTGAAAGCGGAGATTTTCATCGGTCGGGACGGGCAGGCCGCGCCATTCGAAGTAGGCAGCGCCGAACGTGCCGGCGAGCGGGATGGTCTCCCGCCAGATAGCGCCTGCGGTCTTGACCCTGCGCGCCTTGTCACGATCTTCCTGCTGGCGCTGCTTGGCGGCTTGTGCCTCGCGCTGCCGGGCACGGCGATCTCGTTCGGCGCGCTCCTCTGCGGTTGGCTCGCCGGACCCAGGCAGCCTAAGTCCAGCCATATCGGCGACGATCTCCACCGCGCGCGGGAAGGTAACGCCGTCAACGTCCATCAAGAATTTGAAATGTCCGCCACCGGCACCGCATCCAAAGCATCTCCAGATGCCTTTTCGATCATCGCAGTGCGCGGATGCATTTTTCTCGCCATGCATCACACAGCAGAACCAATAATCGCCGCGCGCCGCGTTCGTCTTCTTCCGGTCGAACGTCACCCTCTGACCGATCAGTTGGGAGATCGGCACTCGCTCGGTAATGTCTGCCAAGAAGCTTTCTTCGAACCTCACAGCGGATCGATCCCTGCTTCTTCTGCGATCATCAGCCACGAACTGATTGCCTCCCGGCTGGTGAGGCTGTCGATCGACCGGCGCAGGAATTCCACCTTGCGCCCCTGCCACGCTGGCGCGTTGATCCACTGGCGCAGATAGGTGCGCATGGCCGCGATGTGATCGTTGGTCATCGCCCCGCCCTCAAGATAGACTTCGACGGCCGGGCGCAGGACGCCGCTGGTCTCGTATTGCCAGTACATAGGGGCGGGGAGGAGGTCACGCATCAGCGCATCCTTATCCCGACGGTATCCTCGGCGGCGTCAGCCTCGATCACGAATTTTTCTGAATGCTTCTTCACCCACTTGGCAATGGTAGTGCCTTCTCTACCTAAATCGCCCATGGCGAAGTCGCCGAACGCAGCGTGCGCATACTCTCCCGTGAGCGTGAGCGTTTCGTTTGGCAACATGACACGCATTACGTCCTCGATCTTGTCCTTTTCTGTGGTCATAGAATTTATTCCCAAAAGGTGAAATTTGCATCGTCGCCGGATTTTAGAACGGCAGGCCGGGCGAATTATTTTCAACCGAAAGCTGGATTTTTTCTGGCTGTCCGCCGTCATCGAAGATCCCGTCTTGATCCCCCCATGTCGACCAGCCTTTGCGTGTCTTCCTGCTGAAAAGCTCGAGGCGCTGCCCTTTCGGCATCAATTTCTCGGCTATCTCGTAGGCGATCTCCGGCTTGCGGGAGTGCTCACGGCGCAGCCCGGAGAACGATGAACGGATGCTCCGCGACGTCTTCGGATCTCCCCTGGTCGCTATGATGAACGGCTCGTGACTCGTGCGCAGGATGTAGCCGGTCCCGAACGATTGCTTGCCGCTGCCGGTTGTCTTGTTCCACACACCCATCGTTTTGTAGGCGAAGCCCCACCGTTCGGCTACCCG
>ERZ869921.1219-NODE-1219-length-11407-cov-85.908827_pt1 | contig 11407 bp, 14 predicted proteins | sample MGYA00579310_ERZ869921 | MGnify/ENA primary metagenome ERZ869921 (study PRJEB32216, sample SAMN09231816) | wastewater metagenome | place: USA: Maryland | collected 2016-06-21 | study: EMG produced TPA metagenomics assembly of the PRJNA472060 data set (Reclaimed...
GCTCTTCCGATCTGCCCAGCCGCCGAACCTCTAAACGCGCGCAACCCTTTCGCCAAACCCTTGATTTTACGCGCGAATCCCAAGCCCGCACACCGCGCACCCCGCAGAGGACCCGACCGAAGTGTCAAAGCAGCGATCCAAACCCGGCACCGAGGTCATCCCCGCGAGCAACGCCGTCGATGGCGTCGAGTGGGGCGGCCGCACTATCGCGGCTGGCTTTAGTATCGATCTGGACCCCACGATCTTGGTCGACCGCATGTCGGAGGCGCTCTTGCGGCACCTCCGCGAGTCGCTGCTGACCGGCGAGCGCCCGGACGGCGGCGGCGAGCAGGACGCCCTGTCGCCCCGGGCGGCAGCTATCCCGGGGCGACAGTCGCAGCACCGCGGCTACCGGACCGGCGTGCTGGCCGACGAGCTCCACAGGTCGGCGATCAAGTCGGACGGCCGGACGGCGAGCTGCACCGTCGCACCGCCGCCGAGCAGAAACGCGTACGTCGCGGGCGAGCGTCGACGTGGCCGCGAGCTGTTGACGTTGAAAGGCGCCGCTGGCGAGGCCGTGGCCGCTGCGGCTCGCGCCGCCGTCGCCGAGATGATTTCTGGAGAACCAGTCGAGAAGGACCGCGCCGAGAAGGCCGCGAAGAACGCGAAATGACCGACCCCAACATCGTCGTCCCCAAGCGCGGCCCCGGCCGTCCCCGCAAGCCGACCGCCCCGCGCGGCGAAGCACAGGCACGCCTCGCGCTGGCCGTCACCCGAGCCGAGGAAGCGCTCGAGGTCGCGTCGGCCGCGTACATGGACGCCCGCAACGTGGCGAACGAGATCGAGCTGCGGTCGTGCGAGCTCAGCGTGGCGTCGGCTTGGGCCGCGTACCTGCGAGCGTCGGGCGACTTCACCAACGCGACCCGGTGCTCGAGCGACGCCAACAAAATTACCGGCGATTTGTGCCGGCTGCGCGAGCTCGTGGCCGTCGACCAGATCGAGCTGCTGCGCGAGCGGGTCCGGCGGGTCGACGCGAGCCGGAGCCGAGGGAAGTCGTGAGGCTGAACAGGATCGGCGCCGCGGTGGCCGAGCTCGCCGCCGAGGTCTTGCGTCCCGCGTTCGCTCACGTGGTCGCCACGCTGCACGTGCACGACTGGCGCGAGGTACTCGACGGCACCCGGTGTCCGTGCTGCCAGGACCCCGACTGTGAGATCGTCGAGTCCCGCGTCATGGTCGACATCATCATCGACGTCGACGGCGGCGAGCGCATCTACGAGGCCGACGTGTCGCCCGAGGAATGGGCCGAGAAGCTCGAGCTCTCGGATCGATTCGACGTGCAGCTGCGGTGCTCCGTCCACACGCTCGACCTGTTCCTCGACACCAGCCGGCGCCACCTGTGCCTCGCCGGGGCCCACCGGGCGGCGAAAACCACCACCAGTTTATATCTCTTCGCCGCCGACCTGCTGCGCTATGGCGGCTTGAACAAACGCGCGTGGCTCGTCGCGCCGACCGAGGAGGACGCGCACAAGCTGTTACAAAAGCTCCTCCGGCCGACCCCCGTCGGCAAGTCCGGACACGCGCCGGCCATCATCCCGCCCGGCCTCGTGCTGCGCACGCCCGCGACCGCACGGACGAGCGACATGATCACGACGTTGATCGACGGCACGATCGTCGACCTGCGCAGCTTCAACGGGGACCCCGGTGCCTCGAGATTGAAGAGCGACCCGTGCTTCGCAATTTTGTGCGACGAGGCCGCCCACCTCCCAAGCGGTGACTCCCTGTCGGCGCTGGTCGGGCGCACCTTCGACGCCGGCGGCCGGCTCATGCTCGCGTCGACGCCCCGCCCGTCCGCCGTGATGACCTCGATCGTCGTCGAGCCGGCGATGGAGTTCGAGCGCATGGACCCCGCCGACCCGCGCAAGGCCGCGGGCGACCACCCCGGCGCGCAGTGGATCTTCCGGTCGCTGCCGCTGATCCACAACGTGTTTCTCAACCGCGAGGACACGCTGCGAAAGATGCGCGGCGTCGACATGACCCGCCCAGAAGCACGCCGCGATTTTCTCGGTGAGTGGGTTGCTTCAGAAGGCCGGTGCTGGGTGAACTTCCTGCCGGACACGCACGTGGTGCGCCACGAGGCGCGGACGGTCGGCGACATGTCGCCGGCGGCACTCGCCGAGTACAACGCCGGCGGGCACGTCGACATCACGCCGCGCGTCGCCAAGAGCCTGTTCGGCAAGACCAACCCCCACGTCCGCGCCGCGCGAGCGACGAACTTCCGCTACGTGCTGGGCCAGGACGTGAACCGCTCGCCCATGTCGACCGTGCTGATTCAGGTCACGGCCCCCGCCGACAAGCTCGACGACCGCGACTCGTGGTCGTACTGGATCCTGGACAACGTCGTGACGCCGAGCTCAAACAGCCTCGCGCACGCCGAGCGCCTCGTCGGGATGCAGGTTGCGCGCGCCGTCGACCCGAACGGTCACGGCTCGCCCTTCACTGGCTGCGGCGTGATCTGCGACTCGACGGCGATCAGCCGCGACCCGACCGCCCACATCCACGGCCAGTCCGGGTCGGCCGCGGAGACGTTCTGGCGCGTCGGGCTGGACTGCCGCGCGCCCGCCTACCGCTACCCGTCGAGCCCCGGCAAGCCCGGCAACTACAACCCGGCGATCGTCGACCGCTGGACGCTGATTCACCGGCTGATCAACGAGCGGCGCCTGCACGTGTTCTGGCGCGCCGGCTCGCTGCTCACCGCTTTTGAGCAGCAGCTCGTCATGCCGGACGGCATCGTGCCGATGGACGGGCGCTCCGGGCGGTGGGACACGCTCATGTCGGCGCCGGACGCGATGTCGTACGGCATCTATGCGATCGCGACCATGCGAAAGCCGGGCGCGGCGATGTCTCTCGGCGAGCTGCCGCGGGCCTGAAAGCCCTTTGATCTCGCGGCGTTGCTGCCCGTTGCCGCTGGAAAAATGCGCGGTACGCTGCCGACGTGGTCGGATACAACGAAGCCCTCCCCGGAGAGCTCGGTCGCCGTTGGCCCGGTTGGGTCGACAGCGCCGGCCGTCGTGCGGCCGCCGCCCGGAAGCTGGCGATTTATCGAGAGGACCATCTCGGTCTCATCAACTCGAAGATCGACTATATGCTAGGCGGAATCAGCGAGGTCTCGGCGGACATCCGTCGGTTCGCACACCGCAGCCCGAACTGCGCTAAAGCGGTCGCCCAGGCGATTGGCGTGGCCTACCGCAGCGGGTGCACGCGCACGCTCCGCGGCGCGAGCCCCGAGCTCGCCCGTGCCTTCGCCGACATCATCACGGAAAGCGGCATCACCCGCCGCGCCGACGGCATCAACGCCGCGTCGTGGCTGGCCGGCCCGCACTTCGTCATGCCGACGATCACCCGTCGAGCAACCGTCGCGCTCGACGTGGTCGGGCCTGACGTGCTGGACGCGAAGATGCAGGTCGACGAGGCCGACCGCGTGGTCTGGCAGTACGGCCGCGCGTGGGTGCTGCTCGACGATGCCGCGTGGAGCTACTTTGACGAGCGGGGCGCGTTGACCCGGGTCGTACCCCATGCCGTCGGGCGCTGCCCCGCGGTGCCCTTCGTCTCGTACGACGGCGGGCCCGATTGGTGGGCCAAGAGTGCGCACGAGGGTCTCGTGGAAGCGACGCTCATGTGCGCATACAAAATCGCGCTGGGGCTGTACTCGAGGCAGACGAACTCAAAGCCGCAGATGATCATCACCGGGAGCCTCGAGAACATGCCGCGAGGGCAGGTGCTTGGACATACTGTGCAACCACTAGTGCTGCCCGACGGCACGACGGCGTCCGCGCTGGACCTGACCGCGTCGGCGGCCGAGTACCTCAGCGAGTGCGCCGCGCTGATCGCCATGGCGGTCAGCGGCGAGGGCCTGCCGCCCGGCTCGATCACGTTGCAGGCCAGCAGTGCAGAATGGGGCAACCTGGCGATCTCTGCCGAGGGCCCGCGCTTGGCGGCACACCGAGATCGCCAAGTGCCGTGGCTCATCGCCGCCGAGAAGGCGCTGTGGCCCGTCGTGGTCGACCTCGTTCGCGGCAGCCCGCACAAGCACGCCGGCATCCTCCCGCCCGGCGACGAGATCGCCGACATGTTGCGCGTCGAATTTCCCGACCTCGCGACGCCGAAGGAACAACTCGAGAGAATTCGCGTGATGGAGGCCGGCCTGCCCTACGGGCTGTCGTCGCCGATCGACGTGCCGCTCGCGGCGCGACCCGAGCTCACCCGCGAGGAAGCGGACGAGACGCAGAGGGCCAACCTCGCCGAGTACATCGCCCGCATCGAACCGCTTGTGAGGCGGAACGTCCCTGGCCAGGCCCCCGCGGCCAACGGCCACCAGACGATCGCCCAGCAGCAGGGCCGCGAGGGCGGCATCGCCAGCGGCGAGACACGAGCCGCGAACGCGGCACAGGAGAACGCGAACCCGTGACCACCGAGACCAACCCCGCCCCTGACACCGCACTCGTCGCCCGCGTCGCCGCACTCGAGGGTGAAAACAAGGTGCTGGCCGAGACGCTGGCCAAGGCGAACGGCACCGTCGCGCAGACCGGCGCGCAGCTCGCGGCCCTGACCACCGAGCGCGACGCGTTCAAGGTCCAGCTCGCCGACCTCACCCCGAAGGCTGCCCGCCTCGTCGAGCTCGAGGGCACCGTCACCGCCCTCACCAACGAGAAGCACGAGCGCAACCTGATCGCCGAGCTGCGCGCCTCGGGCAAGCTGCCGTCGGCCGATGACCTGACCCTCTCGGGCGTCCTCGTGAAGCTGCACGAGTCCGGGCAGATCAACCGCTTCGCCGCCGACCACAAGGCAGAGGCCGCGAAGGCCCTGCCGATCATCTCCACGGCCGCACCCGGCCTGACTCGTCCGCTCACGTTGGGCGGAGGCAACGCCGGCGCACCGCAGCCGGAGGGCAGGGGCAGCGGCTACCGCGGCCCCTTCTCGAAGTAACACAGACAGAAACGAGGCCCTATGGCTGGTACCACGACCACCTCTCTCACTGAGACCATTTCGTCCGAGGACATCAACGGCCTCGTCATCCCCGAGCCGCAGGCCCCCTCCGTGTGGGAGGCCATCTCGCACGTCGTCCCGCAGGCGACCGGCCACGTGTATCGCTGGACCAGCGACGACGCCGGCAGCACCGCGGCCTCGAAGGCCGAGAACGCGGACTTCCAGAACACGGTGTATAGCACCGGCAAGAGCGAGGCGACCCCGGCGACCGTCGGCGATTCGACCGACTACTCGGACGAGATCGCGGCCAGCGGCAGCAAGGTCAGCATCCCGCAGATGCTCGTCCGCATCGACCGCCGGCTGCGCAAGAAGATCAATAGCGACGTTCTTGCGCTCGCGCCGTCCTGCACCGCGCACAGCGACTACAACGGCACCGCCCTCGACACCGACAAGTTCATCGACGCGATGGGCCTGTTCGGCGCGCAGAACCCGACCAACCCCCGCATCTGCTTCGTCGGCAGCGCGGGCCAGATCGCCGCGCTCACCAAGGCCGCGGTCAACCTCGGCAGCGGCGGCGCGGTCGGTGCCTTCGGCGCGCAGCTGGCGAACGCCTCGCGCACGCAGGGCTACGTCGCTCCGTTCCTGGGCGCCGAGCTGTACCGCAGCGACGTCTACATCGACGGCGTGGACGCGGTGGCGATGTTCGTCTCGGCGGCCGACTTCGGGTCGATGATCGACGGCGAGTGGCAGCCCGGCTCCGGTGTCGGCGCGGCCTTCTGGTGGGAGCCCCGCCCCGAGGCCCAGCGTCAGGGTCGCGGCGCGAAGTGGGAGCTCACCGTCTCGGCGCGCTACGGCGTCGCGATCACGCTCCAGGACAACGTCCGCAAGCTGACCGCCCTCAAGTGAACATCACCGGCGCGCCGCTCACGGCGGCGGCGCGCCTCTCACCAGCCGCACGAGAACCCCAGCCATGTCCTCCATGTTGAGCCCCGAGCAGCCCTACATCATCGTCTCCGTCGTCACGCCCGAGACCGACGATCCCTCCACCAGCGGGCGGGTGATCAACTTTCCCTGCGCGCCGACCATCTCGCACGAGATGCTCGAGCAGGGGGACGGCCTCACCTGGTCGCTGCGCGGCCCGTGGCGCGACCGCGGCTACGCGACGATGGACGCGCTCTACCTGCAGGAGCGCAACGCTGAGGGGGCGGCTGCGTGGGCGAAGTACCTCGCCGACGCCCAGGCCGGCAAGCGCGTCGGGGCCTTCCCCCGCGAGCAGCTGCCGCGCGAGGTCCTGCGCCGGCAGGCGTGCGGCGAGACCGACGTCGCGCAGGCGCTCGTGGACGCCAAGCGCACCGCGCCCGTCACCAGCCGGACGGTGAAGCCGTGAACTTCGCCCGCCCGTACGACGAGCGCCAGCGGCAGATCGCCAAAGCGCTGCGCGACGCGCGGGCGACCGGCGAGACTCGCTACCAGCTGACGCACAGCGCTCGTCCGGTCGACCCGACGCGGATGTCCGACTCCGCGATCGACCTCTTCGCGCTCCGCGAGGCCCAGCGCTACACGGAGCGGATCATCAACCAGCACAACGAGCAGATGGCTCGCCGGAGCTGACGCATGGCCCTACACCGCGTGTATCTCGAGAAGGGCGCCCAGACCCTCACCACGATCCCGCACCGCGCGGGCTCGCCGGTGCGCGTCGCGTCGGGCACCTACGCGATCATCGACACGCGACACGGGGTCGACGACGCCGAGCACGTCGTCGTCGCCGCCGGCACCGCGGCCACCGTGGACGCGACCTCCACGACGCTCACCGCACGGGCTGGGCGGGGCGCGGGCGACAGGAAGCTCGTCACCGTCGTCAGCACGGCCGGCGTCACCACGGGGCACCAGTACGTCCTCACGAGCACCGTCGGTGCGGTCGAGCTCGTGCGCGTCGTCGAGGTCGTGTCCGCGACGGTGCTCCGCACCGCGGCCGAGATCCGCGGCGAGTACCTCACCGGGTCGACGCTCAAGGGCATCGAGGTCAGCGCCACGTTCCCGGCCGACCCGGCCGCCGACGAGGACAACCTCGACCACGACGCGTGGGCGGTCATCTGGACCCTGCCGGGCCTGCCGCCGATCCGCGAGAGCGTCTTCCTCGAGCGAGGTGAAGAGGGCCTTTTGGCGACGCTGGACGACCTCGCCGAGCTCGACCCCATGATCCCGCTCGCGGGCGGCGACCGGGTGAGCCCCGCGACCGCCCTCGCCCGTGCGCACAAGGACTTGCGCGTTGACCTGCAGCTGGCCGGCGTGAACGAGAGCGACCTGCTCGCCGGCCCCATCGGCCGCGACGCGGTCGCCTACCGGGCGGCGATGCTTTGTTTCTCTCACGACGACAGCGACGTCGGACGCGAGAAGAAGAAGGACTACCACGACCGCTACCAGCAACTGCTGAACGGCCTGATCATCGGCGCCAAGAAGCCGCAGGTCGTGGCGCTCGACAAGGCCGACGAGACGGCGCAGCAGACCAGCCCGGCGACCATGTTCTACGGGTTCGGGTTCGACCCGCAGGGGAGGCGCTGAGATGCAGACCGTGTCGCTCGCCGAGATCCGCAGCGCCATGATCGCCGCGATCCACGACATCACGCCGACCCACGAGGACCTGCGCGACGCGGTGTGGTCATACACGCCGTCGCCCCGCAAGGACGGACGCGCCTTGCTGCCCCGTGCCACGCGTAACTTTGACATCATCCTGGGCGGCGGCGTGCCGAGCTACGTGTTCACCGGCAGCGGTGGCACATCCTACCGGGCCACCGTCAACATCGCGACGAGTTACGCTGGCGTGGAGCCCGACGTGCTCGAGGTGCTCGTCACCGAGGACAGCGTCGACCTGCGCCGCGCCCTCTCGCAACTTCGAGACCCCACGGTATCAGGGCTGGCGAACGTCATCGCCACCGGCTACGCGAACCCGCAGGTCGACGACGAAGCCAACTCGTATATCGAGCACGCGTTCGTGATCGATTACAACCAGAGCACCGACTGAGAAAGGCGATCCACCATGGCCGCACAAAAGAGCATTCACGAGAACTGGCTCGGCTTCTACCCCGAGGCCACCGTCTGCACGGCGCCGGCAAGCTGGGCCGCCTCGGGCACCTGGCTCGAGCACATCACCTGCGACACCTCGGGCATCAAGCAGATGCTCATCACCGACCCTGTCGCGTCGCGCCGCGCCTTCAACCTCGGGACCCGCAAGGCGATCAAGGGCCTGCGCAACTGCACGATGGCCGTGACGCTGCCGCTAACCGGGACCGGGGTGGAGACCGCGGATACCGTCCAGGTGGCGCAGACCCACCTCGGCACCCTGCTCGCGCACTGCATGGGCGGCGTGCACCGCTCGACGCGCCACGCGGTCGTCGGCGGCGACGCGGTCGACGTCGAGCTGGCGGCCGTGTCTGGGCTGATTTTGGGCACGATGATCGCCTTCGAACTGGCCGCCGACCCCGGCAAGCTGCACCCGCGGCGCATCATCGAGATCACCGGGGCCGTCGTCACGCTGTCCGAGGCGCTGCCCTCGGTGCCCGCCGCCGACGACATCGCGCACCCGTGCATCGTGCCGTACCTCGACTCGAGCGTCCTCGTTGACGCGTTCAACGGCCCGAGCACGCTGGCGTGGTTCATCAAGAAGAGCAAGACCGGGACCGACCTCCTGTGGGAGACGGTCGGCACCGTGGCCTCGATGAAGATCGACGGGCTTGGCAGGGGCGCCCTCCCGACCCTGGGCCTCGAGATCATGGCGTGCGACTTCAAGACGGGCGCCGCTGACGGCCTCACGAACCCGGCGCCGACGAGCTTCGTCGGCAACGCGCAGCTCGCCATGGGCCTCGACGTGCAGATGAACATCGGCGAGTACGGCGATGACACCCTCGTCTCGCACCACATGGCGAACGTGAGCTTCGAGCCCGGCTTCACCCGGACCCGCGTCGAGACCGTCACCGAGAAGATCAACCGTGCGGAGGGGACGGCCACTTACTCGTTCGCGCCCGGCGACACGAAGATCTCCGTGACCCTCACGCCGTACGATAATGTGTGGTACGCCGGGCTCGCCGAGGGTAAGGAATATAGGTTGAGTTTGTATAACCCGGGAGATGGGTCGGGCGCCGGGAAGGGCTGGTGCCTGCACATGGCCCGCGCGCAGCTCATCTCCACGCCGGGCCGCGCCGACGCAAACGAGAACCACGCGGTCACGCTCGAGTTCAAGGCCATGGAAGCCGAGGACTGCGTCGGCGGATCGAACGAAGACCTCGAGCGATCCCGCTTCACGCTCGCCCTGTTCTGAGGGCTGGCGCCGTGCGGCGGGGTACGCTGCCAGCGATGGCACCTGACCTCGATACCGTGCTCGCCACAGCCGACGCCGGCCTCTCGCTCGCCGAGAGGCTGGCCCGGCTGTTCAAGCGCGACCCGGCCGCGCGAGCGGCCCGCATGCTCGCCCGTGCTGGCCGTCTGAACGCCCGCAGCATCACCGCCAACCCCAAGCGCGCCGACAAGCTGCGCGCCCGTGCGGCCGCCCTCGTGGTCGCCGCCGAGACCCTGAACCCGAGGCCCCGATGATCCGACTGCTCCCGCCCACACACTCCGTCGACGGCCAGGCCGTCCTGATCTCGCAGCGCGATCCGGCTTGGGACGTGGACCGCGTCCGCGGCGAGCGCGAGGGACGGATCGCCGCGGCGCTGGCCGACAAGCGCGCCGACATCCCGGAGGCCGAGCGCGACGCCGTCGTCCTCACCCCCGCCGAGATGATGGCCGCGATCATGCGGTCGCCAATCGAGCGCTACTTCGCCGGCTATACCCGGTTCCAGATCACCGCGCCGGACTGGGACGTCGCCGGCCAGCCGTGCACCGTCCTCGACTTCCTCAAGGCCGGCGTCAAGCCGACCAAGTTCGGGCTGCGCCGGCTCAAGCATCGCGCGTACCTCGAGGTCAAGGAATACGCGCCCACCGTGGCGAGCCGCCCCGCGACGGCGATGCTCGTGGAGGCCGCGCGCATGGGCCTGCGGTCGATCATCGCGGACGAGTACCGCTGGACCGCCGTCGGCGACGCGCTCGCCGAGGACGAGCAGCTCGAGGTCATCCACGCCGCCGACCCCGACCTGCTCGAGGAGATCGGTCGCGCCGTGATGCAGCTGTGCCGGCCGCTGGACCCGGCGCTCGAGACCCCTCCCTGCGCCTCTTCGCTTACCGAGTAAGTGAAGAGGCCGACTGCGACGGGCACCGGGCCGAACACTTCAGCTGCACGGACCTGTGCAGCCGTGGAGGTCAGCTCGTGCCCAGCGAGCAACGATCGCGGTGCTGCGCGCTGCCCGGCTTCCCGGTTGGCACGTGGACGGGCGACAAGGTCTACAGGATCCGCATGGGCGCGCCGCGGGATTACTCGCGCCACGGGAAGGGCGACTGGGCGACGCCCCACGAGATCGCCGACGAGACCGGGTGTCCGGGGAGCTGGTACAGGACCGACTTCCTCGGGTCGGTGCTGCGGTACTACCGGCGCCGCGACAAGCAGGGGAACCGGATTGAGAATTTGCTGCTGTCACGCTGCGACGACGAGCTCGTGCTCGAGGCCGTCCGCGCGCTGGAGAGCTACGAGGATATCGCCAACGCGGAAGCCGAGAGCGCCGCGATCCGCCGCGCACAGAAGGGGTGAGCCATGTCTGACACAAGCCTGACGATCGAGCTCAACGCGAACACGTCGGCCGCTGTGTCCGAGGTCGGCAAGCTCAAAACGGAGCTGCGGGAGACCACGACCGCTGCGACCGTCGCGCAGTCCGCCCAGAAACAGCTCGGCCTGGACGTCGGGCGCACGAGCTCGCAGGTGGCGGAAGCCAAGCAGGCGCTCGCCAACCTCACCGCCGCATCGAGGAACGTCGAGCTCACCACGGCCGCGTACGGGAAGGAATCCCGGCAGGCCGCCGAGGCGGTGGCGAAGCAAGCCGCGGCACAGCGCGAGGCGACGAAGGCCGCCGCGGCTGCTGCGGCCGCGACCACGCGCCTGCTCGCTGACACGCGCGCCGTGGCCGTCGCGCAGGACGGTCAGATGTCGCCCGCCCTGAAGCGGGCCGCGACGAACGCGATCCGGTTCGGCGAGAACGTCGAGCGCATCACGGACGACCTCCACCGCATGGAGCTGGCCGCCGTGGCGACCGCGCGGGCCACCGAGGACAAGCTGGCGAAGGCCACCGCACGAGCGAGTGCCGACCTCGCCAGCCTGCACGGCAGCACATCGAAGGTGTCCACCGGCATGATCGCGCTCGGCACCGCCGGCGGCAACCTCCTGGCGAGCGGGGCGCAGCGCGCGGTGCACGGCATCGGCGAGGCCATGTCGTTTACGCTGCGGTCCGCGATCGACATGGAGTCGGGCATGGCCGACGTGGCCAAGGTCGTCGACGGACTCAAGACCCCGGCGGGCGCCGCG
>ERZ869921.1220-NODE-1220-length-11399-cov-3.507228_pt1 | contig 11399 bp, 13 predicted proteins | sample MGYA00579310_ERZ869921 | MGnify/ENA primary metagenome ERZ869921 (study PRJEB32216, sample SAMN09231816) | wastewater metagenome | place: USA: Maryland | collected 2016-06-21 | study: EMG produced TPA metagenomics assembly of the PRJNA472060 data set (Reclaimed...
ATGTTTAACCGCTAAAAATAGAGCTGGATATGTTCAGACTTCTCCAACCGTACATATAAGAAATTATTTAACTGCAACAGATAGTGGTAGTCCGACTACAACGTCATACTATAACTTCTATTTGGATGCTTTTGATGGTAATGATAATTTCTTAAAACGTAATCAAATAAATAATTTTGAATCTATAACAGATGAAGTAAGTTTAAATTGGACATACCCTGGTTTTAGATATGATTTGTATATTTCAGGTAATAGTAGTTCAAACACTTATAAAACAACTTTATTTAATACATCATATGTTGTTGATAATACTTACACGTCTTTACCAACAGCAACTTTACCTAATACAATTGATTATTACGCTAAACAAGTAACAGGGACAACAACACAAGGTTTAACTGAGAGTACATTATTTGAGTTTATTACTTATGGAACAGGAAAGACGGTAAATGTTGGTTCTGTGTCGGCAGGTAAGCAAGTGGTAAGTAAAAGTGGTTTAACTGATGGTTCTACATTATATATTGTTAAACAATCAGGTAATACGGATTTGTATTTTTATGAATACTCAGCAACGACTGGCGTGACAACATATTATCAATACACACCAAATGGTATGGGTAGTAATGATTTAATCTTTACCGGTATAACTAAAAGAGATATATTGGTTGGTATAATTGAAAAACCTAAGATAAATAATTATGCGTTTATTCAAAGGGGTAATAATAATGTATTTGGACCGATAATGAAATTTTGTGATGTAAATACTGTTGATGATATTAGTGGATACAATAATAATTTCTTTAATGTGAAAAAAGAACAAGAAAAATAATAAAATAAATATTTATAAGATATGAGCACATTCGGAACTAAGAAACCAGCAAATGCATCACCTTCAGATATGGAAGCGTTTTCAATATATGTCCCAACAAGGGATTTTACTGGCGCACCCACAATTACTAAGTTAAATGCGGCTGATATAATAGCACCTGTTTATAATACAGCAGACACAGGTGGTAATACTAATGAAATATTGGGTGGTATGTATAACCTTACATTACCATCAGCAAATTTCAATCAAAAGGGTATATATAATTTATATATTAGACCCGCTGAAATAAGAACTAAAATATTGGATTGTGGTGTATTAAGTTCATCACCTGATGTTAGGGGTTTAGTATTTGACATCACACAAGCACCTGCTGAATATACGAATAAGTTTATAAATGGTGGTTTAGTTGGATATAAAGTAGAATATGTGAATTCAGATGGTAGTTTATTACAGAACTATTTTAAGGTGATTACATCTTCATTTTTATGTGAGCCTATCAGTCAGAATTTAACTGATAGTAGTCAGAAATCTATTAGATATAGATATAGTGATAGTGGTAATTTATTATTCTGCACTTTAACACCGACAGCAGCTCCAAGTGTTAAACCTAACGCAATTCCCTTTATCGGACAACCAAACCAAACAGTTAAATTAACTAATTCATTCTTTAATCCTGTAAATATTGAAGTTGATTTGGTTGAATATGATGTTGAAACATTGGCGTATATGTTATATGGTGAGCAAGTTAAAAATGTGGATGATGGTGTTTATACCGTATATGACTTTGATGGTAATATATATAAACAATATGATTTATATGAACAAAAAGTATCTCTTACTGATTCTAATTATGAAATTAGAAGATTGAGAGATAATATAGATTTTAATGATAGTAGAGCTAATATTATAGGATAATGGCAATTAAACAATTTAGAAATGGATCATCTGTATTCGGAGACAATCTTGTAGGATTGCAATTTGCTTCTACAAAAGGAACTCCATTATTTAGTTTTGGTGATTTTAGTATTACAACTAATATAGCCACATCACAAGGTATGCTACCTATGGCAGGACATCCTTTGGTGTATAACTACCAAACTAACGGATACAATACCAACTTAAACATATTCATAAACTTCAACTACTCAGATATTACGAACTACGCTAATTATGGTTCATTATCTGAAAGATTGAGGGCCGCTGTAAATGGTATTATTACTGATTTTCCGGCTGGTGCTTATTATAGTCAAACATTATATGGTTTAACATATAATTCAGCAACAAATCTTACTCAATTCCAAATACCGATAGCGTTTATATATAATCCATATAATATTACTTTAACAACTGATGGATTATTAGATAATAGTGTTAGTGGAACTACTTTAAGAAATCTTGTTAAATATTACGATAAGTTTGTATTGGAATATAATAATGAAGAAACTCCATTGGTGGGTTTAACATCGGATGACAATTATTTAACTATAAGTGTAAATGGTAATATATTCTCAGCAACAACGGCGAATTTTCTTATTAAACCAAACTATTTGGAAAGAGAAAATGCTTTTAAGGCTTTTGATGAAATACAACAATTCTTATTGAATAGGGATTCTACACCATTATATACGGCAACATTTAAATATCGTAGATATACTGACGATACATTGGTGGATGATACGACATCTATAACTTGGGAAACGTATTTCTATGGATATAATCCAAATATTAACGTAAATTATTTAGAACAATATATAACGACATTAGTAAATATTGGTAATGAAATTGATGAAATTAAATCTAATTTAATTGCTAGATTTTATATATCTGATAGTATTATTGATTTTGATACTCCAGACCAGAAAATACAAAAGATGTTACAGGTTTATGGTAGAAGTTTTGATGAAATCAAGAAATATATCGATGGATTGGCTTTTGCTAATACCGTTACCTATGATAAGAAAAATAATGCTGCAGATAATTTAATTAAAAACTTAGCGGAAACAATTGGTTGGAAGGCTGATACAATTTATAGTTCAGATGATTTATTAACAAATGTATTTGGAACTAATACAACACAAGTTCTTACAAATAATAAAAATAAAACTCCATATGAATTAGATATTGAGTTTTGGAGAAGATTATTCTTAAACTCGGCTTATCTATTCAAGTCAAAAGGAACGAGAAAGGCGATTGAGTTTATATTGGAATATATTGGAGCACCTGAAAGTTTATATGAATTTAATGAATATGTTTATTTGGCTGATGGTAAGATTAGTGTTGATGAATTAGAATCGGTTATTAGTTTAACGGAAGCACAAACAGGAACAGTGATTGACACTGCAACAATACCTGTTGATACTGAAGGTTATCCATTTATATTAAATAATACTGATACATTCTATTATCAGATGCCAACATACCAACAATACTTTGAGAAGTTTCCTGGGTTAAATTATGGGTATGAATTGACACAAGAAATAGACAATAAGAAAGTTTGGTTTGTATCAGGAGTAACGGATGTGGTAAGGGCTGAATATATTGATGAGAGTTATGCTAATTATGAAACAAATGACGAAAGGTTGATATTAAATAATAAGTTTATTGATTTAAACTTAAAGTTAAGCAAACCAATTGAGAATGATGTATATAATTATTATTACACTACATTATCAGGTAATACTTGGTTTAGTCAATGGTTAAATCAAACCCCACAAGGATTACAACACTTTTTAGATGAAACATATTCAAGACTTATCAACGTAAGAAATAGGAAAGGTATATCACAATACCCAACACTATATAAAGTGTATGAGGAGTATTTAAATGCGTCAGGAACTACTGGTTTTAGATATATACACGTATTAAAATATTTGGATAGTATAGGTGATTATTGGAGTAATTTAATTACTCAATTTGTTCCTGCGACAACAATATCATTTGTAGGTGAAAAGATTACGAATACTAAGTTCCAAACACAAAAATATGTATATAAAAGAGGTATTGATGAGGGTAGTGTATTTACTTCTAATAATGTAAGTGATAATTTAATGTAATGGATATATATTTAAGTGGAGATATAAGAAAAGATAAAAGAGTTGATGGTTATGTATTAAGTCCTAATCATTACCCTAATTTTCTTTATTTTAGTGGTGTTTCATCAATAGGTTCAGGTGCTCAATACTATAATGTGGTATTAGACGCTTTTGACTATTCAGGTAATTTTATTGAACGAAAGGCTGCTTTCTATGATAGAGGTAGCACTGGTGGGGGTGCTGGGATTGATATTTATTGGAATAATATTGGTTATAGTTATAACTTATATTTATCAGGAGCATCAAGTCAATTTAGTGGTTTTAGTGGAATTACTACAACATCTAATAGTTATGATTACACATCTTCAAATCAATATAATTTCACATTAAATGGATTACCTAATTATACAGGTTTAACAACAACAAGTGCCACCACATTATCAGGTAATGTTTTAATTAAAGCCGTGTCAGCAACAACTTATTTGTTGCAATACAATGTTTCTAATAACGCTGATTTTATGATGGATGTATTTAAATATAATGATAGGGTAGATAGGGTAAATACACCTGGAACTTATAACCATTATATAAATATGAGTGGAATCACATCAACAAACTTATGGTTAGATTTCTTTATTAGGAGCACTGATGAAGTTAGATTAAATAATATCAAATTATTTTCAATACAATAATATTTATAGAATATGTCATATATAATAAAAAACAATAGTCCGATATTGAATGTTAAAATTACTGATAAAGGTAGATTAAAGTTAGCGTCTGGTGTGTTAAATTACACCTATTTCGCTGTTGGTGATAGTGAAGTAAATTATAACTACCCTATACCATCAGGTCTTAATATTCTTAAACCAAAGGATAATAATCCGGATATTAAGTATCCTTTAATACCTAATGAATCAGATCCGTCTAACTTTTTTAAGGTTATTGACTATCAATATGTAGATAAAAATATTATTACAAATACTGCTAAAATTAGAGGTTTCTTTTCAGGTTCTTCATATAATACAATCAGTTTATACAAACAAATATTAAACGCTAATAGTATTGATTTTAAAAATACTTTAACCATATCTGCGACAACCGCTACAACAGGAAATGCTTATACTCCTCTAATAAATGATATGATATTAATAAGTTTTAGTGGTGAAACATCTGTTGGTGTTCCAGTTCCTTACTTATGGTATAGAGTCACAGGTGTGACAGGAACAATGGGAACTAACTTTACTATGAGTTTAGATAGATTACTACCTAAATTAGATACTTACCCAAGTAATCAAGTTAAAATATTTGTATATCCAAGTGGAAACTCTATTACTGATTATTATGGGTTAAATACACCAACCGCTTATTGGGATAGTGGTAATTTAAACTTATCAGGGACTTGTACTTTAAGTCAATATGATGTTCCGGTATGGAACTTATCTATTGTATGGAATAAAAATCCTATGGGATACAATACAGGTTATGGTCCATATAAAACAGACCCGTATAAAGGTTCTTTAACTTTATTTAATAACTATCCGAATAACCTTGAAAATATGGGTATTATTCATTATACAAACAATTCAGTTGGTAATGAGTATGGTGAGTTTATGACTAAAACTAAGTTTAGTTTCCCAACACTTATGTATCATAGAAGTAATGTTATTGGACATACATTTAGTGCTAATACAGAAGATAAGTATTTTACAAATGAAATTGAATTAAATATACCGACAATAGATACACCTAATTTACAAATAACAGGTTATACAAATGTAGGTGTGGCTAAAATGTTAAGTGGATATACATTCTATGTATCTGCTTATACTGATAGAGGTGAAACTTTAGCAACTAAGAAGTTCTACTATAAGAAAGATGGTTATTTATTTGACAAAACAACTTATGGTGTGGGATATAACACAGGTGCTGAAAATACAAGTATCTATTTAAGTTGGAGTGGTATAACAAATGCTACTGGATATAACTTATACACTAGAAAGAACTTTTCGTTTAGTGGCGTAACAACAGGAAACTATGGTGATGGTAGAGGGAACGTGTCAATATTTAATATGACTGACTCAATTCCATTTAATCCTGGTGATAGAGTTATTATTACCACATTTACAGGTTCAACATCAATTGATAATGAATTCACATTATTAAATATAACAAAACCGGGTGGGACAGGTTTAAGGAGATCGTTAAATGTTGGTTTCAATTTATTAAACTCAGGTGAAACTGCTAATGGTGTTATTTCATTGGTAGATGATACAAGAAGAATTATATTGGATAAGAATACATTATCATATACATTCTTAGATAATGATTTTGAAAACATATCAACACCATTAGATTTATTTAATTTACCATCTGGTAATACAACAGGATTTACAGGTAAAACAATAAATACTGATTTCTCATTAAGATATTATGATTTAGTGGATACGATTGATGGATATGCTGTTGGTAAAGTATTTCCTGATTTGAAAGTTGCTATTATGGAAGATAAAGAAGTAAATGCGGCTTTATCGTATAAATCAAATAGAAATTGGACATTACCAAAACCCACATTAACTGAAAGTATTGTAGATCCTTGTGGTGTAGAAACAATAGGTATTATGTCAGCAACAACTGAACAATTATGGGTTAGTTATATGTTAGGTTCATCAACAGGATTTACAACAGCCTTACCTTGTTTAAATTACTCAACGATAAATCCAAGTAAGAATGTCGCTACTGATATTTATTTATCTTTCCCTACCGGTGGATTTGGATTCTTATCTAATTTCAGTAATTGGACAGGATATACCGCAGATAAGTTTTATGTGTTATTAAAGAAAACAATAAGTGGTGATACGTATAATCCTTCAGGTTGGACAATATATGATATGACATCATCTGTAAGAAATCAAACAGTTGGTTTCCCTATGGTTGGATCTAATTTGAATAGTAGTAAAATAAGATTAAGTTGGTCGGCTTTAACATATGGAACTCAGTTTAATATAACTGACTATATGACGTATAATACAACCAATTCAACATTACAATTAGGGGATGAAGATTTCTTATTTGGTAATATATCAACAGATATTGGTGCTACGGTATATCAAACTAATTTATTATGTGTGATTGATGAAACTATGTTTAATAGATCAGTAAATCCAACATTTAATGTATTTACAGGAACTCCATACATAAGTGAAGTAGGTATATATAGTGATGATAAAGATTTAGTAGGTATCGCTAAATTGGCTACGCCAGTAATTAAATCAAGACAGAACTCAACAATATATCAAATAAACTTAGATTTTTAATATGAAAGATTTAATTAAACGAATATTAAGGGAAGAAAAACCTAAAAAAAAATTATTTATCCCAAGAAAAATTGATGAAAGAGATGTTGAATTTGAAAGACAGGTTAAAGAAGATAGTGATAAGTTTCTAATTGATAACGACATTAAATCATTAAAATATATTGTTAAAGTGGATGAATTGTGGGATGATTTAGAATATGATGATATTGATAACGCTATTTGGAATAATGAAGATTGTGAAGTAATATTTAATAATGGTGAAAAATGGGTTAATAGTGGTAGTTGGCGTAGAATATCTCATTCGGATTTTGTTGAATATTCACATACTATATCTGGTTATTTAAGTTATTTAATAAATAAACACAATCCTGAAGATTCGGTTTTAGATGATTTAGAGATAGAAGTTTATTGTGTGGTTGGTAGGATAGATATTAATTGTTTTTTCACGACCATTATAAATGGTGACGTTAATTTTTCTAAAACGATATAATCTTTACAATCTTTTATTTCTTTATATATTCCATATATGGAAAAAGTATTTATGTTATGTTTAGACGTATCAACAACTTGTGTTGGTATTGCTCTATTTGACTATAACAATGAAAAAGTATTAGAACTTAAACAAATTGAACCAAAGGTTAAAAACACTACAAATGATTCTCTATTATATGAGAAAGCTAACCTAGTTCAAACTCTTATTGAGGATTATAAAGGTATGCCAATTAAACATATTTGGATTGAAGAACCTTTATTGGGTTCAAACAACGTATATACGGTAGCAACTCTATTAAAATTTAATGGTATTATTTCTAAAATGTGTTATGATATATTGGGTGTAGCACCTAAATACATTTCATCATACGACTCAAGAGCGAAAGCATTCCCTAATTTAATGCAAGTTGGTTCGGCTAAAAATAAATTGGTATTATTTGGGGCTTATAAGAAAAAGGCTGATAGTATCGATGAAATTAAAGAAGAGCATAAACATTATTATAAGGTGGATAAAGAAGGTTTTGCTACATTAGATAAGAAGAAAGTAATCTTTGATGAAGTAAATAAGTTATACCCTAAATTGGAATGGTTGAAAGATACTAAGGGTAGGTTAAAGAAGAATAATTACGATATTGCGGATGCTATTACGTGCGGTATTGCAGTATTAAATCAAAAAAATAAATAAAAGTTATGGTTATAGGTGTAGATTTTGATGGAACTTGTGTGACACACGAGTATCCACAAGTAGGACAGGATATCGGAGCAATTCCGGTATTAAAAAAATTGGTGGAAAATGGGCATCAACTAATATTAAACACAATGCGTAGTGGTCGTGAATTGGGTGATGCTATTGATTGGTTTAAAGAAAATGGTATTGAATTATATGGTGTGGGTTATAATCCAACACAAGCGAGATGGACGACATCTAATAAATGTTATGCGGATTTATATATTGATGATGCTGGGTTGGGTGCTCCTTTAAGTATAATGAAAGCAAAGAATGATGATGGTGATAAAATACAATATGGCAGACCATTTATTAATTGGGTTGTTGTTGAAGAATATTTAACGAATATGGGTTTGATAAATCAAGTGAAGTCTGAATAATATGGAAGAGTATCAAAAGTTAAAGAATATATTAAAAGAGGTTGAGATATTATCTGAACAATATTATATTAAAGGTAAGAAAGTATATTCATTTAAGTTGAGAAAAAAATTAAAGGAATTGATGTCTGAAACTAAGGATATGTGGAAGAATGTAAATAAAATAAAAAAATCAATGAAAGGTCACGGAGTAAAATGACGCATATATTAGTATTTCTTTTTGTAATAAGTTTCTTAAATTGTTTAAGGAGTGGTTTTTTATTCTATAAAAGAATAACGGCTGACAGAGTGAGACCTATACCTACAAAAGAATTAATCATTTTAGGTATATCGTTATCAATAATAATAACACTTTTAATTTGTGGTTTTACAATATGATGGATTTAATTTTATTTAGTTTAATTAGTTATGGGATTACAACGATTGTAACCCAAAGTAAGATTTTTGGATGGCTTAGGGATTGGGCTGAAGGTGTTAGTCCTTATTGGAGTTCATTAGTTAGGTGTCCAATGTGTTTTGGATTTCATTGCGGATGGTTTTTAAGTTTATGTCTATTCAGTCCTGTTGGATATGTATGGGGAATAAATATTTTATATCAGGAATTATTTTTTGACGCTTGTTTATCCGCAGGTATAAATCACATATTGTATGCAATACATCATAAATTATGGCCGGATTGGTAAGACTATGAAGATAAATAAATGGGAATATTTTGAACCACTTAAAACTAATAGGTGGTTAATTAAATTAAAGGGTTGTGATATTGAAGAATATCTATTTAGAAAATATAAGATTTTCAATGATGGGGATAAATTAATGTTTTCAACTGAAGTGTATGAAACAGTTCATTTTCAGGTAAATCCAAAAGATTTGTTTAATATTGAAGAGGTGACGGTAGAATTTTTAGATCCAACAGGGAGTGTTGTAAATGGGTTAGTATTTAATCCAAAAACAATTCAATTTGAACAATCTGGGGATTATGGATCGGATGATATATTAAACTATAAGATATTGATGGAAATTGATAAAGAAACATTACATCCAATATATAAAATAGAAAAGGAAAAAAAAGATGAGTAATATTGATGAAGTATTTGAGAATTATAAAGGACACGTATTTTCTTTTGAGTTTGATGGGCAAATAAAACTAATGAAGTGTTATTTTAAACCAGAATGGCAAATAGAACAAGAGGGTATAATTGTTAAGAAAAAAGATAATTTAACTTATCTTATAACAAAAGATCCCGCAATGTCTTTTAGTAATATGTTAGGGTTTGTCACACAAATCATCAGTACAAATATTGAAAGAGAACAAAAGATTAAATTATTGGCTGAAAAGAAAAGACAATTGGAAGAATTATTTAATTCTTCATCATTGGATGAATTGGCTGGACTTGATTTTAATCTAAAGAGGGATGATGTAATACCCGAAATAAAGATAATTGAAACCGAAGAGGTTTCCGTATCATCAGAAACAGAAAAGGTGGAGTAAAATCCACCTTTTTTTGTTAAAACTCAGGTTTATCACCTAATAAGTTTTTAAAGTTACTAAACATATAATTATCCAAGGCTTTTATTTTTTCATTACCTGGTATTTCATTTGGAGATACATTCCAAGTTCCAAACATAATATCCATCATTGTAGGATATAACTCACCGACATTTATACCTTCAGCCACAGATCCTGTAACTAAATAAATTGCATAACCTGTTTTGTATTTAGGGTTATTTACTTCTTTAGCGTTATTAGGGTCAGACCAATCATAATGTGAAGAGTTAAGAACTTCAACAACTATAACGTATAATCCTGAAGAAGGTTTTGTATCGGTTTTACCTAATGTTGTGGATGTATCTGTATATTGACTTAAATCAACTTTACTATATTGTTGTAATCTTTTAGCGATTTCAGGGGTTAATTTAATTTTATTAATAACCTCAACAGGTGCGATACCATTAGCTCCATAAGCGAAAGAATCTGGGTAATTTTGCCCATATACTTCACCATATTTTTTACTTTGACTTGAATAATCGTGATAAAGAACTCTATTACCACTTGATTGATTACCTGCCCAAACATATATTTTATCTTTAGATTTAACAGGACTGTCAAATGATTCTTTACCTAACGTATTTAAAATATTTGGTTTTAATATAAATCTCGCATCTTTTGCTATATTATATGAATCTTCTTTTTTACAAGAAACTAAACCTGATGCTAATATGAAACATACTGCACCTATTTTAAGTGTGTCTTTAATACTTTCACTAACTGGTTCTGGTTGATCGTCATCAATATCAATAACTTCACCATTTACCATTTTCACTATATTTGTTTTCCCTTCTTTACCGGGTCTATTATCTACAAGTTTAACGTATATTTCGTTATTATCACCGAGTTCTTGTTTCAATGACTGAACTATTTTTTGATTCTGAGGGTCATTTTCTAACGTATCTTCGGTTTTGATTTCTTCAACCTCCATAAGATTCATTAATCTCCTCATTCTATTTATTTCTTCCAATAAAATATTTTCCATACTATATAAATAGTTATGGATATAAAAAAAGTGACTTAGTTAGTCACTTTTTTAATTTTAGTTATGTTTCCACTACCGATACATAACTAAA
>ERZ869921.1221-NODE-1221-length-11383-cov-32.857345_pt1 | contig 11383 bp, 31 predicted proteins | sample MGYA00579310_ERZ869921 | MGnify/ENA primary metagenome ERZ869921 (study PRJEB32216, sample SAMN09231816) | wastewater metagenome | place: USA: Maryland | collected 2016-06-21 | study: EMG produced TPA metagenomics assembly of the PRJNA472060 data set (Reclaimed...
TTCTGGCCTATCTTCATGGGCTGTGGAGAGGATTGGCAAGATCGGTTCACACTCTCCTACAAACTCGGTGTTAAAGTAACAGAGGAGCGGTGGATGAACTATCTATCCGACTGGGTAGAGAGGGACAAGTTAGATGTCCTATTCCTAGACCCCTTGCAGAACTTACACAATGAGAATGAGAATGAGAACTTCGGTGGTATGGCCCGATTCTGGGATAACATCAACCGACTCCTAGTTCGTCACCCACAACTTACGGTAATCATTGTCCATCACTGCCGCAAGCCAGATGCCAACAATAAGAAGGAATGGCTCAACTTTGAAGACATGAGAGGTGGCTCCATGATCGGTGGTAAAGTTGACATGGGCATCTTCATGCAGAATGATGGATACATGAAGGGCAAACTGAACTTCGAGGGTCGCAACGTAGACCATGATGATACCAAGTTCAAGTTTGGTATGAAGGATGGCGTTATGACGGCCAAAGGAACGAGCCTAGTAGATGCTCTGATAGCTGGAGTGAAGGGAGCCGGTGAGAAGGGGATTCATAGGGATAAGATTCTAGTTGACCTAGATATCAATGCAAAAACATTGGAGGGCCTCCTAAAGAAAGCCCCCCATGTTTGGCGTGATTCTAAGAACGTTCTGTACTGGTCAACGACCAAAGATCATGAGTCCGAATAGGAAAAGACACGATCCTATTAAGATGAGCCAGTGCAGTGTCGATGGAAACTCGTCATCATTTCTCATTTAGTACCAACCTTTCCTCCTGTGGTGCATGGCTGCTTTATATAAGGAGCCATACCTGTTGTAGCAGTAGATAAGTAGGGCCTTCATCTGTGGCCCTACTGCCAAGGAGTGCCTTACTCCATGCCTACTGGTCATGTTCTTCCAAGTCCCTCTCAAGAAGCCATTAAGTCCATGACTGCTGGACTTCTTGTTCTTCATGTTAGGATTGAATCGACTCTCCTTATGGATGATAAATAGGGCTGAGTCGATCTCCTGTTGAGTAAGTGGGTACTTGAGTGCCTTTGCCTCTACCTTGAGTGCTTTTACACAATCCCCTTTGATCCCTGTTCCCTGGGGAGAGCCAAGGTAGTTGAACAATAGGACTGTGGATGCAATCAGTTGTGTCAATGTCAGCATTGATACAAGGTACCCTACGTGGGCCTTGATAAGATACCCTCCTCGATCATCCTAGTTGCTTCTCTCCCAAACCAACCTTGTAGTGACCAACAAGTACCCGTATCAACCAGCATTTGCCATGCCTTTATGTACTCATCCTGGGACTCTGGCTCCTGTACTCCTTCGGCTATCATTGTGGCCGTGAAAATGTCCATTCTTTACCTCCAAAGGTATAGGTCTGGGAGCTACCCCGACTCTCAAATTGTGGAGAGTGGAGGCGGCTCTGTATGGGGCAGTGGAGGGCCTTAAAATGGGTGATACCATGAGTATATCATACACCCTCTTTTGTCGAAACCCTGAGTATAGTGTGGAAAACCCCTCCTTTTGTTGCTTCGATGACACACGGATTCGATTTTTAGGGCCGATCCGACCTATCCAACTAAACGCACAGATGGACAAGTCATACCAGTATGTTTGAACCTGAGTGTCCTTTTTCAGAACACAAGATGTATATACCGATCCAAGCCTGTTCTGACAGCCCCACCCCCCTCCGGGTGGGGCACAGGCGGTAGGTTCAAAATCGGAGTTTGACGACATTGAACAAGGGGAGAGGAAGAAGGAGAGTTGCATACATCATTCCCCCTATTTACCTAGACCTCGGATGTATTGTCTGAAGTCTTTCTTAGCCTCCCTCATGGTATATCCAATGTAACGGAACCACACTCTCTCCCCCTTGTGAATAGTAGAGAGTGTGAAGCCGTCCACGAGATGTCGAGTTACATGGATGTCGAGTTTAGCCACGTTTGCTTACTATCTCCCATCTACCAACTCTAGTGATTTTATCCCCAAACTTGTGGACATCATCATTCCAACGATTTATGCCTCCTTTTTGAAGGAACATACCAAAGTCAGGACCAGTCTGTATGAATATGAGATGGTAGTAAGAATCGAGAGCCCAGATTATCACTTGAAGACCTCGGTTAATCATTACTGGTTCAGTAAGGTCTGCACGTTTCTTCCATCCTTTTGGTAATTGTTTCATATTTCTACCTCCAACTTGTCATACTTGGCACCTGGAAGTCGGAAGCTCCTATTCTCCCAATCAACTTCCAAGAAGCCATGTTTCTCACACCACTTAACAGCCCGGACAGTTTGCCTGTCCTTCCCGAAACAGTGCCAATCACCTCTCCGTAGATAGGTGATGGCAAACAACAACAGACGTTTACAGTGTCTCCCCATCTGGGAATCCCTCCTTCTTTAGAAGTTCATCTTCTTCTTTCCTTTTTCTTTCTCTATCCGCCCTTTTATGTCTCCTGGTTTGTAAAACCCAGCAACCTAAGAGGATAGGCCAATTGAGTATCCATAAGAAAGCCCATCCACCTTCCTCACTCTCAGGAATTGCTTCTAGGTGTCTCAGGTTGTCTTGGACAATTGCTGCCACTACACCATAAAGACCCATCAGCACTAACACAACTAGAACCCATTGCCACCAATTCATGTAACATTCTCCTTCTGGATGAATCTGAGGTTGGCAGTGTCGATCACACCGTCAACAGACATCAATACCCTAATGAATTGGGCTGTATCCTCTACCCAGTGAAGAGGTCGTACAGGTGACATCAGAGAACTGATACCACCTCCATTCAATTCATAGGCAATCTGCCACCAACCGTCCAACGTCAACTGATTCTCTACCAGTGTCGGAGGCTTTTCTGGGTCGTCATCCTTCCAACCCAGGTCTACCAACCGTTGATCTAAGTCACGTTGAGCCCGCAGCACAATGTCTGTGTGCTTTCTCAATTCCTCTTTGTCACGTAAGATACGTTCATACAGTTCCTGCATTCGTAAGTTACGTTCCCTAATTGATAATGCCACATGCCCTCCTGAATTTCTCAACGTCGAATCGAGGATTGTCCCTCACGAACATATCCTCGAACTCCTGAACTACAGTAGGGAAGTGGGCAACACTTAGTTGCCAACTCCCCTCCTTTGGTTTTCTCACACGAAGCACTTCTGCAATAGCTTCGTAGTGTGTCTTACTGAACTTAGTCTTCACCGAGCAACACCTTTACTACCTCTGGCCCACCAAAGATCGGATCATCTCTAAGGACACTTATCGCTTCCTCAATATGGTGTACATAGTGATTCGGGACTGCACTCTTTAACCTTGCTAACTTATCTGCCTCCTCCAGAGTCATGACGATTGGGTTGTAGAATGCTCCATATTTGGTGTACATCCCATCTGCATTCTGTTGCAATCCATCCCCACCAAACAGAAGGTATCGAATTCGTGATGTAGTTCCATACTTGAACTCCTCCCCCTCCACAGTGTAAGACATATCGGGGCCTCTTACGGCCCCGAGTACGTTGTAGAACTCCTGCTCTGACAGGTTGGAGAGCATCCCCACTATTCGTTCGCTAAAATCCATATGCTTTAATCACCTTCTTGATGTCTGTTTCATTCGTCGTGAGTTGGATATAACCCAACTGATTGTAGTAGGTGGTCCCGCTTGAGGGCCTTATGATTATCACACCGCCACTTGGTGGCAGCAAGATGGTGCCTTCATCAGTGTGCAAGATAAGTCCTTCACCCCCTTTCCACACACAGACCCAGTACACATAATGAGGTCGGAAGTAGATGAAACATTCACCCATTCCTACCTTCCAACTGAACAGATTCCCTATTGCGAGAATGCGTCCTTGGGGGTATACTTCACTCCATGAAGAAGGCCAGCCCTGGACCCCAGACTCAGGAAGCCATAAGTCGTCACCTTCCTGAATATCTGTTATCGCTTCACGCACTTGCAACCGGTCAGGCAACGGAGGTGTTGGAAGAGGGTCACCATTGTCCAATGTGTGGATCATTGACTACCCTCTACAGAGTCAGGCGTCCCCTCCCCAACCTCAGAGCCCTCATCTACCTCGTTGACAGATCGCTCGGGCGTACTAAACCTGGGGTTCACAACAGACGGTTCATGGAGATTATCCTTTCTCCCAAACACACTATCTAACTGACTAAGTAGGGACTCAACATCCTCCTTACTGAATCCCCAAGCCCTAAGCTGACCAATTATCATGTCACTCAAACCCTGACTCGTTGGTTGCAAAAATATCGAGGCCATTGGCATTGTATAAGTATGTTGACTGATGAAGAATCCCATGTATAGGAACTGCCCCAAGATTATCTTAAAGGCATACAGTTGATCTTCTGGGCTCTCTGTCAACTGCCTATCAGTGAACATCACCTTCTGCTTATCAGCAGATTCCTTGAACATCTCAATAACGTCTTGAATTGTTGGTTTGTTGTTGCTATCCATTACTTACTCCTCTCCTCCCCTACTTCGTCTAAGATTGCGTCGTACTCTTCGTCAGTCAGGCCATTTGCTCCCACACCTTGACCAATCAATCTACCAAGGTTAAGTTCAATTATCATAGTGGCCTCCAGAGTACCGGGCATGTGAACCAGTGATGTCTGAATTAGTGAGGTAGCAAGTTTGAGTTTCATAAGCAACTCCAAACCGGCCTCCTTTTCAGGTTCACCTTCCTTTAGTGAGGTCAACTCCTCTCTCCACTCAATGCTCCGAATCACTCGCTCTTTAAGTTGTTCTCTTGTCATGTTCAATTGTCCTCCGATTCAATCTGGGTCCGTACTTCAACAACTGCATCACGGAATTGTTGAGTGTCGATTCCTTGAGTCCGTAATCCTGCCATTAACAGTCTTCCTATTGCTCCCTTCACCTCTTCAACATGAGGTTCAACCTCTGGTATTGTCTTACAAATACTGAGGTTGACATCACATGTCCACATGAATTGCCAGATGAGTTTGATGAGGACACTATCTGTGTGGTCCTCACTCTGCTTTGTTGCCATGAAGTTGCTGGCATCCCTAACTGTTGATTTCAAAAGTTCAATTGTCATTTAACTACCTCCACGTCCTTTGAGGAACATCTCTTGTAACTGCTCCTTGGTAATCCCTGCTTCCTTCGCTCCTTGAATCAGTAATCTCATCAGAGAGTCCCGAGTTACCTGAGTAGAAAGGTCAACTTGTGGAAATACCTTACCTGCTGTTACAGCAATCTTTGCTGTCCATGCAAGCATTAACAGTAACTCCTCCAAACTGGCATCTTCATCAGTCTGGCCTTCTCGCAGTTCTGCGTTCTCAGTTGAATTGAGTGCTGCCAAATAAGCTGCTGTTAGTGATTCGATTGTAGTCATTAAGCTATGTTCTCCTGTGCGTTCTGTGCGTTGAAGTAACTCTCGTAAACGAAAGTGACTTGGTGAGCCTTTAACAGCTCAACCAGTAAGTTACGGTGGCGAATAACTCCCTTGGGGTCATCTCCCCTGTTACGAGTTACCACCACGATCCCATCGTCATCACGGTATCCGATACGGACTCCGTGACTGTACAAACCACCCGGTCCATTTATGAGGTTCTCTGTACTGCCAATGGCAGTTGAGTTCCCCAGAATGAACGTCCGACAAACATCTCGTATTGTCATCCCTTCTTACCTCCGAAGGCTATGCAGCCCATTGCCATAAGACCAATGAACATGGAGAGGCACATAACCAACCCCCATACTTCATAGTCAAACACCAACATCACCACAGACAACACGATCCCCCCAGCACTCAAACAGAGGAGCCAATGTCCCCAACCAGAGGCCGAGTCCATCCCCTCTTCCAGTGCCTTATCAGATGCGATGTCGTCTAAGATATCTTGATCTGCACTCATTCTTTCTCCTGGGCTTTATGGGCCTTTCTATAGACCAGTGTTACCACTAGCCGACCAGTGACACACACGATAAGCAACACACAAACTATCTCCCCAACGTCTGGGCTGCTCACCAATGTACACACCAATCCACTTATCGTCCAACCGATGAACTGCCATGAGGCAGGTAGACTCTGACCTACGGTCCGATCTACCTCTTCCACAAGCTCTACAGTCTCGACTCCCCGTTCTTTGACAGTGTATACTATTGCTTCAACACCACCACTGGCATCCACGCACTCAACTACCATTTGAGCGTCATGGATGATTTCTTCTACATCAGGCATCCTTACCTCCTAACCATTCCCGAACTTTCTCTTTACTTCCCCAACATGTGGAGGGCAACTGGTTGTAGACATAATCACAGATTGCAACCAAATTCCTTTGGTTCTCAAAATCTGCCTTACCAACTGCCCCTACCAAATTGTTTTCTAGTACAGAAGTTAGGAAACCACCAGGTGGTATCCGATGCTGTACATACCGATCTAAACTGTCAATCAAGTGTTGACTAATCATTTCACTCCTTGTTGTTGTAAGAAACTGTCTGCCAAACGTATGTCGTTGGCTGTAAGTCCCGAGTAACCATTTATTGTTACTTGGAATACGGTGCTAACACCTATGGTGTCATCCAACACTACGTATGGCATGTGAGGATTCTTTCTGAGATGACGTTTAATCAACTCTTCTCGAATCTCATTACGTGGCATGGACTCCCAACCTTCTACTGATTCATCAGCGTCGGTCCAACCTACCAAACGACCCATGATATCCAATCCATGAGTTGCTAACAACTTCTCCAAACCCTCCAGTTGATAGTACCCACTAAATATGAGGTATCTCCAAGATGAGATAAGAACCACTCCTAGAGTAGGATATCGACCAAGGAGTGAGTTGACCAAGTGAACTGGTTCAGTGTCCATACCACACCAACCAGAATTGAAGGGACGGTGTTGATTTAATACACCATCTATGTCCAAATAAAGGAGGGCTTTAACCTCCTTTGGTAAGACGCTGGATACGATTAGACTCTTCACTTATTACCTCCTCCAGTAATGGGCTCAAAGAGCCAGTGTCCGAAGAACCACACAATCAATTTGTGGTGCCACTTACTTAACATGGAACACCTCCACTATCTTCCCCACACCGTCACAGACCAGAAGACCAGCAGGGGACATAACAGCAGTCTCCTCGATGATCTTCAGGGCCTTTTCAAGAGATAGGGAGCGTTGACGACGACATGGTTGCCAACAGTATTGTATGACACACAGATATTGGGTGAGTTGGTTGGCCTCCTCCTCTGTTATACAACAGATTGTGGCGTCCTTTAACCCACTTGCCCTCCATTCAGGAGGAGCACATGAGCAACCTCCTGGCATACACTGAGGAAACCACACCACATTCTCATCCTTTAGGTTGTGAATGGGGCATGGTGTCTGGTCGTCAACTACCTCTTCTCGTATGATAGGATTTTCAACAACTTGACTCATTTGTAACCTCATCTATTGCTCCACAGAAGGAGAACCCAAACAGGAAGCCTAAAATGACGATCATCATGTGTCAGTCCTCTTGATTGTCCGATACACCATTGTTAGACCAAACCCCCAGAAGATGAAGTGAGCACCAACAGGAATTATGAGTTCCATCATTTGCCTACCCTCCCCAGTAACTCCTCTGCCTTGTCTAAGGAGTCAGTTCCTCCACTGATGCCACCAAAGTCCTTGACCAACTCAGTCATGACATCCACAAGTTCAGTGTGTACATTACACCTCATGGCAATCTCCTCTGCCGCCTCCTTGTCCCAACCACACCCTTGATAGAAGGTGCCAAATTGGAATCCATGCTTACTACAGTGTGAATGTCCACAACTGCATTTGACAACCTCGATGGTTGGTAAGATCATCGGAGTAACTCCTTCATTTCCAGTGTGTGAACCCGATCTGACAAGTTCATGTTGAGGTGAGTTAGCAGCAGAATCTGCACTAACATTATGAGACTAGCGACGACAGTGGCGTACATAACCACTCTTTGTCTGACAGACATTCTTTGATACCTCCGTCTGGGGTGCTTTCAACACCAAAATGAGACAGGGCTTGTCTCTTTGACTCTCCGAGGGTGTCCCAATAAGTTCCCTCGACTCTCCCATGTAAGATGCAGAGGAGCCAACCTCCTCCTGGTGGTAACTGTTGCTCACCACCCTTACTGTAACAACCACAGATAGCTAAGTGTGTACCTGTGGCGTCAATGAGGTACTCAAAACCGTACTTGGGCACCCACTTGAAGGGCCTTTTGGGTTCTGGTAGTTTCAATCCTCTATGACCTCGAAGTAGGCAACCGCCATCTCGTTACGTTGTGTGATATCATCACACAGTTCGTATTCCAAGTCGAATCGGTCCCCCTCTTCTCCTTGGAGCCATATGGTGCGTCCACTACTCAACTCTGTGAGTGTCCCACCTGGGCCTTGCCAGTCCCAACTGTACTCCTCTTTGGGGCCTTCTAACTCGTTGGAGTTGTCAGGCATTAGTACCCCAAATCCTCGAACTTCTGGGCAAGTGTCAACATGTCTGCCTTGAACTGTTTAGGGTCAGCAGCATAATTGGAGATGGCGGCCATCTTTGGTGGTTCCACCTTACCAGTGAGTGAGAGATATCTGATTCCACCTTCAATGTCACCGAAGGCAAAATCAGAGAGGGCTCTCAGTTTATCCCTGTGATCGGTTTCACTTGGGTAGATGATTCGATTTGGATTGGCTCCCAATGTTTGTGCCATCACAGAACCAGCTAGACACACATGACACTTATTATCCCCATACATTCTGTCATGCCAGTCACCCATATTTATCTTGTATGTCTCTGGCATCTGTTCACAGATGGTGAGGTCTTTGACTGCCAGTCGAATTAACTCACTGGGCTTGTCAGGTAACACGTCAGTCATAATGTATTCTCCTTGAGCACTCATTCAGGTATGGGATTGCTCAACCCATACGACCAGGGAGTTTTAATCCCTGGTTTCGTTCTTGTTTATGTCTGCTAACCAATGATCCCACCACTTTGGTTTAACAGGGACTACGTACCCCCATTCATCGAGTTCAAGTGGTTTTTCATCCTCATTGCTGCTGGTATCCTTCATCCTGTTGGCTCCTGTGGGATTGGTATTCCAAGTTTCCTAGCAATGGCATAGACAGTGTAACCTTGGATGCCAGCAAATTCGAGAGAGAAGGCCAGTTGGTCAAAGTTGAGACCTAAAGGTGTGTCTATGAACTGTTTAATGTGATCTAAGAGGTCTTGGAGATTCTCTTCACTACCTAACCAGTTGGCACAATCTTTGAGGGCCTTTGCGTCAGATGCTGGGATGTCTGACAGATCATATTGTATGGTGTAATGACTCATGGCAGTTGTGGAGGGAAACAGTCTAGGATGCTCAGTTGGGCATCACAGATGAAGATGGTGGTTCCTTCAAGTGCTGCTGTGTGCAGTAGGTTATCTAGTGGGTTACCTTGGACACCATCATAGTCTGGGTCTGGGAGATAGCGACCTGGGTATGTGGTCATGAGATAATCCCTGACCTCTTGTGCCATCTGTTCTGTTGGATGATAGATCAGGAATGGGAGGTGTTTCATAACCTCCTGTCGAGTGTCGGTGGGGAGGACTGCCAACTCACTTGTGTGTGTTGTTGGGATGGATGAGACCAGAGTTGGGGACCACACTAAGTTAGGAGTCTCTTGGAGGTCTGCCAGCAAGGTTGGTGAGAGTTGTATATCTATCATGGTGTTGTTTATGGGTAGAAGTAGATGGTGTGTCGATCACACAGACAGTCTGGCCTGGTGTGAGTGTAAGGAATGCCTCTCTTGTTACAGAGTTCCCTGATTGAGTCAGCTTGTGTGTCCTGTGTGACCTCCACTAAAGTCATGGAGTTACCATTGTAGAACAGACCAACACCAAATTTTGTGACCAACCTCCGAAGTGCTCGGAGGTTGTTCTGTCTCTTATTTCTAGGCATGACGTGTTCCTACTGCCAGGTAGTGTGTGGTGCCATCATCTTCATGACGCCAACCCCAGGTGTCAACCTGTGTGTGGCCTTGTGTGAAGAGGATGGTGTGGAGGTCCAGAATATCATCCTTGTGTGTGGCAGCTTGTGTGCGCAGGGCCTTTTGCTTGTGTGCGCTTGTGTGTGTGACAGACTTCGCTTGTGTGCGAGAACAACGATTCATAGACATGACGATAACCTCATATGGGTTTGGGTGGTGAGAGGATGATTCCCCTATGTTTGACTCTAGGTCAAAAATAGAGGGTTGGGGAGTGTTACCTCCCCGTTCCCCTGTCATTCGATTGTGTAATCCTCGGGATTCTCTCCGAGTAGTTTCACAACGCGTGTCCTATCTCGCACAGTAAGGTAGTCTTTCTTGGCAACTTCTTCGGCCAAGATGCGAAGGTCTGTGTTCTCAAGTTCATCAATGAGTGAGAACAGAAACGTTCCGATTGTGTCCTCATTAGACAAGACCGTTGCCAGGTTGGTTGACTCCTTAGTGGAGCCGAACCCATCAAACGGATTGTACTCAAGCGTAGAGTCTGACCATGCCTCATGCGCGGCATCATACAATGCGGATGCTTTGTCATAGACATAGGGCTCCTGGTTGTTTGAGTATTCTCCGATGATAACACCCGAACCACGTTCAGCCACGGATGCGGCAAACGTTGCGAGTGTGCGGAACCCTTCGGTCCTTGACTTGCGCAGGTATGCGGCAGGCGTGTCCTTACCTATGACGGCTTTTGTCATATCTTCGGAGTGATAGCCAATACAATTGAACTCGGCAAACATTGCCGCGAGCGCGACGGTTACCGGGTGTGTTGGGTTGGCATTTGCCCAACGCATGACGTTGGACTTCATGAGGGACCGAAAAGCGTTGAGTGCCTTAGACTTCTCACGCACCATGATGTTATTGCAAACATCTTGGGTTGCGAGAATGAACTGTTGGGCATTGTTACCCGTGTTCGATGACTCAGGCAAGGAACGCTTGAACGCGAGGGACGGCATCTTGAGACAGGCAGGAACCGTGTCAGGGTTCGATGCGAGTGACAGGTGACGCTCTAGCGTATCGGGAATTGTGACAGTAGACATGTGGTTATGTAACCTCTTGTTAGTGTCAGGGTATGTGATACCCTGCAATATGCCGACCGTAGAGGGCATATGGCAAGGTACCTATACCGTGCGAGTGTGCTCTATCCTAGCTAGGGTTACACGCTATCCGAGGTCTTGTAAGTTCGGGTTACGGCATGGTCCTAGGGTTAAGGACTTCTTTATACAGTTGTCAAGGTACCTATTAGATAGAACGATCTAGTTTCCCAGATAGAACCTAGGACCGTTGTCCCCTGTCTTCGTTCTATGATAGTAGTATACCAGGTCGGAGCCAGGTATCCCATAAAATCACGCACAATCTAACCGCAATGTTTGCATACATGCAGGTCGAGCGGTCGAAACCACAAAAACACCATA
>ERZ869921.1222-NODE-1222-length-11381-cov-11.134381_pt1 | contig 11381 bp, 13 predicted proteins | sample MGYA00579310_ERZ869921 | MGnify/ENA primary metagenome ERZ869921 (study PRJEB32216, sample SAMN09231816) | wastewater metagenome | place: USA: Maryland | collected 2016-06-21 | study: EMG produced TPA metagenomics assembly of the PRJNA472060 data set (Reclaimed...
TTCCCCGTCTCGAAGTCTCCTTCCATTGCGGTCTTCATGCCGACGCGCTGGAACATCTTCAGGCCGTTCGGCACGTCGGTCAGCATGAACCAGGCGTTCGAGTCGGTCAGGAAGTTGTTGATGGTGTAGCCCGAACCGATCGTGCCCAGCGCCTTGAGGGCGTTCAGGTCGTTGTCGGAGGTGCCAACACGCAGCTCGCTGCCCAGCACGCGCTTGACCACGAACTGGTAGGCCGGCGGGATCACCAGCTTGCGGGGCTTGGCCGCCACCAGCAGGCCGCGCTCATCGGTCCACGCCTGGATCTGGATGACGGCCGCCTCGATCGCGGTCTCGTTCAGGTCCACCATGGTCGCCGGCGAGTTGTAGTTCTGGCCGCCGCCCACCAGCGGGTGACCCACACGGGTGGAGCCGGAGTTCACACCGAACAGCGAGACACCGTCACCCCCCAGGTACGAGCCCGAGAACCCGTTGTTCAGGATGGAGGCCGCCTTCACCTGCTTGGTGTACGCCATCGCACGGGCCAGGGCCTTGGTGTACCGGGCCGACAGGCTGTCGTAGAGGTTGTCCTCGATGGCCTCCTCGGTGATCGAAAAGCCCATCGCGATCGTCTCGTGGACGTAGCGGGCGGTGAACACTTCCTGCGCCGTGTCATACGCGATACCCGCACCTTCGGTCTTGACCGGCGCCGAGGCGAAGCCCGACAGCTTGGTCTCTTCCTCGAAGGATCGGTCCGAAGACTCGGTCTCGAAGATTTCCGTGTGCTGGTTCTCGTACGTCTTGTACGACATGCCGAACAGCCCGTTGAGGCCGGGGAGCAGCTCCTTGAGCAGCTGTGCACGAGAGATTGCCATGGTGTGTTCTCCTTAGTTGGACAGGACGACGGTGTTGTCCCACATCAGGACACCGGCATTGAACTTCACGATCAGGTCCGTGTAGGCGTCGCCAGGGGTGGAGGCGAAACCGACGATGCGCATTGCCAGCGTTGCGGTGTTGGCCGGCGTCGCGCCGCGGACCGTAGAGATCCCGGAGGCAGAACCGCCGAAGTTCTCAAGTGCGCAGAACTTGCCGATGACCGTGCTGGCCACCGAGCCCGCCGACTGCAACTGATACAACTGCAGCGGATCGTCATTGACGAGAATCTTGATGTTGGTGTAACCAGCCGACACGGCTCCCGCTGGCAGCGACGCCGCGAACAACTGGTACTTCAGCACCGGATCGACATACGAGACGCCGACACACACGCCCAAAGTTCCGCCGATGGACGGGGTGGGGGACGTGGACGTCACCGACGTCGGTTGTCCTGCGGAAGCGATGCCGATCTGGATCACGTCGCCGGTGTAGATGGCCGACGCAAAATTGACCGTCATCGGTACTTCCCGAACGGTGCCGCCGTTGTACGACGTGCCGCTCAGACGATTGATGGGCCGAAGCCCGTAGGGAGCTGCAACGAGAGCCATGTGTGGTTTCTCCTAGCGAGAGTTGCCTTTGCCGAACCCCGCACCCCGCGTGACATCGGACTTGCGTTCCGAAAACAGCGGCATGCGGGCATCATTTTCGCGCATGAAGTTGTTGTCCACCGACACCATCTGGGCCGCCGCCTGCTGCTCGTAGTACCGGGCCCGCGCTTGCGCACGCTCCTTGGGCATACGGCAGAGCATCAGCCCGCCGATCTCGATGTTCCCCTCCTTGTTCCCCGGGATATGCACCTCGGGGTGATCCTTCGCCTTGCAGGGTTCCCAACCGTCCCGGAAGCGCTTGGACGCGTTCATCGGGTCCAGGACGCCCATCACATGGGTCGCAACCCAGCGATAGGTGAACTTCGGGTCCGGGTGTGGGTCCGGCAGGGCACTGGCGGGGGTGTACTCCATCCGCTTGTCTTGGTCGCGCGACTCCAGGTCGCGAGGTGTACGTTCATCAGCCACGGGCGTCCTCCTGTTCGATCTTCACAAGTTCCGCAGCGTACTGCTGCGGGGTCATTCCAAACTTCTTGGCCAATGCCACCTGGGTGGACGTCAGCTGGACCTTTTTCGGGCCTGCGGGCACGCGGCCGGCGGGGGCCACGACATTGGTGGGACGTTTGGTGTTTCCCTGGAAAGACTCCGGGAAGCGCTGGCGCATGGCCTTGTCGATGTGCGAGAAATACTCGTCGGTGCGGGTGAACGAGTCACCGTGTTTTTTGACCAGTTGTTGGTGCAGCCCAAGAGCGTAGCCGGTCATCGCTTCGTCGCCACCCTCGCCAAACCACTCGTTCTTGGACATCCATTCAGACGTCTTCGGGTCCAGTGTCGGTCGGGTTCCTTGGTCCGATGGGCGCGACTGTACATCGCTTTTTTCCGATTGGGAAGGGGGTAGCGAAATATTTTCGGCCCGGTCCTTCTTCATCATCGCGGCGTACAGCTTCTTCTGCGCCGCGATGACCGCATCCGTGTCGAACGCCTCGTGCGCCGCCTTGAGCTCCGCCTCGGCACTGGCCACCTCCGTCTCCGCCATGGCCCTGGCCTGGGTGGCGATCAGCTCCGCCCCCTTGCCGAACTGCTGCCGCAGCTGGTCCCGCTCGGCCATGGTGGCCCGGGCCACCCGCTCCAGCTCGTCACGCTCGCGCTGCAAGGCGTCGGCGCGCCGGCGCTCGTCGTGCGTCTTGTGCGTCAGCTTCTTGATCCGGTCCTGGACGTTCTTGGAGTAGGCGGCCAACTCCTCGTCGGTCGGGTCGTCCACCTGCTCCTGCAGCGCCGGGCGGCCGCGGTCTGCCGGCGGCGTGTCGTCGACCATCTCGATCTCGAACTGCTCTTCGTTCTGCTTTTCGTCCGGCTTTTTGTCCTCGATCTCGTCGGGGAACTGGAAAGCATCAGGATTATTCGTTGCCATATTTATTTCCTTTCTCGCGGTTTGCACGTACGGTCAACACTTGCAGATTCGCGGGTACGTGTAGACCCGAAACTGTTCTGCCCTGCAGCGGGACAACATGGTCCACTTCAAAACCAGTAAAAATACGACAAAACTGGTAATATCCGTCAATCTCAGCCTGTTGCGCCTGCGGCAACTTTTGGTAACCGCTGCGCAACAACTTCTGCCGTTCCCGAACGTACGCAATACGTTCTGCACGATGTGCTTCGTAGTGTCGCTTTCGCGCTTCCTTTCGAACTTCCTGCAGACGCGCACGATGGTCCGCGTACCACTTAGCCTTCGCAGTCCGTATTGATTCCGCACGGCGTGCATCCGAAGCCGCCAAAACAGCACGTCGATTCGGGTTACGTTGTTGAGCCTCTTTCTTGCATTGCGCACACCACGCCTGCAGACCGTCTTTGCGCCGCGTATGTCGGTGAAAAGCGTTGCTGTCCTTCTCGATGCGGCACTTTTGACAGGTGCGTCCCATCTCATGCTCCTTCAAACGCGGGCCACGCCGCGGGGATCCTCGATCGTGCACTCGACCTGGTCATCGTTGATGACCCGGAACTCGCGACCGAACACACGGAAACGCGTTCCTGCGTAGGCACGCGTCATGACGAAGTCGCCTTCCTTGCACCACGGGCCGGTCGGGAACTTCTTCTCGTCTTTGTACGCGTCGGGGCCGGCCTTGAGCACGTACAGCACGTGGGAGGTGATCTCCTCGGTGCGCCGCACTTCCTCGGCCTTCAGGATCCCCGTGCCGTCAAAGGTCTCCTTGACCTCGGGCACCATGCACAGCAAACGGTACCCGGTTGGGGTGGGCACCACCTTGGCCTTCACCGCGTCGGGCGCCTGCAGATCGGGCTGATCTGCGGCCTCGATCGGTTTCGGCACAATGAACGACTCCGGCAGAACAAACTGCTCCATACGAACTTCCTCCAGCATGACGAAACCGCGTCAAGACGGGGTGGCGCCGACCCACCGAACCGGCTCAGAACATGTCGTCGGCGCCGGCGGCTTGCCGGCGTGCGCGGTCTTCGAGATCCGCGATAGTTTCCAACACCACCCGCAGCGCCCGGATCTCCCCCCGGGCACGTTCGTCGTGACTGCTGCCGCGCTCGAGATCCTCACGGCGGGCCTCGATGGTCTCGTTGATTGAGCGCCGCAGCGCATCGCAAAAGCTCGTGATCAAGCGTCACCTCCTGCCGGTTTTTCCGGCTTCGGAGCCGTTTCCTGCCCCAAACGGATGCCGTCGGCCGAAACCTGGGCATCCAACTGCTTGCGGCGCATGCCGAAATCGGCCAGTTTCTGCCGGTATTCGGCCTCGAATTTGGCCTGTTCCAGGTCCAATTCGTCCGCTTTCGCCGCCAAATTGCCCTTGGCGACGAGCTCCTTGACCTCGATCTCCTTGTCCTTCTGCGCCAGCTTCCGCTGCTCCAGCTGGAACGCCGGGTCCTGCTGTATGGCCTGCGCCTGCTGCTGCGCAGCCATCTTCTGGTTCTGCAGCAGCGCCTGCTGGGCGGCTTGGGCCAGGAGCGGCGCGATCTCGCGCTCGACCTGCGGGTTCACGTCCTCTTCCGGATCCGGCAGCGGCATCCCGAGCTGCTGCGACACGTGCATCCGGTACGCGTACCCGGCGTGCTCGGCGATATGCGCCATCAGCGCCCCCTGCATCAGCTGCGCCTGGGGGTTCTGCCCGATGGCGGCCTGGATCTGGGGGTCCTGCAGCAGCATCTGATGGACGGCCATGTGCGCCTGGTGATCCTGCAGCATGAACGCCTTGACCGGCTTGTTCTGCAGGATGAACATGTTCTCCGTAACGGGGTCCCGGGGCTTCATGTCCTCGGGCATCGGCAGGATCTTGGCCGCGTTCTTGATCCCCAGCACGTCCAGCATCTCCCGGTGCAGGTACGGCATGTTGTAAATCTGCGGCGAAGTCTCGGCCATCTGCAGCGCCGCCTGGTACTGCACCACGCGCTGGCTCAGCGTTGCCGCGTTCGGGTCCGACACCGGGAGCACGTCGACCATCGAAAAGTCCGCCTTGCGCGCGCTGCGCACACCGGTCTCGGGCTCGTACGCGTAGTCGTCGTCCTTGTAGTCGCGGATGATGCCGGCCAGCAGGCCGAACTCCTGCTTGAGCACGTAGTGGCAGCGCGCCTGCACCGCCGTCATCACTTTCAGCGTGCGCTCGAGCAGCGCCAGGGTCGTTCCGACCGGCGCTTGCGACGACATGTCGGCGATCTTGATGTCCGCGGTGGCGGCCATGCGCCGGCCGTCCTCGATGATCTTGTCCAACAGCCCCGCCAGAACCGCGCTGGGCTCCTTGAACGGCAAGGGCATGATGTTGTCCTTGAGCACACCGGACCCGATGTCCACATCCCGGAACTCGCCCGGGCGCACGGGTGCATCTTCGCCCTTGACCCGCAATCCCTTGGTCTTGTAGCCGCCCGGCAGGTTCGCGAACGTCCCCGCGTCGACCAGCTGGCGCAAAACCGAGGTCGCGGAGCGCGCATAGCCGCCCACCAGGTGAAACAGCCCGAATCCGTACGCGCCGAAGCCCGGGACGTACTGATAGTGCACAAAATGCTGTTTTTTCAGTGCTTTTTCGTCGTTTTCCGCCCAATTTCGGCGGATCGCGAGCACGATCGACTGGCCTTTGACCAGGGTGACGACGTAGGGACGGGCGATTTCGCCGTCGTCGAACGGCAGCAGCTCGCCAGTCTGGCAGCAGTCGGACAGCACCAGGTCGGCGTGCACCTCGTAGAGCTCCGGACGATCGTCATTCAGGGGCGAATTGCCCGCTTCCTTGTCCTTTTTCTCCTGGATGTCGTTGGTGCTGGCCTGCTGCGGCTGCACGTCGACATCGCGATAGAACTTGGACTTCTGCAACCGCTGCAGGTCGATCATCGTCTTGCGGAACCGGTGCGTCAGCCGGTTGCACGTGCCCAGGTCGGTCGTCCCGTAGGGCAGGATGATGTCTTCGGCGGGCACAAACACCGCCGTCTGCCGCCCCAGGTTGTCGTCGTAGTAGACCTTCTTGAAGGCGGAACCCGACATCGGCAGGTTCCACAGCATGCGCTCGTGCTCCGGCCGGTACTCCAGCATGACGTCAGTCAGCTGGTGGTTCATGTCCTCTTCGACGCGGCGGGCCGCGTCCTTCTTCTCCGGCGTCTCCTTGCCCAGGATCTTGGTGCGCACCGGCCCGGCGGCGGGGAACGTCTCGGTCGTGAGCTCGGCCTGGAACCGGACGCACGCTTCCGTGATCAGCGGGTGGTACACGCCGCAGGCGCCGGGGAACGGCTCGGAGCGCTCCTCCATATGCAGCCCCAGCAGCTCGATGCCCGCCTTGTACGACCTCTCCCACTCGCCGCGGCACATCAGGTCGTTGTCGATCGCCGCCTCCAGGTCCGCCGCCAGCTTGGTCAACATCTGGTCGGTCATGACGAGCGCCAGGTTGTCGTCGTGCGCCGGCGCGGGCGTCTCTTCCGGGGTCGGGCTCTCGATGACGTCCCCGTTCTCGTCGACGATCTCCACCTCGATCTCGACCGGCGCCTCGGCGGCCAGGCCCGCCGGCACCGAGGGGGCCAAGGTTTTTTCAATGGAATTTGTTGCTGCCATGATCTAGGCCCTCAGTAATAGCGCACGGGGCGCCGGTACTCGGTACTGTCCTCGCCGGCGCGATCGTCGGAGTGTAGCCGGATGAACCCGCCTTGGCGAATGCGCATCATGGCCTGGACGACCGTGTCGTACAGGTCGTCATGCTCGCCGTTGGGGAACTCCGCCACCTGGTCGATCACCTCCCGGGCCCACCGGTGGGGCGGCGCCCAGACCATCTTGGACGCGAAAATGTCCGCCACGGCGTTGCCCCGGGCCCGCTTGTCGTTGGCCACGCCGGCGCCTTTGCGCGACGGGCTGTACTCCATGACCGGGACCCCGATCATGCGTAGCTCCTGGATCAGCGGCGCGCCGGCGGCCTTCTTCTCGATGATCACCATGTCCGGCTCCCACTCCTTGTAGTAGTCGAGCGCGAACTTCTTGAGGTCCGGGAACTCCTTGCGCCCGTACCAGGCGTCCAGCAGGATGATCTGCTCCTGGTCCTGCTCTTCCTCGTTGGTGAACAGCCCCCAGGTCGTGACCGCCGACGGGTCGGAGCTGGTCTTGGTCTCGTGCGCCGTGTCCCAGCTCTGCAGGATCACGTGACACTTCGGTGGCTTTTCCTTCGTCCACTCCCGCCACCACTCGCGCTTGATGATCGCCCCCTCCTCGGAGGTGGGCTCCTGCATGTACTGGGCGGCCCAGAACTGGGGGAACATCGACGCCTTCTTCGCCAGCAGCTGCTCGACGGGCCACTGCTCGGGCCACAGCGACTTGCCGGACGGCAGGATCGCCGGGAATCGAATCTCGTGCCACTGCGGCGAGTCCGTGTTCTGCTCCGCCCAGGCCAGCGCCCGGCCGATCGGGTCCTTCTTGCCCCAGCGCGTGCCGATCATCACGATCCGCCCGTTGGGCATCAGACGCTGCATCGGGCCCACCTGCATGTAGTTCCACGCGGTGGCGAAGATTGTGTCCGGATTGGCCAGCACCGCCTGCTCCGACACCAGGTCGTCCGCCACCAGCAGGTGTGCGCCGTGCCCGGCCACGTTGGCACCGATACCGATCGCCAGGTACTTGCCGCCGGCGGTCGTCGCCCAGTTGTTGGCCGCGGACTTATCGCTGGAGACCACCGTGTTGGGGAAAATCTCCCGGTACAGTCCGGACGACAGCAGGTTGCGCACCTGGCGTCCGAAATCCGCGGACAGGTCCGCGGTGTGGGTCACCATCATGATGTGGTGACTCGGGTTGTGCCCCAGGTACCAGGCCACGAACAGATAGGCGATCGTCACGGATTTGCCGAAGCGCGGGGGCATGCTGACGGTGAGCCGCGGCTCGTCCCCCACCAGAACACGTACCAGGCTCTTGGCCATGTTCCGGTGGTGGGGCCCTTCCTTGAACTCCGGGTAGACCGTGTGGCAGAAATACAGGAAGTCCCCCCGGCACCGATCGAGATGGCGCGCCTTCTCGAGCGCCTCCAGGTCGGCGAGCAGCGCCTCCTTCTCGGCGCTGGTCATGGTCGGCAGCGCCGCCAGGATGGCGGCCTGCCCTGCGGGGGACAGCGGATCCAGGGTCAGCCTTTCTTGCGCGGCGTCGGCCAGAACTGCAGCTGCACCTTCTTGACCGGGAACGGCTCCCCCGCCTTCTTGCAGGCGGCGATGAACGCGACCTCCCGGTAGTTCGGCGCGCCGATCTTGAGCACGTACTCCTGGCGAGTGCTGCGCTTGTGCGTGTGGTGCTTCGTGCGCCAGCAGGCGGACACGACCAGCTTGGGCGTCAGGTAGACCGTCGCCTTGCGCACATCAGGCGTAGCCGCTGCCACGACCTTGGTGATGGCTCTCACAACTGCGTCGTCCATGTCAACCTCCTCGTGCTTTCCCGTAGCCGCGGCGGGCGGGGACCTTGCCGCCCCGGGCGAACCCCTCGTGCACGTTCCTGCCAGCGGGGCGGATGGTGTCGTACTCGCGCGAGTACGCCTTGATGGCTGCCTTGGAGGGGGCTTTGACGCTGCCGCCCCGGGCGTAACGCGTGCCTTCGGCCTCGGCTTCCTTGCGGTTGGCCTTGGCATCGGCCGCCTGCTTGTCGTAGATCTTGGCCTTGCCGGTCATGCGATCGATCTCGTCTCGCATCTGTTTGCGGATCGGCTGAACTGGGCCCTCTTCGAGGGTGGCGACCCGGCCGCCCCGGGCGTAGCCGGTGTCCTTCTTCTCGGCCTCCTCGAGCCGCTCGCGGCGCGTGGTCAGCGCCGTGGCTGCCTGGCGGGCCGCGCCGGTCCCCAGCACCTGGGGCGGGGGTTTCTTGTCGTCGGCCATGTCAGCAAGCACCCACTTTGCCGCCCTTTTTCATGGCGGGGCCCTTCTTGGCCATCCACGGGGGCATCTTCTTGCCCTCGGCCTTCTCTTCCTTGGCGGTTTCCTTGCCCTTGAAGGGTGGGGCTTTCTTGGCGAACGGGGTGGGCTTGGCCATGTGGCTCTCCTGGTGGGTGCCGCTAGGCGGCGGGGGGTTGAAAATCCGCCGGGGGCGGCGGCGCGTCGACAATGCGAGCATCCTGCACTTCCCGCGGGGCGGGGATGAGCGTGGCCAGGCGCTTGCGGATCCGGTCTTCCAGCTCACTGGCGCTGGCGTCGGTCTTCGTCACGGCGATGCGTTCGGTGAAGCTGCCGACTTCGGTCAGCTTGCCAGTGAGCTCGAGCGCCTTGAGCTTGACCTTGGGGTCCGGACTCTTGGTCATCTCCAGCAGCTCGGCCACCACGTAGCCCCGGATCTCCTTGGCCTGCTCGACGAACGCCCAGTCGTACTGGGACAGCATGCCGGCCAGGTGTTTGACCGCCGGTGGTACGCGCAGAGCGGTGACAGCCTGGATCTGGGAGTCGTGCGTGGCGGTGGGGGAGGTGACTGCGGCGAAGGCTTGCTGCGCGGCTGCGCGATCGAGATCCGCCAGGACGTCTGCGTTGTCGTTGAAGTCCACCAGGGTCGTCTGGGCCTGGGCGCCAAGCAGCGCGCCGACCTCCGCCTGCAGCAGCGGGGTGAAGTCCGGGTCCAGAAGATGGGCAAGGGTCGCCATTCGCGGAGTGTACAGCGGGGTGCAACGGTATACAATCCCCCTGCCAGGGTGGTACCTGGCCGGCTCATTACCGGAATGCTCCTTGGTCGTCGCCGCGACCCTTGGCCCCGACAGCGTGTGTTGTCGGGGCTTTTTTACGTCCGGAATGCTACAAATTTTATAGCAGGTACTTTGCATAGAACGCAGCCATGCGTTGCAACTCCGCCGGCGTCAGAAATGCTTTTGCGCGGTTTGCTTTCCAGCTCACGATGTTGACGTTGCCTGGTACGTACCCCTTGCGACTTATTACGCGATCTACTGACGCCGCGTCTTCTTTGGCGCCATAGCCTCGCCCCGTCCCTTTGTAATTCAACTTGATTCCGAGCACCGGGCAGTGTGTCGGGCGCGGTAGGTCTGCAGACGTAATCGTGCACGGTACCTTTTCTTTCTTGGCGCGTGTGCGACACCCTGCAAGAAGGAACTCGACTGGGTCTTCGGCGCGGCGTTTTCTGATGTACTCCGTATGGCACGCTTTGCAGTGTGCCAGCCGCCCGTCACCCGAGGCTTTATTGACGTAGAAATCACTCAGCGGCTTTTGCGCTTCGCACTTTACACAATGCTTCATTTTGCTCTCCAAAAATAATAAAAAATTTTACCGTACCGTTTTTTATTTGTCAACTCGGATCTGCAAAAAATTTTGTTAAGAACTTGACATTGATGTTGTCCGGAACTGTACAAAATAAAAATGTTCCGAACTGTACATTTTGCTTAAAGGGTCCGCGGAATAGTGTTTATGGCCACACGCATACCTCTGTGCCCATAGGGGCTCCCCCACCCCAGTACCCCCTGCCACCCCCGCCTCTAGGGGAGTAAATACCCCCCATTGTTAAGATATGGACATGTTCTGGGGATTGGCCCCGGGCACAACCAAGGAGATTGACATGCGTATCGTGTTCCTCAACAGCGATGGTTCTGACATGGTGGTCACCCACTACAGTGGGCCGGGTCGCTCGTACCGTGCGCCGCTTGTGGAGTTTGTGCACGATTGGGCGCGCGTCGAAGGTGACATCGTGTGCTTCCATGTTGGGCACGGCAGCTATCGTTTCTATAGCGTCGTGGCACAAGATGCTGACACTGCGCTGGTGCAACACGTGTCCCGCGAACACGTTGCCGAGCATATGGGTGTAATGGCAGCGCGCGGTGACAACGTGGGCGCTGCGCAGTTGAAGGAGATGCTCATGCGCTAATTCCCTAATTCCCGAGCCTCGGGAATTAGCACACTGGAGCACGTTGGTATCAGCGTGTTCTGGTGTGTTACGAGGGTTCGTAGCACAGCCGCCGGGGGTTACCCGGTTCCGCATCCAAACCCACACCCCGTGGGAGGGTGCACATCACCCCAACCGCACACGTTGTGTGGCGGGTGTCACGTGGAAACACGTTCATAGGAGTATTCATCATGTCTGCATCTTTCAAAGTCACCGGTCTCGCTCAAGCTGTCACGGAGTTCTGCCGTGCCTACGACCTGCTCAGCACCGCTGGCGCCAACGCTATCAAGGTCATGCTCGTGGCCGCGGACATCGACTGCACCAACGAGGGTGAAGTGGGCAAGGCCATCACCCCGCATCTGGCGGCGCACTACGGCATCAAGCTCGTCAAGAGCGAACGCGTCAGCAAGTTCGGGGACAAGACCTTCCCGGACAACGGCAAGGGCAAGACGGCGGCCAACGTGCGCACCCTGATCGTCAAGCTGGTTGTCGGTGAGCGTGCGAGCCAGCGCAACGTGCCGGAGTTCACCGTGCCGGCCGAGGTGATGCGTGCCGCCAAGGCGCTGCGCGCTGCAGAAGCGGCGCTGCTCGCTGCG
>ERZ869921.1223-NODE-1223-length-11364-cov-10.681669_pt1 | contig 11364 bp, 9 predicted proteins | sample MGYA00579310_ERZ869921 | MGnify/ENA primary metagenome ERZ869921 (study PRJEB32216, sample SAMN09231816) | wastewater metagenome | place: USA: Maryland | collected 2016-06-21 | study: EMG produced TPA metagenomics assembly of the PRJNA472060 data set (Reclaimed...
TCGCTTCCCCATGCCGCCATCCGTGCTGCCGTGTGTTTGACGAATTCCGCCATTGCGGTGGCCGATGCGGTCACTGCCGTCATCGTCACGGCGGATGCCGCCATGCGTTTCGCCGCGCCGTCGCTGGCGCACAACAAGGCAAACTCGCCCCGTCGCGCCGTCGAGCCGCTCAATTGTGTTTCCAGCTGCGACCCGCTCAGCGTGCCGTTTTCCAGCGCTGTCAGCGTGCGTAATGCCCGAACCATGCTCATGACCTACTCCTTGTTGATTACCGTGATTTGCCAGTCGCCCGCGCCGAAGCCGCCGGTTGACCCGGAATTGGCATTGCCGATGTACACCGTGACCGTGCCAGTCGCCGTCACGCGGGCATACAGCGTGATGGTGTTGAGCGTGGGATCAGTCGGCGGCGTGGCTATGACAGATGCACCCACAGCCGCCCCTGTTACCGTGACGGTGAAGGTGGTGCTGGAATTGATCGCCAGCGTGAAAGCCGACTGCGTCGATGTCTGCTGCAGGAAGCGCGCCGCGAACGATTCTGAATCGGACAGGCGGTCTTCTGCCGCAGCCAGGCGCACATCCTGATAATCATCCGCAGCCAGCAGCGTCATGGCATCCACCACATCCCAGCTTGGGCAAACCAGCAGCCAATAGCCGCTGGCGGTGGCAAACGCGGTTTCATCATCGTCCGGGCCTTCATCTACGCCGGGCGCGTACTGAAACAGACCCAGCCCATCCACCATGGCCAAGTCACCATCGCTAGTCGCCGTGCTGCGCAGATCGGCGCGGTTGTCGTAGCTCACCGACAGCACCCGCAGATCAAGCACCCAGCCGTTGCCGGCGCCGTTGACCTTGAGCCCGCGCCCGGCATCGGCGGCGATAATCGTTGGCATCACCAGTGACCCGGCGGAAGACGCGGCGGCGGCGGCGCTACTGGCGGCGGCGGTGGCGTGATATTTGGCCGAATACTCGCCGCCCGATACCGGCGTTGCCATCTGCGTGGCCCAGCTATTGGCGAGCGTGGCGCTGCTGGCTGCGGCCTGAGCATGGTATTTGGCGCTGTATTCGCCGCCCGATACCGGTGTGCCAAGCTGCACGGCCCAATTGCTCGACAGCGTGGCGCTACCCGCTGCGCTGCCGGCGCTGCTGGCTGCGGCCTGCGCATGGTATTTGGCGCTGTATTCGCCGCCTGATACCGGGCCGCCGGTTAATACCGCCCAGTTACTGGCAGTAGTGGCGCTGGCCGCTGCTGCATTGGCCTTGGTCAGAGAAAAATTGCCAACACTGATGATATTGGCCAGCGATGGCACATACCGCGTGCGGTGGCCGCCATTTGCCAGACCGGTAGACGGGTTGCTGTCGTCGGTGATGGTTGTGCCATCTCCACCGACGGCGGGGTCAAAATAGACACTGCTCATCAAAACACCTCGCGCACGTTCATGGTCGAGCTATAGCGCCCGCCCCCTTCGTTGACCACTTCGCCCAGCGACACAAACCGGGCAACGAACGCGAGCCTCGGCTTATTCGCCAGGTCGGCATAATCAGGATCAATCAGCAGCTCTCCGCTGATGCCAAGCATGTTCTGCATATCCACCAGCCGCCCGTAGGCTTCATCTTTGTTCAGCGCAGGGAACACAAACCGATGCCCGCGAGGCTTTGCCCCAAGGTCGAAATACTCGCTGCCACCCAGAGAGGACATGACATCCGTGGTGTCTTCCATGCCCTGCGCCGCGCCCACTACCGGACCACGTTCCGGCTGCCAGACATCCGCCAGAAACAGGCGGCCAATCTGGATGTAGCCATCGCTGTTGCTGGTGTCGTCCACTTCCACGCGCCAGTACTGCAGGCTGGGCAGGCTGGCAACGCGATGAATGAAGGGCGACTGGTAACCAGCGCGGGCCTGATCGCTGAGTGTGCCGAGCCAGAAGTTGTCGTCTTCCCACTCCAGCAGTTCGGGCGGGATCATGCCGGACGGCCAGACATCTACCCAGCCGCTGTCGTAAAGCGGGGTTGCAAAGTCGCTGGCGTCGTCGCCACGCACGCGCACCTTGGCCACCACGGTCAGGTTATGGCCGATCAGCGACAACATGCCGATGCGCCGCGCGCGGCCAAGATTGATGTCAAACTGAGTGGCGGCAGTGGTTGTGCCGCTGGAGCGCGCCACCTTGGCAATCAGCCGGTTTTGCAGATTGGCCAGCGGCAGCGTTGACAACCAGGTGCCGCCGGATAGCGTGCCCTCGTCGCAGCGGTTGCCATAGGCAATGAGTGTGCGTGATGCCATATCAGCCCCAGAGAGTTAAATCGAGCACACCGCCACGAAGGTCGGTGCGAATGGATGTGACGCGCATCAGCCGGCCAGCGTCGTAGCCATAGCGCGGCACCTGCACCGATACCACCGAGCCGAGATCGACGGCGCCGGCCAGATCGGCATCGAGCGCCACGCGCACCGATAACGTGTCGCGCCGCACCTTGTATAAATTCAGCAGGCGTGTGGCTTCGGTTTGCGCGGCGCTGGCGTCGGCCAGATGGGTTTCGACCTCGAGCGTGTCGGCCAGTGCGTGCAGGGTTTTTACGCTGCTGTCGCTGGCGGTGACTTTGCGCGATGGCTGCGCCAATTCGGCACGTCGAGCGGCGCTGACGCTTCCCGCCAAGTCGCTGGCCTGAGTCACGCCAAACGGTTTGTAACTGAGATTTACCTGCCAGACGGTGTTGGGCGCATCGCTGCTGGCGATGCGGTCGATCTTGATGATTTCCACCGGCGTCAGCGTTGCCACTGGCGTGCCGCTGGGCGCTTCGAATCGTGCCAGACGGAACTTGCCGAGCCGATCCACACCCCACCATGCGCCGACCGAGCCGAGCACACTGTCCAGCGCCTGCTTGGCCGATGTGCTGCCGCTGAGCCAGTAGCCGACCTCGGCTGCCGTCGCGCCATCGAGCGCGGTGACATCGCTACTGCTGATGTCGCCCGCACTGATGCCCGCATCGAGCATGATCTGCTTCGCCAGTTGCGCGGCGGTACGATCTGCCGAAGTTGCGCCGTCAACCGCATCGCAGGTGATTTGCCCTGCCGGCGCTGAACCAATACGGAACATGCCGCCCGCGAGCCAGACGCGATACTGGCCGGCGCTGGGTGCGTTGGTTTCCATGTCGGCTTGGCTGGCGTAGGCCGACCCGGCTGTCAGCGCGGCGCCACGGTCGTACACTGCAGACACTGACTGCAACGCAGCATCGCTGATCTGATAAATCAGGCGACTGGTGTTGACCAGCACCGGCTCCAGATTCCAGCCATAACCATACAGGCGCGGTTTTTCGCGGCCTTTGATATCGCCGGCCACACCCTCAACCCCGGAAGGTAGGGCGTTGTTGCCCGCGTAGGCCGCAGTCTGCAGCGGCTTATCCAACTCGGCCTGACGATCCCGCAGGCTGATGGTCAATTGGCCCCAGCTAAAATCCGCTTGCGCCATGGTGCCCTGCAATACCGTCGTCCAGACCGGCGACTGCCAGGGGCGAAGCGTGCCGAGTTTGATAACGATGCCGAGCCCGTCAAAACCGTAATCAACCAGTCCATCCAGCCCGCCATCGATGTTGACCATGACCAGCTCGCCATAACCCACCCGCGTGGCGCCGCGAGTGCCGCCGCCGGATGCCAGCGAGCGATGCATGTTCGCCGGCTGTTCGATGCGTGGCTCGTAAAAGGTATGCGCTGGGCTATCGCTGGCGCCGCTGGTGTAGCCGGTGCCAGTGCAATAGCGCAGCGTGCGGGCGCCGGGCAATGCGGGATCGTAGGCGGTGATTTCCGCGACATAAATCTGGCTCATTGCCCCGCCCTCGTCAGCCGCGCTTGATCTTCCATCGCTGCCAGTCGCTTGCTGACTTCCGCCAGCTTGGCGTTGCTGGCCGCCAGTTGCTGCTGCATGCCGGCGTAGCTCTGCTGTTGCGCCTGCCGCGTGGCCCGCAGCTCGGCCAGCATTTCGGACTGCAGTCCGCTGTCGGGCTGACTGCCGATGCCGTATTTACGCAACTGCGATGCCGTGGCGGCGGGGATGATCATTTCGCCCTGATGAATCTGCGCAACCTGATCCTGCGGCACAAACGGGGTGCCGACAGCGTAGCTTGGCAGTTTTACGCCAAAATCCGACTCCCACGTCGCTTTGAAAGCGGCGATGCGCTTGGCCAGATCCAGCGCTGACTCTCCGGCGCGAACATAGGACGTAGCCCCGCCGGCGTCGGTGAACTGGGCATTGTTGCCCTCTAGCCGCATCAGCGTGCCGCCGGCATAGGCCTGTACAAACCCGGCACTGGTATCAGCAAACCACTTATCGACCATCGCCTGCACATCGGCCAGCTTGCCCACTGCGGCGGTGGCCGTGCTGCGATCCGCGCCAGCGTAGCTTTTCTGCAATAACTCTTGCGCCTTGGCGGCAAAACCGGTCAAGGTCTGGTTCATGGTCTGCAGCTGCGTGACACTGGCCTTGCTGGCGTCGGCAATCGACTGCTGCAGCGACACCTGAGCCCCGGCATATTTCAGCGATTTATCCAGAGCGGCATCGGCGCTGGCGCGGTCCTGCTGGAATGCTTCGCTGCTGGCGTTGTAATCGCGGCTGGCGCTGAGAAAATCAGATGCGATCTGCCCCAGATTGCCGGCGGCCTCCAGATTTCCGCCCTGGGCAGCGGCACTGGTGGTTGCGAATTGAGTCTTCAGCAGGTTGTAGCGCGCCTCTGGCGACAAGCCAGATAGCGAGCCAGATCGGATATTTTCCAGCGACGACTTTATCGATTGCGCCGCCGACTTCCAGCCTGACGCAGCAGTGGCCGCTGCATCTGCTGCCGTTTGCGCAGCGGTGATAGCGCCATCGCTGATCGAGCCGAACAGCTTGTCGATAGCCGCCTGGCCTTCGCCCAGATAGCCGGATTGCGCGGCACTCAGATCCACGCCGGAAAAATAGCCACGCGCCGCCGTGTTGCGGGCGTTGTTAATCGCGACGATGGAAGCATCAGCCGCAGCGGTGGCCGCCGTCTGGATATATGCGAACGCGCCGCTGACTTTCTGCAGTGTAGCAATCAGCGACTGCCCCGCCTCGCTGGCTGGGTCAATCGATTGTGTCAGCGCGAGGAAATCCGCCGATGTAGCCGGCACGGTTTTGCCAAGGTCAGCGAATGTGTCGTTGATCAGCTTTTGTGCGGCGGCCAGCTTCTGGCCATCCGTGGCGAAAGTATCGAACAGCGATGCCTGCCCTTGTTGCGCGGTGGTGGTGGCCTCTTTCAGCTTGTCGGCGGTTTTTTTCAGGCTGTCGGCGGTGGCATCTGACGCATCCGCAACCGTGTCGAATTCGTCGGACAAGTCCAACAGCGAGTTAAACAGCTTGCGCCCGCCGTCGGTGGTCAAGTCCTGCGACTCAACCAGAGCGCGGAACGCCTCGCGGGTGGCGGGGATGCTCAGGCCAAGCTCGGCAAAGCCGGTGCCTAGTACCTTCTGCGCCTGCTCCGATGCGCGCTGCATTTGCTCGTCGCTAGTGAAAAAATTGGCGTAATACGACTGGGTTTTGCTGGCCAGCGCATCCAGCCCGCCGGCCAAGTCGATCAGGTCTTCGCGGGCTTTGATTGATGCCAGCCCCACCGCACCAAAAGCGGTGGACGCATCTTTGCCCATCGCCAGAAGAATCGCATCGGTGGCGGTGACTTCCTGATTCAGTCGGCCGAAGGTATCGGCAGCGCTCTCGCCGTAGCGGGCGAAGTCTGCGATGTTCGGCACCAGCTTGGTGACAAGCTCGTCTTGCACTTTTTTCAGCTCGGCGGCGATTTTCTCGCCAGCTTTGCTCATGTCGCCGTTGTCGGAAAGCTGCAGCTGGAACTGATGACTGAAACCCTCCAGCGCCTTGATCGATTCGACGTCGAGCGTTTTGCCGATGGACTGCAGTCCGCTGACAGTCTGCTTCAGCATCGAATCCAGCGCCTTGTCCATATCGGCGTCAATCGCAGATGGGTCTGTCCATCGGCGATCACTGCGGAACGCGCCGCCCTTCTGCGACCTCTCCTGATAGTTCTCCCCGGCGAAGCCGGACAGATCGAACGTGCCACGAATGCCGCGGGCGTCGTCACTGACGTTGCGGTTATGGCCGAACAGGCGATCAAGAATGACGTTTGCGCCCAGCGTGCCAACGCTGACGGCGGCCAGCGCGCCGGATTTCTTGTCGTTGTCGATACCCCAGCCGGACTTCTGCATCTCGGCAATGGCGTAGGCGGCTGTTAGTGCGCCCAGCACCGGGGCGGCGGCTGCGGCGAAGGTGGCACCCGCGCCCGTCATAACGGTGGCCGGCCCGCCCATCACGCCGGCTGCGGTTGGTGGCCCCATGGCTGCCGTCGTCGACAAGCCCGCCGCCTGGCCGAAGCCAGACATGGCGAAGCTGTTGGCAGCGTTGGCGATGCCGCCATTGATGCCACCCCATAGCGCCTGGGCGCCGGAGAGCATGCCGAAGCCGTTGGATAGCGCAGCCGGCTGACCATCGGCAGTGGTACCGCCCGCCGATGCGCCGCCAGAGAAGACGCCGACAATATTGGCGACCAGCGGCGCAGCGGTGATTTGATACAGCCCATCCGCCAGAGCGGCCTTGAGCGACGTTTTCAGGCCATCGGCAAATGCGTCGAAGTTGCTATCGGCATCTTTCAGCGATTCGACAAAGCCGTCATGGAAGGCTTGATTGACACGATCAGCTACCTTTTCCCACTCGGCAGCAGCTTTTTCTGCGGCTTTTTTGTGGGCTTCTTCGACGTCTTTCGCAGCCTGCTTGGCGGAGTCAAAACTCCCCTGAGTTGCCTCACGCGAGACTGCGGCATCAACCAGTGCGCGCTGTGCGGCGATGTTGCGTTTTAGCTGCTCGGTTTGCTCGTCTTCCAGCCCCAGCGCATCACGCCACGCCAGTTGTTCCTGCATGATTGCCAGCGTGCGCGATTCAATGCCAGACTTGCTCAGGCCAATGGCTTCGCGGGCGGCATTCTCTGCCTCAACCTTGGCCCATATGGCTTCGGTTTCCTTGTTCATTTCCGCGCCTACCCGCTGGGCATTGGCAATGCGGCGGGACGATTCTTCGGCGTCCAACTTCGCCATGCGGGCGAGTTCTTTTTCTGCTTCGGTGCGCTTCGGTGCGGAGGCGGGTTTTTCTTCGTATTTCTTCGCCAGTGCGGCTTTGGCTTGCTGGTATTTTTCTTCGCTCAGCAAGTCGCTGCTGCGCTGCTGGTCTAGCTTCTTCAGTTCTGCTGCGTGCTGCTCACGCTTGCTGCGCTGGCTTTTAATAAGTGCGTCAGCATCTGACGTTGCCGATATTTGGGCTTGGTTCTTTGCCTCGTCCGCAGCGCGCTTTTTTGCCTCTGCTTCTTTGTCGTTGTTATGGTCTACAAGCGCCTGCAGCTCCTGCCTGTACTGTTCCTTCTGCTGCTTCAGTCGATTGCTATTGATCGATCCTGACGCAATGTCTTTGTCGGCATCTGCAATTTTCTTCCGCAGATCAGCCATCTGCTCAGCCGCAGTTGAATCGCGGCCAATATCCTTCATGAAATCCCACGTGCCAGACGCGCTGCGCTTGATGTTGTCCCATGCGCGTTGAATTAAACCAAGGTTTTCAACCATCTGCGGCGTGCGATTGGCTATCGCATCAGCCCAAGCATTCTGCGCAACCGCAGCAGCCTCTGATGTCTTGCCCTGATCCTGCAGCGCTTTGATCTGATCGTAGACCGCCAGCGTCAGAAAGTGGGTTTTCTCGCTCAGTTTTACCGATGCGTCTACCGGGCTTTTCCCCAGTTCCTCGAATTGCTTGGCAGTATCAGCAACCGCCGGCCCGCCTGCCTTTTCGAACTTAAGCGCGGCCTCTGTCAGCTTCTGAATCGACGTGGCGCCGATGTTGCCGGAGGCAGCCATGGCCGTCAGCGCTTCAGCAGCAGCTCCGCGAGTGATGCCGCTGACATTCGCCATGGACTGAGCCATAGCGTTGAATTTGTCGGCTGTGATGCCGGAAATGTTGCCGGTCAGGATCAAGTTCTTTTTGAACTCGTCCATTTCTGTCGATCCAGCATAGGCCGCATAGCCAATGCCACCGATAGCTGCTGCTGCGACGGTGACCGGTGTCACCAGGCTGGCGACATATCCGCCCAGCGCCTTGGCCGCATTGCCAACGCCGCCGAACATGTCCTTGAGTTGGCCGCCCTGCTGCAGCAGCACGGTCATTGGTGCTTGACCGGACTGCAACGAAACGACGATGTCGGTAAATTGCGCAGGCACGCTGCGCATGGCGGCGGCGGTCTGGGCGGCCGACATGCCGATCTTGTTCAACGAGGCGCTGCCAGCCGAGGATGCCTGCTGCGCCTGGCGCTCGATCTCGCGCATCTTTGCCAGCATCGGCTCGAATTTGGCCGCATCCAGGCCGCGCTCATTGATCTGGAATTCCAGCTTTTGCGAGGCGGTTTTGCCCAGCAACTCAAGATTTGTGGTGGCGCGCTTGATGCTGGCCGCCATCCGGCCTTCGGCGCGGGTGAACTGATCCGCGCTTTTCTCAGCGCCCGAGCCAATGCCATCAACAGCCGCGCCGGCTTTATCGCCTTCGCGCTGCATGCGCTCTGCCATCTGACCAGCAGCATCACCGACGCGTTTCAGCGCGCTTTCTGCGTTCTCCGTGCTCACCTCAACGGCGGCTTGGACTTTCATCTGGTCAGTCATGATTTACCCAAATAAAAAGGGCCGGCACATGGCCAGACCTAGTTTTCTTCACGCATGGCATCCAATGCCGCACGCTCAAGTACCTGCAGATCGTCAAACGCTTGCTGCCAGTCATCTGCGAACAGACGATCCAGCAGCGGATAGACCGACTCGTAGCGCAGCCCGACCTCGCCGAACATGCCGACCTGCCATTGCGTTCTGAGTCGGCGGAACAGCATCACAATCGGCCAGTTTTCCGGCCAGACCTCGACGTCATCGCCGTCGAAGTCCTCCGGCGTCAGCCCTACCGCCGCCAACTCTGCTGCTGACGGCTGCCGCTGATATAGCGCAGCGGCGGCGCTTTTTAGTTTCCCAGACGGCCCTGAATGCAAGCGGATTGATATGCCTCGGAGATCGCACCGGACGATTGGGGAATCTCGTTAAACATCTGGCAAAGATTGTCTTGGGTTAGCTCTATGTCCAAATCCCATGAGTCGATAGCTTGGCAAATATGCTTTGCAGCTTGCCGCCTTGCCTCTTTGGCGATTACCGGCAGGCTGGGGTCATCACCAGCCGGTCTTTCAACGCCAACCACCTTGAAAAATTCATCGCGGTACTCCCAGTATTCGTCCTGCGTGCGATAGCGAAACGTTAGAGGAATGTCACCCTTGCTGCCATCCGGTAAATCAACGTAGATAGTCACCGGCTTAAATGTTTTTGGAGTTGAACCAAGCTTGATCTTTGCCATGATTTTTTCTTTCTGAATGTAAAAAAGCCCGGACAGGAGCGACCTGCAGGCGTAAAAAAGCCCACCTCCGTTTCCGGGGTGGGCCGTGGCAAAACAATTAAGCGGTGTAGCGGGTGATACGGCCGTTGCCGCTGATCGAAACCATGTTGGTGTAAATCGAGCTGTTGCCCATCTTCACGTTTTCATTCAGCGCGATAGTGCATGGCGTGTAGATGATGCCGCCGCTTTTGAGCGTCTTTTTCAGCAGCGTATCGGTTTGCACGTCCGACAGGGTGCGAAGCGCGTTGTATGCAGAGGTGCCGAACTGATCCGCATCGATCTCGAACGACTCCGATACTGCGGTAAAGCCTTCATTCAGCGTGGTTTCGGTGTCTTCATCCATGAACTTGACGGTAACCGGCTTCGGATCGCCGCCACTGGAGTTGGGGTTCAGATACTTGCTGATCTGAGTAAAGGTGGTGACCTTGCGAACGGTTCCGATGCCAGAGCCGGACGGGAAAAATTCGGTGTTGGTAGTGTCGATATCGGTGGCGACGAACGAATCAGCTAGCACCGATTTGACCTTGACGGCGCGGCGATTAAGTCGGCCCCATCCAGAGTAAATCTGCACGATGTCGCCAACCGAATAGCCGTGAGCGGTGCACGAAACAACCGCCTCTGCTGCGTTGCTGATGCCAGTAACGGCCTTTGCCGCAGCAAAAGCGGTAGCGACCGACAGGATAGTGCCGGAAGGAAGAGTTGCCATTTTTCGGGTTCCTTAAATGCAAAAACCCGCTCAAGGCGGGTGTTGGTTGCGGGCGAGCGCCCAATAAAAAACCCGCCGAAGCGGGTTGATTTGAATGCGTGTTATCTGGGGGTTATCTGGAGGCCCAGATGTCGAATGTCTGCATGCTTCCGTAAAGCTGCGTGTCTGGCTCGTAGGTAGACACAGCCTCACCCTGCGGCTCGGATTGCCAGGCGCTGGCGGCGCTGATGGCGTCGTCAACCTGCCGGATCAGCGTCAGCGCTTCGCTGCGGGTTTTGGCCCAGACGTTGACCTGCATCAGCGTGTTTCGTTTATCCGGCGCGGCGCCGTCGCCGTAGCGCATGGCTTCGCCGCCGATGGCCTGATAGGTAATGTATGGGGTTGCCGTGCTGGCCGGAGCCACATCAGGAAATACCCGCGTGCAGAGGGTTTTCAGCAGCGCAACCAGATCGGATTCCATGCTCATGACCCGTTGACCTCATCGATAAACCGCTGCTTGATTGCTTCACGGACTTGCTTGCGCGTCTCAGCCACAGCGCGGCGAATGAACGATTGAGCGCCTTTTTCGCTCTCGCCAAATTCGTAGGCGTACCCGTAAGGCGCCTTGTCTGCGTTCCAGCTAACGTGATAGGTGCTCACGTCCCGAAAGCTGTTGTCCTTCGAGAACACCTGATAAATCGAGTCGCGCAAATTTCCGGGGGCGTATGGGCCGTATACACGGCCTTCTATTCTGAACGTATGCGCATAATCCGACCGTGGCGCCAGTGCCTTGGCACGCTCGTAAATAATCTGCGCCCCAGCCTGCGCGGCTGGCCGTGTGGCTTGGTTCATCTTGTCGGCGGTCGCCTGCAACTGCTGTTTGAAGCCGGCGATATCGACCTTGATTCGAGCACTCACGCCACCACCTCACAAATCAGAGTCAACCAGGCGCGGTCTGCGCTGGGGATGATGTCGAGAATGTCGTATTCCACGCCATCGATCCGCGCGCGCATCTGCCGGATCACGTTGGCACGGCGGCGAATACGCACGCTGGCGCGACTGGTGGAAGTCTCGCGGCCGGCCTTGATGGTTTCGATGCCGCTGACAAAGCGCACATCCGCCCAGACCGTAGCGAAATCCACCCACGCCTGCAGCGGCTGGCCAAGTGCATCGGTGCCGGCGGCCAAACCGATCAGGGTGATGCGCTGG
>ERZ869921.1224-NODE-1224-length-11361-cov-3.706881_pt1 | contig 11361 bp, 12 predicted proteins | sample MGYA00579310_ERZ869921 | MGnify/ENA primary metagenome ERZ869921 (study PRJEB32216, sample SAMN09231816) | wastewater metagenome | place: USA: Maryland | collected 2016-06-21 | study: EMG produced TPA metagenomics assembly of the PRJNA472060 data set (Reclaimed...
TGGAGACGTCGCCACCGGCCACCACCTCAACATTGACGTCCGCCGCCGATCCCGTCGGGTTGCCTTCCACGGTGAACGCGCCGGGGAGCGCGCTCGACATCACGTCCGTCACCACAAGGGCGAGAGGCATGGTGTACCGCTTCCGGAGGTAGGCAGCGAACACGCTGGACGCGCGAACAAGCGCCCTCCGTCTCTCGGGGACAGACTTGTTTGCGATGCCCGCCGCGGGGACGCCGACCTCTTGAAGGTCGCGCAGTGTCGCAAGGACTTGCCAGGGGGGGAGTGCCACGCCGAACCATACCGGGCGGCATGGGGCGAAGGAGGACGCCAGGGGCGCACCGCTGCCAGACGATGCGCCCCTGGCCATGGACAGGCCAGGGACCCGCGAGGGGTCGCCTCAGCTCTTGACGGACAGCAGCGCCTTGTGGGGGATGCCGGCGCCGACGCCGTTCATGCCCTTGGAGATCCAGCGGAGGGAGCCGCGCTCGTACTCCATCGCGCCATCCGGATCGATGCCATTGGCCACCATGTGCATCGGCTCGCGCTCCTGGAACACCACCGCGCGCTCGTCCGGGTCGCGGGCGTCGAACAGGCAGAACATGTCACGGGCCGTCCAGTTGGGGACCACGATCAATTGCAGCTTGAGACCGAGCCACTTGTTCTCCGCGCCAGAGAGGCCCGCGGGGAAGCGCGAAGTGCAGATGTCGGTTCCGATGCCCTCGTAGCCGGGGGAGACCGCCAAGACCGAGGGGCGCGAGCCCACCGCCTTGCCGGGAGTCGCCGAGGGGAACTTCGTCATGGCTTCGAGCGCCAGGCCGAAGTTGTCGAGGGTGAGGCCGCCCGCCTGCACCAGCTTGTTCGCCCACGCCGCCGAACCGGCCTTGGTGGGGTCGGTGGGGTGGTCGGTGGCGAACAGCGCCTTGCCGTCGTAGCAGGGAGCCGTCGCGAGGACGTCGCCGCCCGCGATCAGCTCTTCCGCATCGATGGCGGGGCCGGTGGCCGCCGCCTTGCCGAGCATCGACGCGATGCCGCTGTACTGGCCGATCTTGTCGTTCTTGTAGTCGTTCAGCGGGACGTCCAGAACGCGGTAACGGTCCTTGTTCGCGACCAGAGCCTCGAACACGTTGAACGCGTCGGGGATCAGCTCGTTCGTGCCGTTCGCACGCGTCCGCATGCCGCGGATCTCCTGCGGGAAGAGGTAGACCACCTCGCCGCTGTCCGATCCGACGATGCGCGCGACGTCCATGATCTGCGAGGTGCCGAGCGAACCCTGCTCGAAACCGTCCTTCCACATCTTGACGAGCTTGGCGTTGAGGGCGCGTGCCTTGGTGGGGATGTTCGGAAACATGATGGGGTGTCTTTCTGGTGGTCAGATGTTGGGGTTGAGGTGCGCCCTATCAGCTCACCAGCTCGAACCAGACGCCGTCCGAGTCCACGCGCCGGACGGTGCCGCACGCCGTGGAACCCGTGGACAGGCTGGTCACGGTGAAGTTGTCGAAGACGTAGCAGGAGCTTCCGACGTGGGCCTGCGTGACGGGGTCGGTGGCGTCGTTCGCGAGCTTGAACACCAGCCGCTTGCCGTTCTGTGCGACGGGGCCGGCGCACACGATCTTCTCGGCGCCGTCCGCGCCCGCGTTGACGACGGTGCTCTTCGCGATGCCGAGGATCTTGAGGCCGGTCGCCTTGACGCCGCTCTTGGCGTAGCCGTCGCTCGTGACGACAAGCGTACCCTGGTAGATGGTGGTGGACCCCTTCACGAGGTATTCGAAGTCCGTGAACTCCAGTCCCGGGGTGTCATTCGCAGCCGTGATTGCCATGGTGATCGAATCCTTCTCTGATAGCCGTTGTGGTGGACACGCCGGGCGGCGTCACTTCTTCTTGCTGTACCGATCCGCGAGGGAGAAGGACGCGCTCCCCTCGGGCTCCGCGAGCGACTCGCCGCGGGGGGCCACGGTGTCGCCGGTGGGCGTCTTCTTCGAGGCAGCCGCCGCGATGAACGTCTTCACCTCCGAGAGAGGCTTGCTCGCGAGCACGCCCACGAGGCCGCCGAGGGTGTCCTTGTTGGCGTCGAGAAGCGCGCGACGCTCGTTCTCCTCCGCGAGGATGGACCGCACGCTCGCTTCGGTGAGGGGCTTCGATGCCGCGACGCCGACGCCATGCTTCGCGAGCGCCGCCGCCACCATCTTCTCGATCTTGGGGTCGCACGCGTCCGCAGCCGCCGCAGCCGGCGCCGGGGCCATGGGGGCAGCCTGCGAGGCCGGGGGCTCCGCAGCGTCCGCGCCCGCGAGGTCGAGCCCCTTGGACGTCGCGAGGTCGTTCGACTGTCCCGCCACGAGGGCGCCAAGCGCCTGGATGTCCGGGTCCTGAGAAGCCGCGGCGCCCATGCCAGCGGCGAGAAGCGCCTTGAGAAGGTCGGTGTCGTTCATGTCGGATCTCCGCGCTCGCGCCGCGAGCATATTCACCTTGAAAGTACCGGGCTCAGCCACGAGGGAGAGCTTGTCGAGAGACCGTGGTTCGCGCGTGGCAGGGTCAAGGAACCAGTCCGGCGAGATGTAGGGGCGTTGCCCCGTCTCGATCTGGTGTTTGCCGCAGCACACGCCCGGGGAAGGAACGGCGAAGGGACGCCCGCAATCGGTCCACCTCACCGGGTCCGCCCATAGCTCCGGACCGTCCGCGCTCGCCACGACCTTCAACGCGGCATGCCCCGCGATGGGGGGAGGGTTGGCCGGGTCGTACTTCGGGTTTTCGCGCGGATTGGTCGCGTGCTGAATGTCAATCGCGAGCGCCACGCCGCGCTTCGTGTGCTCTGCCATGATGGCATCGACTGCCCGCGCGGTGACGTTGTTGTCGCCGTAGTCGCCGGGGTTGTTCCCAGCGTGCCAGATCCGGAATCGGTCCGGAGCCGCGCCGGGGCCGCCAAGAGGAATCAGGCCCATGTCACACCGTACCGGGTGAAGCCGACTTGATCGGACGCCATGCGATCTTCCAACCGTGGGGGGCGCCATCGACGCCGGGCACGAGAACGCACTCCCGCTCCACGCCGCACAGTCGGCACCTGTTGAGGCTCTCATGCTCGCATCGGTCCACACCGTGCTCCGTCATGGCTTCCGCGAGCCTCGCCGCAGCGTCGTCCGCGGGGGGCGCGATGTCTTCCGCGGCAGTGGCCGGCGCCGCCGGCAAAAGGCCCGCGGGGGCGCCGGGGGGAGGCAGCGCGGGGGCAGGCTGCGGCGTCTCTCCGGTGATGCTTTCGAGGTCCACTTCCACACCCTGAGAGCGGAAGAACGGGGTGAGCTTCACGCGCTGTCCGCGCGGCGCCGCCACCTTGTCGATCGCGTCCGCCGCTTCCGCCGCAGCCTTGGCCGCTTCCGCCGCCGCCTCTTTTTGTGCCGGGTCGCGAGCATCCCAGTGCGCCTGGACACGTCCGCTTCCGAGGCCGATGACGCACGTGTACGGGTCGATGATGTCAGTGCCCGCCCATACCCCGAGGGCGTCCGCCGTCTCTTGGATCAAGTTGCTCGCGATGTCGCGCCAGATGTCGCCCGACGAGAAGCCTTTGCCGCCGTCGGTCGTGACAACCTGGCCAGCAAGCGCAACCTGGATCTCGCGGTCGCCGCGATCTTCGGTGTCGGTGTAGACCTCGTAACCGCGTCCGCTCGCCTCAACGATCCCGGGCTCGTATCCCCTGGGGGCCACGAGGCCTGGGGCGTACTGCCACCCCTCGCGCATGAAGCGCAACATCTCCGGCAGATGCACTTCCGACGCTTGCTCTCCGGCCTTGATGTACCGCAGTCCATCGGCGAGGAAGCGTTGCCACCTCATGCGATCGATCGCCGCACCTTGCTTCCCGATGAAGGGGCCAGCGCACGGATACCAGGCGCCACGCGCCCACGGACGCTCACGACCGTACGGCGTGAACATGGCCCACCGGCCATCGCCGGGAGTGATCCGGACAGGGCCGGTCGTGGTCTGATACCACCACGAATCTTCCGAGTGCCTGTATCGCAGCCAGTGCAAGTCCAGGTGTTTCAGCCGCCGCCAGCCGCCGGGGGTAGGATCGTCACAGAGGTAACCGAGGCCCACGCCCGCCATGAGGCCGTCGTCGTGGACGGCGCGAACCTCCGGGCGAGGCGTCATGCGATCCCAGACTCCGGGGACACGTTCCACGAGGACGGCGCCAGTCTCAGGATCGTACTCCGCGGGGCGCCCCTTCAAGCGCTCGACAACCCACGGATCCCCCTCGTGCATGACGGGGAAGTTGAGGAGGGCGCCGCGCGTGCCAAGGAGGCCCCGGATGAGGCCGTCGGAGCGCATCGCATCGCACAGTCGCGCGACCTGCGTGAAGTCCCCTTGCTCCGCGGTGTGCATCGCCGCATCGCGGTCCGGAAGCTCCCAAAGGTGCCCCGCCGGGTGTTGCACCATGGGAGAGCGAACGTCACGACGCTCGGCAGTCGGCGCCGATGGCGCTCGCCGGAACGCCGACGTGAGACGATCGAAGAAACCCATACTCACACCCTACCGGGCGAGCCTCACCAGAACTTGCCAGTGGACGCGACGCCGCCGTTGCGCTGCGCGGCGAGGTAGGCTGTCGAGCCACGCGCCGGCACATAGGATCCCGTCGATGCCGCCGCCCGCTCCACCGCGCGCTCCACCGCATGCGCCCAAACATCGGGGTTGCCAGACCCGACCTCGTGAAGCGCCGTGAGGACCGCAACAAGCTCGTCGCAGTGCGTGGTGCCCTTACCGGCCGCCGCGTCCTTCACGCTTGTTCGGGGGACCACGAGGCGCGACTTACCGCCCGACGTCGGGATGGTGAGGACGGCTGCGATCTGCCGCGCCAAGAGGCCGCGGTCCACCTCGGAAAGGCTCCCGAGGGCAAGGCGTTGCTCCCGCATGATCGACCGCCCCGCTTCGAAGATGTCCTCGGTGGACGCCGCGAGCTTGAACGAGACGCCGTGTCGCTCGTACTCTTCTCGGGCCGCTTCCTTGTAGTGCCCGTCGCTCGCCACCGTGCGCGCGCCGCGGACCTTGGCCGCAATGGCAATGTCCCGATACGTCTCCGAGGGCTTCCTATCCGGCGAGGACGGGATGCCCATCACGAACGAGACACCGAAGATGCCGCCGGGGTAGCGCTCCGACACCGCGAGCGCGCTTCGGTCCGACGTGTGGCCGTAGTCTGCGCCGGCGCCGCGCGCCTCGGGGGACAGCTCCGGTGCCACGAGGCCCATAGCGCGCTCCACGTCCGTTGCCGAGAAGAAGCGCCGCGAACCGGCCGCGTGCGGGATAGCGAGGATCTCGCGGTCCGTGGTGATGTCGCCGTCCGGTCCGGACCTCATGGCGCGCTCTTGCTCGCCGGTCGGATCCCACCCCGGGCGTAGCAGCTTCGTCCGCACACGGGCCGCGACAAGGGCCGTCTTGCCCTGCGTCCCCTGTACCCAGTTGTCCGCCACGAGCTGCTCTAGGAGCCCTTCGCCTTCGATGTACGGCGTGCTCGCGATCCACACCTGCCCGCCGTCCACGATTGCCGGAAGCGCTCCATCGAAGATCGATCGGTCGTTCACTGTGTGGCCGTCGTCCGCGTACAAGAAGCACGCTTCATCGAGGATGAGGCCCGCGAGAGTACGCGATCGAACCGTCCGGCCACCGCGAGACGCGGCGCGTACTGTGATGTCCACGAGCTTGCCGTCCGGGCGCCGCAAGAGGACCGCCACCGCGTTTCCGATGTCCTCGGGGTCCTCGGGGATGGTGTCAGCCACGACGCCGCAGCGGAGCACCTCCGACGTTCCCACGATGCCCTTGACGTAGTTCAGGGTCGCGCTCGCCGCGTCCAGATCGGGGGCCACGATGGCAACGCGTGCCACCTGCCCCGGCCGGAGGTCCGGCAAGGGGACCGTCCACGCCAGATGGACCGCCTTTGGAGCGAGGAGCCGCGAAGTCTTGCCGCCTTGCCGGCCGGCGCCAACGCCCACGACGCGCGGGGGCCTCGTGGGGAGCGCCGATGGCTCACAGTGGAAAATCTCGTGAGAGATGTCCGCGGGGACCAGATCGGGCCGTCCGTCGGAGGCGTCCACGATCGCCCAGATCGCCGGTGACAGCGCGATGCCGCCGGGGAAGTAGTCCGGGGAGGACAGGAACGCTCGGAACGTCATGGAGCCGTCCGCGAGCGCCGCAGCGGCCTTTGCAGACTTCCAGCGAGCACGGGCCGCCCGGACGCGCGCCGCCGCCTCGTGGCCCGGCATGGGCGTCTTCTTCGCGCTCATTCGCCGCATGCCCCTTCCGGTCCATCGATGCTCTCAAGAGCCGCTTCCACCCTGCGAGAGCACCGATCACAGTCGGCCACCGCTTCGGCAACGGCTTCCACGAACCGGGGCCATTGCACCGCCTTCCGAATGTCGACGTCCACGACCGTCCGGATCTCGCCGCTGAACTTTCCGCACAGCTCCAAGATCCCCTTGGCCTTGCTCGCGACGTCGGCCGCGCCCCGTAGGAGGTTCATGTTCACGACTGCCGGATCTGCCCCGTCGTCGCCGCTGCCAGCCACGCCGCCGCCGTCCGCGGTGAGCTTGGACACGAGGCCGGTGGCCTTCTCCAAGAGGCCCATGGCCGCATCCCGCAGCCCGTGAAGGTCGCCCGCGATCTTGAGCGCCTGCACGTTGCCACCCTCCGCTGCCGCCCTCTTGATCTTGTCGGGGATGCAGCCGGTGGCGTGGTTCCGGATCGCATCATGCGACGGAGCCCCGTCGATGGTTTTCGAGATCGTCAGGAACGGGACGGCACGCAGCAACGCGTCCTCGATTTGCTCGCGGGCCGGCGAGGAGCACGTCAAGCAAGGGCGCCCGGGACCAGGCTTCCCCTTGAATGTGGGGGCGCGGTCCGACGCCGGCTCTACCTGCGTGGGCTTCACCCCCTCGCAGACCTCGGGGGGCACCTGCGTGGCGTTGATCGCCACGGAGACGCCGGGGGCAGTCGTGGGCGTCGTCTCCACGTCTGCGTCGTCCTCCGCGGCCGGGGCCACCTTCGGAAGGCAGTTGTCCCGGTGGCGAGCGAGGGAAGGCTTGGCGATCTCGAACCGGCGAGCGATCTGGTTGAAGCCGTCCGTTTTGGCTACGAGCGCCGCGTTGATGTTCGCGACGTCGGGACGCGCGCACGTGGTACAGCCCATGTCCTACCGTACCGGGCCGTACCAGGCCGGGACGGTGGTACGCCGCGGAGCGGGACGCCGCGGAGCGGGAATCGTGCATGTCGCGGAAGCGCTTCGTTTCTAGGCGAACCGGCGCAGACGGACGTCGCGGACGCCAAGATGTCCAAAATGGACAATCGGCCGGCCGCGCGAACCATGCGCCCGATCGGCGCCGCCTGGAATCCCGATAGAATCCGACGTTTGCCCCACCGCGGGGCGCTCATCGGCGCCGCCTGTGTATCGATGATCGATACGCAGGGGCATTCGTTCCCGTCGCCGCGGAGCAAGATGGACCGACGGCCATTGCGTGGGTCGCGGTGTCGATGCCCGCCGGTCCGCTGGCAGGCTACTGCGGCTCGATTCGCCTGAAAAGCTCCGACTTGAGTTGTTCGGGCGTGAAGGGGGAGCGGTTGAAGTCGAGGTCCAGTCCGTTCGGCGCCTTCTCCCCGCCGTCGCCGTCGTATTGGTGAACGGCAAGGGACGTCCACGGTTTCGGAGGGGACGGGGCCTTGCCGTCCCTGCTGTACCTCGCGAGGATGAGGGGCCGCTCCGCGAAGCTCGGGTCCAGGGGGAGCGCCTTCAGGAAGTACAGGTAGGAGTACGTCACGCACCGCAGGCCACGCCGCGACTCGATGCGCTCGCAGAACTCAAGAGACGCGTCCGCTACCTCGCGAGGGGTGAGGCCGTCGAGGATCTCCACGTCGAGGACGGGGAAGAGGTCGCCGCACGCATCGTCCATGGCCTTGTCGAGGAGGTCGACTTGCGCAACCACGGACCGCGACGGGCGCATGGCCCAATAGGCGCCGCGGAGGTAGACACCGGCCTCCTTTGCGTTCTGGACGTGCGCGGGGAAGGACGCGTCCAACCCGAGGCCGTAGCCGGCGCGCGCGTACATGAAGTCGAGCGCCATCGCCTTCCAGGGGACGTGGGATGGATCTTGGTGCGAGGAAACGTCGATGCCTCGGGTCATGATCGACCCTACCGACGCGGGTCAACCGAGGGGATTATCCCCGTGGTTCGGGTCCGCTGAAAAGCGCTTGGAATGCCCGCGCTCCGCGGTGAGGCGCGGGGGGATTCGGGTCCGGGGTCGGAGCCGTCGCGGGGAACCTGAACGATATCGGCATTCGCGACGAACAGGCGCGCGCCTTCTCGGGGCCGCCTATGGGGAGCAGAAGCCGCCGAACGCGGGGTTACACGTGAACCCCTCCGGACAGTCGCTTTGCTCGGCGCAGCTCAGTAGGCATGCCGGGGCGCCGGGGACGCCAAGGCACACGAGCCCCGGGCCGCACGAATCAAGGACAGGCACCCCGTTCTCGATCTTGCAGTAGGCAGTGCAGATCCTAGTTCCGCCCATAGCCTCCGTCTCGATCGCCAGGCACACGAGGCCGTCGCCGCATTCGTTCACGTGCTCGCACACGGCTCCGATGGTCCCGGGCGCCGGTCCGGTGGCCGTTGCCCCACCGCTTCCCCCGCTTCCACCCGCTTCGGACGACGTTGTGGACGTTGTCGTGGTGGTAGACGAGGTGGACGTGGACGTTGTAGGGGCCGCGCCGCCGTCGCCGCCGTCCGATGTTGCGCTGGTTCCGGTGTCGCCGGACGACCCTCCGGTTTCATCGTAAGTGACAGGATCCGAGGCACAATGCCCGATGGACCCTGTCAAGATGAGGAGGAGAATGAGCTTGTCCATGGTGTTGATTGTACGCTGCACGCAAGGCGTGTCTATAGCCTTTTTGCGGTGGACTTGCTCGCGCGAACGTCGGGGAGAGCGACAATGCGTTGAGCCGCGGCGGCGCCAAGATTGGCGGTGACGTGCGCTACGGCGTCATCGAAGGACACGACACCGCCGGGGCGCACCTCTACCGCGGACCCATTCACCACACCCCACAGGACACGCGCCAGCAATGCCGCGCGAACGTCGGGGATCGTGGCGTCGTCCTTCACGCGGAGACCTTCAACCCATCGGGGCCAGCGTGGATGGCGTCCTCAGCCTTGGCGCAAGGCCCCGGCGTGGCGTCGTGCTTCTCGGGGTGCTCGTGGCCCTCTGCGAGGGTGCATCCCAGCGAGTAACCGCCCGCGTCAAACACGGCGCCGCACACCCTGCGCGCAGGGGCATAGCGCGTGCCATCGCTCACCACGACAACGCGCGGAGAGGCACCCAGATTATCCGGGAGCGTGCCATCGTCCGCGCGGACCGTGTCCACGAGGCCGCAGTCGACGTTCACCACGTCCGCATACTTCTCGGGGGTGATCGAGACGGTCGCCTTCTCCGCCCCGTGGAGCGCGACGTCAAAAGCGTCCTCGGGGGCAACCGCGGGGACGTTCGCGATCCGCTCCGACATGGCATCGAGCGCCAAGAGGATCTCCGCGGCAGCAGTCGCGAGCGCGCGGAAGCCTTCGTTGGCCTTGTCGCGAATGCGAGCCACGTCCGAAGCGAGGGACTTGATATCGGCTGCGGTGGGGGGTGTCCTGTCCATGATGGCCGTTCCTTTCACGCCGCGAGGGCGTCCACGATGTCAGCGAGGCTCGGGTGTTCGTCACGGGTCGCGAAGAGGCGCATTTGCCCCGTCTTGGCGTCCTTCTTCGATTCCTTGGCCAGCCGCGCGAGGACGGCGGCGTTGTCTTCCACGAGGCGCTGGATCCCGGTGTCGAGGGTCTGTGTGTCCTCCGACACGAGGGCCATGTCCTCCGGGTCACTGAAGAGTGACACCTTGTCGAGACGGTCCGTCGCATGCGACGCGACCGAGAAGCACACATGCCAGATGTACTTGCCGAGCGAGGCGCGCTTCGGGTCGTATGCGCCGGCTGTTCCGTTCTTCCGGTGGATCGCAAGGGCCACGTCTTGGCAGAAGTCCTCACGGTCCATGAGGCGCCCGGCATGCCCCGCCCGCGCCGCTTGCCGGAAGTGCTCCACGGTCTGCGGGCTGCGGAAGTAAGCCGACGCGACACGCGTGATGTCGAGGTAGTGCTTCGTGACATCGATCCCGCGCGCCGAAGCCGCCGCGGGGTGGTAGGGGCGAGGTGTCGCGGTGCGCATGGCCCGCGGGGAGGTCTTGCCGGTGCGAGCCATCACGCGGCCTCCAGGTTGAGCGGAAGCGGCAACCTGTAGAGGTCGGCCTCCAGGTCGGGGAGCGGAGCGCCGAGCGGAAGCGGCAACTGCCGGGGGCGAACGAGGTTGGCCGCGCGCCGCGCCGAAGCGATGATCGACGGGTCAAACATGGGGACGTCGCGCCACGTCCGGAGGTTCACGGCGTCGCTCGCGGTGCTCTCAGGGACACCGTGGATCCTCGCCGCATAGCGCACGCTGTAGCCGCCGATGATGCACGCGCGCCGGAGGGAGTGAACGAGCTTCAAGGTGAGCGGGAAGGCCCTGCCCCTCTTGCCGTTGAGGCGCGCGTCCATGAGGTTCTCGCTCGCGGTGCCCCATGCCAGGTTGTCGAGGCGGTTGTCTGTCTTGCAGTCGTTGAGGTGCCGGACGTTGTGCGATGGGGAGGGCGCGGGGCCGAGGAAGACGTCGGCCATGATGCGGTGAACCCGCACGCGCTTCTTGCAGCCGTTGATCGTCAGCACGACGCGGGGGTAGCGCGTGTCCTTGTGGGCGTTCGGTCGGAGCGCCACGAGGTGCTCCCCACGGTGCGCGTACACGGTGCCGCTGGTGTCGATGGAGTAGCCGGGGGCGAAGGGGATCGGGCGAACGTCGCTTGTGGTTTCCAAGGTGTACCTCCGTGGACCCAGCCTGTTCCCGCTTGCGCGTCCGTACGGCTTTCTGTCCACGGACAGCACCTTGCCATATCTCAGAACATGATGCAAGCGTGATCCGAACAAAACGACGCGCCCACGTCGATTTTCTCTCGGGGTCCGCGGAAGCGGAGGGGCGGACGCATGCCCGCATCATGCGGGGACCGCGAGAAATGCGCGGTTTTACGCCGAAACGAGGCCCTCGTGGGAGCATACCGGGGTCCGTCGAGCGCTCGCCTTGTCCGCCGGGAGCTATGGCCGGAGCGTCACGCGTTACGTAACGACCAGCGTTATGCAGGTGAGACCCGTGGATCGGTCCAGGCGGCGCATCCGGCCCCACGTTCGGCCACTGGAAAACAAGGGGGTTTGCGATCTTCTTGACCAGATCCGGCCCCACGTAGTCAGCGAGCGTTTCGCTACTCAAAAATCGGGTAGTGGCCGAATTAGGC
>ERZ869921.1225-NODE-1225-length-11358-cov-3.690082_pt1 | contig 11358 bp, 16 predicted proteins | sample MGYA00579310_ERZ869921 | MGnify/ENA primary metagenome ERZ869921 (study PRJEB32216, sample SAMN09231816) | wastewater metagenome | place: USA: Maryland | collected 2016-06-21 | study: EMG produced TPA metagenomics assembly of the PRJNA472060 data set (Reclaimed...
TACACGACGCTCTTCCGATCTCTCTGTGTACTTTTGATGGAGTTTGTTTTCCTTCTACCATCACTGCAAATATTGGATCCATAATTACTTATTTAGTTTTGTTAAATTAAATCTTTTTCTTTTAGTATTCTTTCCACTGTTTTAAGTCCTTTTTCCTTTGCAAGCAATGCCCAATCCTTAATTCCCTCATCTAGATAAATCCTTGGTACATTGCAATACTCAAATCCAAACCTTTCAGTTATGAGTTGAGAATTCTTTACACCAGTTTCATCACTATCGAAGCTTAGAATTTGTCTTTCTGAGTTTTCTTTGATGTATTCTACATTCTCTTCAGAGAAACATCCTATTCCTTCATTCTGTACAGCACAACAGCAGGGAAACACTTTTTTCATCACCATATAGTCTTTCTTGCTTTTGTTAATGAATGCAACATCGCAATCAACTATATCATCAAGTCCATCCATCATTGTAATAGGTACATTGTTAGGCATCCACTTACTTCTCTTATCAGCATATGGTCTGTAGATTTTCCAATGTCCTTCATATAGATAACCAAATCTAAGCTCAGTGTCCTTTATAGGAAACTTCTTCTTGTTTAGATAGACAGTGTCTATAGAATATACATTGTTAGCTCTTAAGTCATCTATGTCCTGATAATAGGCATTCCAATACGCTAGTTCTTCATGTGTAAACTTTCTTGTTTTCACTTGAATAAACACCTCACGTTTAAATGCAACAGGTGGTTGTACATAATTAGAAACAATCCTCTCGTAAGTTTTTGTTTTAGATCCATTAATAATTCCAAGATCAAAATCTCTATCAATCATCATTAATGCATCATACAAAGACGTATTGAACAACATCATAACAAAATCAAAACATCCACCCTTCTTACTAGAATCACCAAAATCAATAAACCTCAATGCTCCTCCTCTATAACCAATGATGAAAGAGGGATGTTTCTCGTTCCTAAAGGGGGAATATGTAACAACATTGATTTTCCAATTCTGGTGGGGCATGTACATTTTATAAATGTCATATTCTGATATTTTCTCTAGTATGCTATCAGTTGTTAATTGTAATCTTTTTCTTCCCTTTATCATAGATTTAAAATAAAAGCCCTCACCATTATAAACAGTGAGGGCTCCATTAACAATTAAATTTACTAATAGTCATCTCCATCATCAGATATGTAAGAATCTGATGCTACGAGATTGTCATTTGAATTATATTCTTGTATGTCTTTAAGAATATAATAGTCTTTACATCCATATTCACCAACGATGTTCATGACAAATTTCTCATGTGCTTTTAGGTCACGAGGTTTCTTATTCTTCAAACTCTCTAGCACTCTCTTATCTGAATAATCAACAAGTCTAAATTGTTTCAAAGAATATCCACCAAGGAAAGCTTTGTTATACACTCCTTGATATTCTTTTGTCTCTCCATCTCTCTCTTTAGTGATTACAGTGGCAAGAGCAACAACAGACTTACACCATTCACCATTAATTTGGTCTTTAATGTCTTTTACATTACCACGCATAAGCTTTTTCCATTCTAGCTGTAGAACAGTTTCTGCATCACGATAGTCTAGTTCAGACAACCAAACACGCATGAAGTTGTATAAATCTTCTTCTCCCACATAAGCAACACGATAGTCTCTTCCTTTTGTAAACCATTCTGGTAAATCATTTTCATCTGCTGCCCATGTGCACATACCAATAGAATTGATGTATTGGTTCTTAGTGCCATCTTTATTTTCTCTTTCCTTGTCTTCAAGGAAGAATGTCACCTTAAACTTATCTTTGTTTTTCACTTCTTCTAACCAGAAGTCAACACGTAGATAGTTATTTCCATCTTTAGTCTCACCTAAATACTCAGCAGCCTTACTATCTTCTTTAATTTCCATTCCGAGTTTGTCTTTAAACTCTTCTAATGTTGGATTGACAGCAATTACATTTGCTTCAAACAAACCTACACGTTTTGTATACTGTTCACCATTACCAGATGACTCTCTTTTCTTACCTCCAATTGAGCTCATAATTTAATTTAGTTTTAGTTATAATATTCATTAATTGTTTCCACTACTAGTTGTAAGTTGTTTGGTATTTTTAATTCATTGAACATACCATCTGGACTCTTTGCTGGGAATTTTCTATAACGATTGGTTATAAAATGATAATTAGCAGATCCATCTTTATTCTCTTCTACATATGTATAAAGACAAACAGTTAATAGTCCCTCCAACAACACTTGATTATCAATCAGCTTCCCAGCTGTTTTAATCTTATATCCTACAATTTCACCACCATCCTCAATCACTTCAGGATGTGTTAAATAGAATACAGTGATGTCATCTCTCAGCTGTCTAGCTGTCCTAAACAAGTCCACCATATCTTTAGCCATAAGACTAAACTTGGTGTAACCCACCTCTGTAGCTTTTGCCACCATATTAAATCCCATAATGTAATTACTGTCTTCAATTACAATGTTCTTAATGTGAGGAGCTTTTTCAGAAATTGTTTTCAGCAAACGAGTGATTTCATTTGCATCATCAACTTCCTTGTAATTCTTCTTTTCTACGTTGTAAAGCTTTTCACCCCCTTTGAAAGGAAGCTCTTTCTTTGCAACATTAATGATGTACGTTTCATCTGGATTTAGGTGCTTAATTGCTGTACTCTTTCCAGTACCTGTAGCACCAACAATCCCTACTAGCTTTGAACTCATAGTTTTTGTTTTAATTATTATTATTAGTTTTATACACAATAAAGATACGAATAATTATTTTAATTATACGTATTTAATTTTACTTTTATCAAAGAACTCTAGTGCTTTCTCTAACCATTTGAGTTCTACAGGTTCATTACTACTGATGATGTAGATGTGTGCTTTCTTATCAGGGGTGTCATACTCCATAGCCATACATCTATTTATCTTCTGAGCTAGATTCTCTGCATTACTATCGAAGTAGTTTATAATCACCTTATTCAGAGGTTTATAAGTCACTCCCGTGTTACCAATCTTTACAACAGCCATGTGATTACCTTCTCCTTCAGCAAATTGTGCAAATTCTTCTTTTCCCCCACTCTTACTGTGGTGGGAAGGAATACCTAAACTATCTGCTACAGCAGTGGTACCACAGAACACTAACACTCTTTCATCTTTATATCTAGCCAAAAGTTGCTTTGTAGCATTAATTTTGGCTAGAGAGGATTGAATGATTCGCATTCTGGCAAGACGTAAAAACATTGTTTCTCCTCCTTGATATTGAATTTTATCAATTATGAATGAGAGAGAATCAAACTGTTTCTTTTCAGTTTTCTTTTTGTTTTTATATTCTCTCATCACCTTGTTGTCAAGTGGCACTCTAATCACCTTTATCTCATAGTCAACAATCACCCCTTCTTCAATTGCTTTTTCTATTGGATAGGTGGCAAGTACATGAAGATGTAATTCTTCTCCAAGGGTTCGTTCTGTCAAACTGGATAGTGTACCAGTTAGACCAAGGATTTGTTCATTTATTTGAAACAACTCCTTACACACTTCTATCTGAGCCTCGCTCAATAGATGTATCTCCGTTTTATTAACTTTATGTTTCCATAAAGACTAGACTATATCTTACAATTAAATTTTAGTTTTTTAATATATGGTTCAAAATTTTTAATTTTTTCTGTTGACCAGAAATATTTACCACAAGCACCTTTATTTTTAATAGCTTCTTGTATTCCACTACTGTATTTGCAAGGTTTTACAGCTTGGAAAGCATCTTTAATACTGTTATATATATTTATTAAATTACAATTAAAATCATACTGATAAACAGTTTTATATCTACCTGTATAACTAATTAAATTAGATTTAGTGTAATCACTTTTATAAATAACAATGTATCCACAAGTGCTTCCGTTACTTTTAAGAGCGTTTGAAACAGAACTTATTCCAACATTTAAGAATAACGAACATTCTTTTAAAGAAGTAAACTCATTTACTATATTATTTTCTTTATCTAAAAGTAAAATGGCTTTTTTATGAGCATTTATTGATCTTTGTCTACTTTCTAAAGATCTATCTACAATAACTCCTTGTCCACCTTCTCTAATGTTTGTTAGATTATTAAACTGTTTTATCCAATGTCTCTCTCTTTCCTCCCAATCTTCTTTTTTAACATTCTCTAATAATGATATTGTAGGAGTTAAATTTTCTTCTTTTAATTTTCTAAACCACTTCGACACATGCATATCAGCCTTTTTTGTAAAAGCTGCATACTTATGTTGACTTAATCTTTGATTAAGAGAAGAAACAGTAACCCCAACATATCTTACTTCTTTTGTTAAAGGATGACTTAATGTGTAAATTTTGTATTCTTTTACCATAACTATTGTTTTGAAATTCACTACAATAGTACAAACTATTTTTTAATTATCCAAGCGTTTCGAGAAATATTTTCTCTACTCTACTCCCTTCCATATAAATATGTGGTTTCGATAGTCGTTGAACCTTATTCCTTAACTTAATATTAGGAATCTTGGCTGCTGATTTTCCAATTTTTGTCTCTTTTACTATACTACAGTCATTACTGCTGTAGGGAGTGTACAAAACTCTAAGGAGGTCCCAGTCAATTAACTTGGTTTAAAGTGGACCAATTTAATCCACTATTACAATATCAAACTTTTCATCAACATACTTCTTTAAAGATAGGTGCGTAGTGTATGTAACATTAGCATCATTATATCCTAATTCTTTAAAATCAGCCTGCCAAGAGTCTTTAATCTTGTTATCTGGATAGGCAATAAGCACCTTTTTGAGCTTTGGTTTAAAATGTTGCAATATGTTAATGCTAGTTCTAATCTTACCAAAGCGTGGACATAGATTCAGAATTTTTCTTCTATCGCTATTTAACCACATTTGTGCAAATTCCTTTTGTCTTCTATCACGTATTGTCATAAGCTTTTTTTTGAATTTCTTGTTTTACTTCTGCTTTCATTATTCAATCTCTAAAAAGTTTACAGTGACATATAACCTGCCTTGATCATCCTTCTCTGAAGCAATGCCCATTTGCATAGCTTTTTTGTTTAATAGCTTCTTATTGTGTTTCTCACTTGCCATCCAAGCTTTCATGAATGCTCCTTCATCCTGGAAGTTATAACCCACAATCTCTGAATACACTTGTTCAAAGTTTTCAGATCTATCAACCATATTATCATGATTGACGGTTTTGTTATCAGCCATCCATTTAGAATGTGAATATGCTACATCTGATTGCCTATAAGAGAATGAAAGAAGTTGTAAAGCATTTTCAAATCTATAACTATTAATCTTGTTATATAGTTGATAATCAAATGTTGTGTGAGTGTAGCTTTTATAAAGCTTCTTCACCACTTTCTTTTTATTTCTTTTATAATTTCCCTTTGTTGCAAAATAGGCTAGCACCAGCATGCCTATAAGAATTAAAATTGATTCTATTGTTTTCATGATTTATAAGTTTCGTTATAGTATTGTTCCGCGCATATACTCCTGCTCTTGGGCTTTATGTGTTTGCAGTGTGCTGAGATAAGTAGTTAGTAGCTATGTTACTCAACAATATAAATAGAAGTTGGACGATTATAATTTTTAACCTCGCCCACTTCAATTGTGTAATCAGCTGTTAAATCAGTATAAGGTTTTTCATCTGTTTTTACCGCATAATGAATTTGACAACCAGCTATTATAACGTGGTTTTTTTCTCCACTTACTTTTGCAAACCAATTAGAGCTTCTAACATTTGTTTTTATTCCTAAAATTGCATCGCTGACAATTTCAACTTCGCCCCAAACGGATTTGTATTGTTTACCATCTGCTCCATAAAACCACGCATCCGTAGTTATTAAATATTTTCCTTGCATAATTTTGATTTTAAAAACACAGCTACTAACACTGCATATATTCAATAGCTACTATACGCTTAATTTAATGTTAGTGTGTGTTTGGTTATTAATTGTTTAATTTTTACTTTGTTGTTTACTTTTACGCTACTGAAATATATGCTTTAACGTTATAAGCAATTCCTACATCAGGTCATTGTCTTTAGGTACGTAAGTCCACTCGCCAAAATACTCATCGTTCTTTGTGTCATAGAAGTTATACATCCAACCTCCAGCCACTCTCATAATTCTGAAATATGGCTCGTGGTACACTTCTATAATTTCGTGAAGCTGCATAGAAAATAACTCGGCACAGCTTATAACAGCACCTATGCAAAAGCAGGGGTTTTGTGGTAGCCGAAAGTTTGTGCATCCTTAGTTAGTTTGGTGCAAAAGGCAGGTAAGGTGCATTTAAACCCTGCCTTCGCATAGCTGCGAAACGTTATATGCAATGCTACGTTATCGCTTCGTATTAAGTTTCATCGTAACATTCTTTTTATTTTATTTTTTTCCTACGCACAAAAAAAGTAGGTAGATTTATTTCTACCTACTTAATGTGAAATCATTTCCAACACATACCAATCTTTTCAGAACTTGGTGCTTGTGGTAATTCTCTATCCCAAATAATTACATCAGATATTGCATCATAGTAATCTGTTGGTTCGTTTTTCCAAACAAAACCTTCTCTATTGAGAAGAGAAAATACAAATTCTGCCGAATAACAAGAGTTTCTACCCTCATCAACATTAAATAAGTCAGTGGTTTTGTCTAACTTAATCTCAACAGAACCATATCCTTTAGATGCAAGTTCTTTACATCTTTGTTTTACAAATCTCACATATTGATGTGATGCCCAAGAAACCTTCTTTTGAAAAGATTGTGGTTTCCATTTCTCAACAGAATATGTTCCACCGTTTTCGTACATCCACTTTTCGGAAGATTCTCTTGTACCAATAAATACAACTTTACCATCTTTAGTTAGTTGTACTTTTTCTTGTTTGTTTTGGTTAGCTCGTGCAAGTTGAGCTAATTTGTTTGCTGTTTTCATCGCTTTTGTTTTCAAGTTTATTAATTTATACGCAAATACACAATAAATGTTTCAATAATCAAAAAATATTTTCCACATACCAACAAAAATAAAACAAAAAGGTTCATCAATTGTATTAAAGTATGTAGGTTAAATCCACACTGCATATAACAAGGTGTATAAGAAAGTTTGCTATCAGCAGTTGTGATAATTTGAAAGTTCATCTAAGCAAACCTACTCATACACCCGACCGTTAGGTGCAATTAATTAAATTAAAACACCTACGTGCTTGTTCCAACTTTTGTTTATTGTCATTATCGAGCGCATAATTTATTATTACTTCTCGCCTCCATTCAGTTGTTGCTTCTATTTTTCTAACAAAAGTTTCAACATCTGTTTTTAAGTTTTCTGCGCACATTGCATCTAACATTTCAAATATCATAATCGGTATTTTAATTTAATTAATTGTTCGCTTCGCCACCTAACAGCACATACACGCTATTTTCCCTCCCTTATCCCAACGCTCACAGCGTGTATCTGCAACACGTTAGTGGCAATCTATGACGTACCACCACCAACCTTTTTCACGCTTCCAACAAATAGTATCGCCAACTTCATATTTTGAGTATAAACCAAAACTAAAGGTTTCAGAATCACCATCTGTAAAAGCAATATTGTATCTTGTATTTCCATCTTTTAAATCAATCGTTTTGGCTTTAACTATTTGCTGTTTGTACTCGTATTCAACAGGTCTTTGCTTACAAGAAGAAAAGACTGCCACTAAAATTGTATAACCGACAATGGCGGTCTTTGTGCTTAATTTCAAGCTTTTCATTTCTATTTTATTTTTGTTGTTAATTCAAACTTTCGTATTCGTAATCCGCTACTGCTTATGTGCGTAGCCGTTATAAGCAAGTTATGTAACATTAAAACGATTACATAACATCAAATATAAGAAGTTGGGCGGGCTGCAAATGAACTTGGCTACCTCCCAAGAGCGTTACTCGTTCGTCAACTTTCACGGATTGCTTGTAACATTCCCAACTTCTTATATTTGCGTTACGTTATAGGTAAGACTAAGAAACCTCTCCGTCCCAAGAAACAGTTACAACAGGAAGAATCGTTAACTCTAAGTGTTTTAATTTGTCCTTTTTTGATACAATTTCAGCCATAGCCATTTCTAATGTTTGGTGTTCCGATTCAACACCTAAAACGTCTAATTTTTCTAAAACATTTCTATAAAGTATTTTAGTGTAGCCGTAACCTTCTGGAACTACTTTTTGCAAGTGTTCAGGTGTAATCATTTCATAAATTATATATTTCATTTATTTTAAAGTTTGTGAGAAGCCCTACCTATAACAGCACATAGGCAATAGTTGCCAGAAACTTCTCGGTTAATAATTAATTTTATCGTAGGCAACCATCGCCTATCTGCAAAACGTTAGCACCAATACTACTTTAGTGCTTCTAATTCAGTTTTTACTTCACCCCAAACTGTAATTGCAGATGGTGTTTCATCATCATAGGTATCCCAATAAGTTTTTGTTGGGTTTTCTTCCAAAATCTTATCGACCATTAACAATGCGATCTCAATACATTCTTCATAATGTAAAGGTGCTTTGAAACTTATTTCTTTCAACAAGTTTTCTGCTTTTAATTTTACTTCAATGTTTTTCATATGTTAAATTTTTCAATTGGGATGTGTTTCCTGACAATATCGGCAGTTAGTTTTTGGTTCTCTTTTTTTGCCCCATCAGCAGCAACATAAACAGCAGAATAAGACGCATCAGCAGCATCAGCAGCAGCAGCATAAGCAGAAGCAAGAGCAGCAGCAGAAGCAGCAGAAGCAGCAAAAGCAGTCGGAGGAACAGCCGCAGCATAAGCAGAAGCAAAAGCAGAAGCAGTAGCAACACGAGCATCAGCATAAGCAGCATCTAATTCATCTCTTCCAATTTTACCTTCGCCAAAAGCAATTGCAGCATCAACAGCAGCAATACTGCGCTGATCTGTCATTAAGTGCCTAACGGTGTTGGCGCAATGACCTCCTACTAAAGTTAATAATTGTAAGTCATCAGGGTTTGTTCTGGCAAACAACCATAGCAACCAATCACCACGATGACAAGTATTGTAGATTTCCTCCCAAGACTTATCGCAAGCCCATTGCATGGCTTCTTCGCAAGCTGTTAATTGTGTTAATAATTTTCTCGTATCAATTAGATTTTGTTTTTGTTTTTGTTTGTCTTTCATAGTTTTCATCAGGTTATAACCTTACAATTTTAATTTTTTGTAAGGCCATGGGTTTAAAATAAGTATTGATACTACCAAATATTATTTTTATTATTTATCTAAGAAAAAGCTTTTATTTCTAATGTTATCATAATCTGCCTCTGTTATATCTTTTTTACGAGGCATTTCACAAAACATTCCAACTTCTCCTAAAAATGCAAGTCCAATTCTCACATCGTCTGAACCATAACTATTCTTAATTAGTCTAAGGCTTCTGAAATACTTAGCACCATATTCATCTTTTAGCTTGTCTAAATTATAGCCAGATGGATCTGCCACTTTATATCTCATAGGATCAAATAGAGCCATTACAACATCAGCGTCGTTTTGTGTAGCAGAGCTATCTGCAAACAATTTGTTATCATAAAGGCTCTTTATCCTTTATTTCTGTAGTTTCTTTTTTAAGTTATATCTACAGTTCAGACTATATCATCAATTTCTACTCTCTCAGAGGAAATTGTTCTGCGCTCGTGGTGTTTTACTGTCTGTTCTAGACTCCATACACTAGTCGTTGCACCTTCTTATTATCCCTAATAAGCTTGGCTCAGGATTGACCACTTCTGGCTTTTCCCTGAATTCACAGAATTTAACGAGGACTTTGCAATTTATATAACATACTTGGTATTATGTAAGGTTTGATTAAATTGATAAAAATCTTTCTACTATTAGCTTTTACATAAATACATTTACTTTTACGAATTGTAACTTCAATATCCCATTTTTTTAATAAAAAGTCTTTAAATAACATAAGACTTTGTTGGGAAAAATTACATAAAGCTATTATTGCTCCAGATTTATCATAAGATCCATCATCCATAAATAAATAAGCTAATGATATTTCATTAAAATTACTTAATATATCTTCTGATATTACTTTTATATTTTCTGGATAAAATACTTTTCTTAAATGTACTATATCTTCATATTTATGACTATAAGCTTGTACACAAGTGTAAGTATTATTTGTTCTTTTATCAATTTTTTCTCTTTTGTATTCAAGAAATTTAATGTTAGGTGAAAACAATTCTACTTTATGTTTATAATATTCTTCTTGTTTGACTCCGTGTCCTATGTTAAGTGTAAAATTTTTACTTATTGAACTGTCTCCTAAAAGAGATCCAATTAATGCACTTTTTTGAAAGTGGTTTAAATTTGCATATTTAGGTGTATATTCTATATTCTTAAGATTATATTTTCTAAACAAGTACATTAAACTTGTTCTTGGTATATTTAACCTTTCAGAAATTTTTCTATTTCCTAAACCTTGTTCTTTAAGTAATTTAATTTCTTCTAACCTATTATCAATCTTACACTGATATATAAAATTAGAAGGAATGTTATTTTTCTTTCTATAAGACTGGACAGAAGAATCTTTACAATTAAGTATAGATGCTATTTCTCTATCATTCATTCCTTGAGCGTAAAGCTCCTTAAATTTTTCTGGATCAAAACTTAACTTTCTCATATCTTTTAATTTTTTATAAAGATAATAAAAAGGATACTTAGATCCAAACTTTGTATGTTAACTTATTAACAATTCTTAATCCTCTAGCTGAGGTTCTACATCTCCATTCTTTATCCTTGTAGGATTGGAAATATCACGATTGAACTGACTAACCACTACAGGACTATATCCAAAGAAGTCACGAGCATATCTGAGCTCATCAGACATCTTATCAATAGCTTGTTTCTTTGTTGGAAAAGCTGATGTTAGCTTTAGAAGACCAATGTGGTCAATTACAACAATAGTTATTTCATTTGGATTGTCTGGAACATACATCTTGTTCCATTCATCCAATTGCTCAACGCTTCCTCTCTCTAGAGCATATGCTCTTAGCTCTTTTGCTATTCCTACAGGATTCTCTGGTCCATCTATGATGGTGACAATATCACTAAGCTGATTTACATATTCTTCATAATGAAGAAACAAGTCATGCTCATCACTTGTTAGCTTGTCTGTCCAACCAAGAAGCTTTCCTACAGGAATGATGATGCCTTGATCTAAGAAGATTTTTCTACTCACCCATTTAGCCATCTTGTAAGTTCTACTTCTCTCCATAGATCTATACCACACCTTTACACTCACTCCTGATTGTTGCCCTTCTTTAGAAAGGGCCCAATCAACAGGGTTGAGAACAAAAGCAT
>ERZ869921.1226-NODE-1226-length-11333-cov-7.308122_pt1 | contig 11333 bp, 23 predicted proteins | sample MGYA00579310_ERZ869921 | MGnify/ENA primary metagenome ERZ869921 (study PRJEB32216, sample SAMN09231816) | wastewater metagenome | place: USA: Maryland | collected 2016-06-21 | study: EMG produced TPA metagenomics assembly of the PRJNA472060 data set (Reclaimed...
ACATTAAGATTTTAAGAAGCACATCACATAACAGCATATTGCCAAAAGTGGCGGTTTAGTGCTGAAATAAACTGTTGTGCTTCGGTTTAACATTCGTTTTAAATTCAAGTTTAGTGCTTTGATTTCGCCACCTTCGGCAATCTGCATACCGTTACCTGCCATTACAGATAACCCAACGACTTAGCCTTTTCTTGAATTGCAAGCATATCATCTTCCGAATAGCCCCAATGTGGAGAATATAAGCCACCGTAGCCGTTATTGTGGTTTGATATTTCGCCAGTAGTGATGAAGTCTTTGAAATCTTTGGTTAATCCCCAAAGCGTTCCACCGTGATGCCATCCTTTTGGTGGGTAGCCAAATTTGGTATTTAAGAACATTTCAGTTCCGTTGTATTCGTTTCTCATATAAAGCCTACCATTCTTTTGGAAGATTTCTGCAACACCAAATTTGCCTGTGAAAAACTTACGGCTACGGCTTGCAATTTCCTGAATGATTTGATTTACTATTTCAATCCTACCTTCACGAGAAGTAACGGCAGGTAACACAGTATTGCCAATAGTGGGGGTTGACGTTTTTAATTTATCTGTTTGCATATTTTGAACTTTTGATTATTAATTAAACTTCGGTGGTTTAATGCCCCACCATCGGCAATACTCGGAACGTTAGGCGTAATGCCGCCCGGACGCACCTAAGACTGAAACCCAACTTTTCTAACCATGCTCACTCGAACCATCGTTCCTTCATTCTTTTCTAAATCAGTTAAACTATAAGATGGCTTATGTGAATTGTACCTTTGACCATCAAGCAATATCCATCGGTCTTTATAGCCCTTTTCCAGTTTTTCAATGTTGTCTTTTTTAAGGTAAATTTTACCTTCAAAATAATAACTGGTCGTTAAAAAACCTTCGCCGCTTTGTTCCTGAGTAACTGATTCAGTCCACTCAGAAAATTGCTCTTTTTTTAGATGTAAGTTTGGTTCGATTTTTTCCATTTTATAAAGTTAAAGTTTGTTTTTCCTTCCCTTCTGCGGCACATACGCCTAACAGCACCTACCCGCCATTTTCCACCCACAAGCCAACGCTAAACGGACGGGTAGCCGCAAAACGTTATAAGCAATAAAAAATTAAACCCATCCATCCGCTCCGAAATACCAAACTTTTTCCTTTGGTATTCCTTCAAACTTCTTGTCTATATTTTCTATCGCCCAATCTCTTGAACTATAAGTTGAAAGTTTGGCTTTGCATTTTGGGCATTCCCAAGTTTCAAACCTTCCATTTGCTACGTGCCAATATCCACAAGGCTGGCAAGTATGTATCTTTTCTCCGTGGTCGTGTGCCATCGCTTTTAATTTTTTACAGCTTATAACAGCACCTAACAAAAATGGCTGCATAAACATTGGTTTATAAATTGAAGTTTTATTTAAGCAGCCACTTCTGTTAGCTGCAAAACGTTAAACATACTTTTCCGGCATTTTACCTTCTTTAATTACTTCGTAATGATAAACAGCTACTTTGTTAATCATTCCTTCGTAAACTGTTTTTATTTGCCAGCCATGAGCGTCTTTTAAACGTTTTATTCTTTGCATAGGGTTGTTACACTTGCAATCACGTTTTAAGTCGTGAATATAGCTGTTTTTGTGGGTTTTTAACCACATAGCCACTAAGTAGGTTGAGTTAGTTTTTTTATTCATTGTGGTTAATATTTTGCAGTTTTTCAATAATTTTCTTTTGTTCCGCAACCAACTGCCTTAATCTGTCGTTTTCGTTCAGGACTATTAAATGTTCTGGTTTAAACATATTTAGCGACTTCGTTCTGTTTAAATACAATGTCGTTTCATCCATCATTACATTCATGTCGTGTTCAAGAAATTTACCCGATTTAGCTCTTTCCATTAAATCTAATTCCATGTTCTTAATCTTATCGTATTGCTGGTCTATTGTTAAAGTGTTTTCCATTTATTTATTGTTTTAACTATTTGTTATTTTACTTATATTTGCCTCATCTTATTCCCATTAGTCCCTGAAGCAATTCAAACTAATGGGTTTCGTTTTTAAAAAGTACAACATTCTGCACTTTTTGCTGTGTAACTATTTGATTACCAATTGTAGCGGTTAGTTAGCTTCAATTGCCTGCCAGCGCACAGGTTACTCGTTCTAAATTTTCGTTAATAAATCCACGCAAGGCAACTAAAGCTAACGCACAAAAGCCACTTCGCCAAGCCCGAAATCGTTATAAGTAACCCTACGTGCCGCTATCGCTTACTTATAACAGCAAATAGGCTCAAGTTTTTAAAACGTGCAACACGCCTTGAGCAATCGCCCGAACTTCAATATTTGAAACACGTTGATTTACTTCTTTCAATTTTATTTGCCGTTCGTAAATTTCATGTTCCAATTTATACTTTTCTTCCACCGCCATATCATAAGCAATTTGAATTTCAGTTTCTCTGTTCTTAATTTTTTCTTGTAGCATTTTCGTGTGTTTTAAAAACCTAAGCCTATTTGTAAAACGTTATCCTCACTTCGTTTCAAAATCCTTAATCGAATCCATTATTTCTAAAATTTGTGAATCTTCTAAGTAGCTGTATTTATCACGCATGAACTCTAAATGCCTATTATCTTTAACGCAATCACCACAGAATAAGTCGTTTTCAGAGTTTGTTAAACATCCTTTCTCTGAACGAACAATAGTTCTATTAACGTTTATACAGCTACTGCACACACCTAGAACTTCATCTGGTAATGAATCTAAGTAGTTAATGTGGTCTATTGCGTCGTGATTAGGATTGTTCGTCATGATAATTAAGCTAGCATTGTTTAAGTGTTTGTTTAGTTTTACTAGCAACGGGTCTATTTCAGAAATGTAAGAACTGCCATTAAAAATACCAGTTAATAATGTTTCACACTCCTTCAATAGTTCTTTGTCGGTTGGTTTACATTCCTTCTCCTTCTTAACTACCTCAGCGAATTTGCCGTTGTCGAATACTTTAATGTCATTAATGAATAATCTATTATGTTTAACATGATAATATACATCGTTAAAATTTTCAATTTCAAATTTTAAAAAACTATCATCAATTTTCACGGTTGCCCCCTCCACTATACCATGCTGTTCACAGCCTTTTAAAATAGCTTCTTTTATCTCTGATTCGGTGGCTAAACATTCAATAATATTTAGTTGTAAAGCAAAGTCATTACACCAATGGTCTTTTTTGTTAATTTCATTTTTAACTCTAAGCCCATAACAATTAAACTCATTAATTGACACAGCGTATATGATGTGACCTCCACTTGTTTTATACCACTTATTCAATCCTTGATAGCCTAATGGCTGGATTGGTTCGTCTATTAAGTTTCTTCTAATATCCTTTAGAGCCCCTATTTTATCTACTTCGCCTGAAGTTAAAACAAGATAATCAATTACATCGTGTAATGTTTTTTCTATTCTCTCAATGTCGTTCATGTTGTTTGTTGCTTATTGTTTAAATTATTCCATTCGTTAAATAGTTGCTCGGAGGTTTTGCCTTTGGATGCCCAATAATCAGCGTTTTTAGCATAAAACTTTCCATCCCAAAGTCCTCGTATTTTGTAAGTTACATAATTCTCATCCTTCCATTTAGTGAACTCTAAGGCTCTAATTTGCGCAAATTCGTTCATTATTTGGGATGTAGTCCCAACAATTTCGCCTAATGAATTATAAAGTGTATCATCATTATACACTCTGTATTGCTTTAAAAATTGTATTGCGTTCATGATTTAGTTTTGTTTAATGCGTTAATAGCTCTAGCCACTCTCATTGCAAGCGTTATTCCGAGTCCTTTTTCAAGCTCTTGTTCATCTTCTTGGTCTCCAGTTAATTCATACACCAATTCTCCCAAAGCCTCTCTCAACTCTTTAACATTGGTTTCTTCTACTGCTTTTATATAAAAATCAATTGCCACACTTCTTTCAGTAGCCGTTTTATATTTTAACTTTGCTAATTTAGCAGCGTATTCTCTACTTGTCTTTTCCATGATTAATAATTTTTTACAAATTTAAACACTTTATTCTGAATATCCAAATAAAATCAAAATAGTTTTCAACAAACTAATCTTTATCGTAAATGCCTATCACTTTATTTAGTAAAGTCCTTGCTGCTATTGGGTTTTCAAACTCTAATGTTTCAAAGTCACGAATTAATTTTCTAACTATTTTAAGCTTTTCAACAACTTCAAAAGAAGTTAATTTAATCGTTTTGTAAACTAAAGGAAGCCCATCAATCATTTCTAAATATTCATTTCCGTAACGTATGGCTAAATTCTTTCGGTAGTTAACTTCGTGTTTTGAACTGTGAAAATTACAGTGATTATGCCCAGAGTGTAAATTATGTAAGTGCCACCTTAAAGTACTATTAGAGCCTTTACTTATCAAGTGACAGGCATCTATTTGGTTTTTTTCTTTATCCATTAATTTGCCACAATCAATGCAATTAACTACTTTAAACTTAGCGTCTATCATTCGAGCCAGTTTATTTATTTCATCGCCTAATTTATTTTTATTGTCAGTTGAGTGTGATTCGACTTTCATTACTTTTAATCGCTCTGCAAGTTCTTTTTTTTGTTTTTTGGCAACTTTTTCCCTAGCCTTTTTTATCATTAAATCTTGACAAACTTCTTCTTGACAATATTTGTCTAAAAAGAAACGAGGCTTAAATGTTTTTTTACAATTCTTGCAGCGAGGCATGATTAATTAGTTTGGTAGTTTAAATTTAAGTCAATCGAATATTTATCACAATACAAGAGTAGAATTTCTAAATCTATTTTTTTTAGATTTTCAAACGAAATTATTTTGCGCCTATCAACTTTTAGCATCACAGATAAATCATCAATAGTTGCTCCAGATTGCTTTCTCATCGGTACAAGAATTTGTACTAATTCCTTATAAGTCTTCTTAAAAAGTACAACATTCTGTACTTTTTCTTCTGTATGTTTTTGATTATCAGTCATAGCGGTTAGATGGTAGTTAGGCTCCATTGCCTGCCGACGCACCTTGTAATTCCAAATAGTATAAAGCCATTACCTGTTCTTCTGTCGGGTAATTTATTTTTATATTAAAAGCCTGCTCGTAAGCAATTAGCCTAAATATTTTATTTTCGCCACTCAGTCCGTTCCACCAATCCATTGCTTTTGATAAAAACTGACCAAGTAATTCTATTTTTTCAATCTGTTCTTCCATATATTTCAATTTTAAATTATTTCTTACCTGCCCGAAGGCAATGCGCTTGGATGCATTATCTGCCAATCATCATCATCCATGTTGTCGTACCAACGATTTTCACCTTTAAATTTTATAGAGTAGCACGGATTGTTTTTTTCCGATTTATCATCTCTAATTTCAATTTCTTTACCGTAACACATTGGAAATTCACTTCCAACGTAGTAACCAACCCAAGTTTTTATAGCCATTTTTTCATTATTAAATTATCAATTCCTTTGCTACGGCAACGAAAGCCTAACAACAAACTTGCGCCATTACCAACTAACCGCCTATTAAACGGCGCAAGTTCGCTGCCGTTATAGGTAAGGCTAAGACGCATCGCCCATATCATCATAAATTCTTTTTAAATAGTCAATCAAACATCCAAGATTGAACTTATCTAAATGAAAATACTCTTGTGAATTTCCATCAACAGGTTCATCACACATAGTAAGCAATTCATCTTCGTGTGAAAAAGTAAAACCAACTAAATCTTTATCCATTCCTGCACTATCAGGGAATACTCTCATTTTGTTTCTTTCTCTTTGGTCGTTTTCTAAAATTAATTCAGAGTTCATTTGATTTTTCATTATTTTAAAGTTTGTGAGAAGCCCTACCTATAACAGCACATAGGCAATATGGCGGGGTTCTCGGTTAATATTAAGTTCTGTTTTTTCAATTCAAATTTAGTGCTTACAGATAGTTTTCGGCTTCGATTTCCGCCACATCGCCTATCTGCAAAACGTTACCAGTAATAGTTTACCTACGCACTTGGTTCCATTAATTCCGTTAAGGCAGCCATAAATAACATTTGAGCCATTCCGCTATCCTTATAAGTATTTGTTTCGCTAATCTTTAGCAAGGCTGGTATGTGCTTTAAATTGTTTGCTTTCATCACTTTTGTAATGATGTCGCTATAAGGTTTAAGCATTTCCTTATAATCTTCGCCTTGCATCTTAGCAAGTGATTTTGCAGTATCTCTACATTCGTAAAGTTTGGCTGCCATTTTAATTTGTTGTTCCATTTTTATCTATTTATTAATTTGTAAATCCACGCTAAACTACTACTGGTAACACAGTATTTGCGCCATTAAAACGAGCGCAAATACCCGTCCGTTAGGTGTAATGCCACTACGGTATAGAGGAAAATTTACCATGTTTATCGTATTGCGCTTTATATCTATTCATTCTACTTTCAAAATTTTCAAATGAAATTGAATTTGTGCCATAATTTAAAGTATCTATCATTGGGTCATCATCTGTTTCTGAAAAAGAAAATCCCCACTTTTCTTTAATCATTTTATCTAATTCCCTCCCAACTTCATTTGTTTTTTTAACAAGTTTCTTTTTCTCGTTAAATAATTGTTTCATTGTTTTATTCATAATTTCATTTTTTAAATTTTCGTTTGTGGCACATACACCTAACAGCACCTATACGCAATTTTCCCACCACACAAAGCCGACACACAACTGCGTATAGGTGCAAAACGTTACCCAATTAGTTCATCTGTCATTATCTCAATGCACAATTCCTTAGTTCCTCTCTGCACCTGTTCGGCTATTATTTGACAGTTGTTTTTATCAGCTATTTCTCTTATTCGCATGAATCGTTCAGTGCCTAAACTTTCGGCTTCTTGAATAAACAAAATGTTATTTGGGTTTTCGGCTAGCTTTAAAAGTATTCCTAACTCCATGATTTCAGATTTAGAAAGCGAATCTGGGTGAACAGGTATATTGTTGTAAACAAGTTGCTCATCATCGTATGTTAACCCGTCAATGGGGCTTTCCATTTCTCTTATAGCGTTTGCAATAGCTTCGCGGGTTGATTCAATTTCTGCCGTCATTTCTCCGTACTCATCGGAATAATCTTTTAATTTTTTACGCTCAGATAAAAGAGATTTTGCGGAATTAGCCTTTTGATTATCCTTCGCAGCGTTTTCAATTTTACTTTCAATTTCAGCAACTGGCTTTATTTTATGCGTTTTAAGCCACTCAACGCCCTTTTCGATGTCTAACTCGTTTTTCTCTTGTTCTTGCTCCAGTTCGCTTATTTGTTTAGCTAATTCTTCAATTTTTGATTGTATCTTTTTATTTGCTTCACTTCTACGAACTATCCCAGCCTCAACTTCTTTAACCTTTTCGTTTTCTGAATTAATAACTTTTAACTCAGACATTAAAGCCGAAGTGTCAACCTCAACGAATTTTTCTAGTTCAAAATCAGGTAAATTATTTAACGTGTGTAAAGAAATAGAACCTTTAAGTTTTGTAACATCCTTTCCTAACTCTGTTCTTTCGGACATTTTATTAGCTAGGTTAGCTTCAAATTTGGCTAACTCTTGCTGAACATCTAAAGGCAGAAACTTCTTGAATCGTTCAACTTGTTCTTTGCGTCCCGATTTTGTTAAGCTAAGGTTTGCAAACTCATCAATGTTAAAACTATTTGCGCCTACCAATTGAGCTATTGCAGACTTGTTGTTATCAATTGAAATGCCGTTGCCAGTAACTTTGATATAAGGTTTATTGTCTTTGAATTTAAGGGAGAATTTAATCTCGTTTCCGTTAATATCCATAGTCACCTCACCGCTACCTTCTGCATTTGGCGGAAGGTGAGAATTATCCCCTGTGGCTATTTGTAGAAATTGAATGAAGGTTGATTTACCAACAGCGTTATCACCTAGTAATAAAATGTGGTTACCTTTTAACTGTGCCTCAACGTTTTCTAAGGCTTTAAATTTTTTGATTTTTACTTCTAATGCTTTCATGTTTAAAATGCTAAATTGTCGTTACTGTTTTGGTTATCTATTCCGTTTGGTGTTTGGCTTCTTGATTCCAATTCGTGCATTTGATTTGCGTGTTCAATTGGCTTAAACTCAATGCTTTTTTCCATTTTTTTACGTATAAATTCAGGTAAAGTCATAAACTTTTCCATACTAAAATTATCGTAGCTCAACTCAAAGCTTGGCGTAATTTGATTGGGAATAGTAAATCCTTTCATTAATGGGCTAACGCCAGTTACTTCTAAATACGTTTTACCACCACTTTCTTTGTGTGTCACCGATAACATACAAGGAATACCTATTAGTTTGGTAACGTCAAAGTTTTTTGCTTCTTCTTCGGTAAAATCTTTACCTCTCCACGACTTCAAGTCCTTTCTTAAATTACTTTTCTCATTCATTGAAAGCGTGTACTCTTTTCGTACATGGTACGGTTTTTCACCATCTCCTTGCTTAAACTCTTTTAGCTCGGTAGGTAATTCCCAAGTGATTAAAACTTTGTTTAATGTTTTTGTTTTTCCTGCGATTGTTTCTTCAATAGTTCCGATATGAACCATTGATACACACCTAGCTGGGTAAGTCCCTGCCTCTAATGTAGCGAATCCTTGTCCGCCATCGTTTGTTGCGATAATTGCCATAGTTGTTTGTTTTTAGTTGTTTATGTTTTTTATTTTTTATTAAGTGTTTAATTATTTTAATAGCTTCACTAATTGAATAAACATTTTCTTCTTGAATTAACCCATCTGTTCCATACATGGAGAATAGTAATTCAAAACGAGCGTTACTAATTTTCTTCATTAGGTCTGCAAATTTCTTCTACCAGTTTAAACTTTTCAATTAAATCGTTTATTAGTGCTATATGCTTTTTATCCACTTCATTCAGCTGATAAATGGTGTCGGCTTGCTTTTGGCGTGACTCAATGTTTGATTGAAGCTCTTTAATTTTAGCTTCGTACTCAGGAATTGTTTTCGGTTCGGTCATGTTTTTATTTTTAGTTGAATATTTTAAATAGCGGTTATTTGGTAGTTAATCTTCTTCTTCTGTTTTACGTTTGTTAATCAGTTTCCAAAAGTGACAGAAAGGCTTTTCATCACGTGTTAGAACTACTATTGCCAAGAATAACGCAACAATAAAAGAAGTGAAGAAAGCGACGTAAATTAATATTCCAATTGACTTATCCATTTTTTTCTATTATAAAAGGTTTAATTACTTCATCTATGAAGTCGTTAATTGGCTTAACAGTTGATTCGGGAACGTAGCGAGAAACTGTTTCACATTTTTCTGAGTACTTCGGTGTCCGTCCCGAATTTTCTCTAGCTCCTCCGCTTCCTTTTTTACGAACCTTTCGGCTCTTTCTTTCTTTCTTTTGTGTCATATATTTTTTACAAATTTAATCAATAACTTTTGAATATCCAAATATTTTCAAAAATAGTTTTCAACAAATTAAAATAATACTTGTTGGAGTACGTTTAAGTAAATCCATACAATCCTCATTAGTGATAGTTATTTTATCTGTTATATTCATGTTTAAAACTTACTTTCTTCGTTTAAAAAACCATCATTCGCTTGTAAACTCTTGAAGTCATGTGTAGCAACTTCTTTTACTTGGCTCAACGTGTCGCCGTAATTCCCTATCCACATAAACTCACCTCTGAATGTTAAGGCAGAAACAAATGGGTCACCATCTCTATATTTTGGCGTGCTTAAAACCATAAGGTTTTTTACTGGCAAATACTGTCCTTTAAAAGTTTGTCCGTCGTAAATTCCCTGTTCGTTTCCGAGTCCGTACGTCTCTGGTCTCATAAGAAATTGCACCCAATCAGCGTCTTGTTCAATTGCCCCAGACTCTCTCAAATCACTTAGCTGAGGTTTATTCCCTGCTCTACTCTCAACGTCACGGCTTAACTGCGAAAGGGCAATTATAACTATTCCTAATTCATTTGCGAGTAGCTTTAATCCTCTTGACAAAGATGCTATTTCACGCTCTCTTGTTTTATTATTTTCATCTGTTGCAAGCTGCAAGTAATCGACGTAAATTTCTTCGCATTTGTATTCTGAAACAAATAATCTCACTTTATTAAAAAGTTCCTTAGCTGTTTGAATTGGTGAATCATCTACGTAAATAGGCGCATTCATTAGTTGTGATACACTCCCCGTTAAATCTCTCAACTCAATTTCATTCATTAAGTTCGGTTTAATCCTGTTTGAAGGCGTGAAAGATTCAGAAGCCATTAATCGTGCGGCCAGTTTGTAAGCTTTCATTTCGAGTGAAATTATACCTACTGGCTTACCTAATACTAAAGCCGTGTGTTTAGCTGTTGAGAGAATGTATGCTGTTTTACCTTGCCCAGGACGTGCGCCAATCACTCCAAAATCACATTTCTGTTTTGTAAACATCTCATCAACGTTTGAGTGTCCTGTTTTTATTCCTTCATCAACCTTTACAGGGTTGGTAATAGACTTGCTAATGTCGTTAATTGTGTTGGCAATAACGTCACCCATGTGCTGAACGTTTGACTTAGTGATTAAAGAAAGCAATGAGTTTATTTGTCGTTGCGCTATTTCAATTAAATTATAACAATCTGCCGAAGGTTCAGTCGATAAGTTAGATAAAGTTTGTCCAAGTTTGTAAACACCTCTTAGGAGGTATTTTTGAAATATAATAGCCGAGTGAGCTTCAATAGAGCCTGAAGACGCAACGTTATTCATTAAGGTGGTCACAAAGTATGCGCCGCCAACAAAATCAATCTTTGAAGCTCGTTTAAGTTCTTCGGTGACGGTTAAAAAATCAACTGGGATTCTTTTTTTATCTAAACTTTCAATCGCTTTAAAAACCTCAGCGTGTCTTGTATCATAAAAACATTCAGCTTTTAAAAACTTTGAAACGGAAGAAAAAACTCCAGAATTATAATCAACCAATAAAGCCCCTAATACAACCTGCTCCAGTTCAACAGCGTTGGGTAGTGTTTTTGTTTCCATTTTTAAATATTATCAATTACGAATTTAACACCATAAATTTCCTCAATTTTTCTGCACTTTTTTACTCCCTCGTAACTCATTCCGTTAGCCTTTGCGTAATCTGAAATGGTTTGTAAATTAAGATACATTCCAGTACGTTTAAAAAGTTCAACTAAACTTTCATTGTTTAATTCACCTTTCTCAAACTTTTCACAAACAAAATCAATTAATTTTTTTGTATTTTCTTGAATTTTAACACTTTCCATTATTTTTTAATTTTAGTTGAATATTTTAAATAGCGGTTAGCAGGTAGTTATAGGCAAGCACTACCGACCTGCATCAACGGAAATTCTCGTATCTGTAAATC